>Ga0209979_1000555_pt1 | contig 49964 bp, 58 predicted proteins | sample AnhtaG_FD_183114 | JGI IMG/M metagenome (GOLD analysis project Ga0209979, IMG submission 183114) | Deep subsurface microbial communities from Anholt, Denmark to uncover new lineages of life (NeLLi) - Anholt_01485 metaG (SPAdes) (version 2) | ecosystem: Environmental > Aquatic > Marine > Oceanic... | reverse complement strand
TTAGATTTGGGAAGTTGTTGTATAAATCTCTGAGTTTAGAGGGATCCAAGGACCATCTTGCTAGGACCTCGATTTGCATTTCCAGTTGATCCGAAGAGAAACTTGGAATTGTGTCTTCGAAAGAGTCAGTAGCGTGGAAAATGTCAACATCTTTAACCCATGGGGCTTTGATCACGAAGGTTGGCCCAAGCATTGGCTCGCTGGTGGATCCTGATAAAGGATCAACTAGGATAACTGCGTGGCCAACAGCTACTTGCCTAACCATGAACATGCCAAATACCACTAGGATGATCACGATCAAGACTAGTATGGCTAGTCCAACCACTCTTAGGGGTCCGCCAAGTTTTAATCCTGTCCATTCGCGTTCTTCTACCATTAAATCACCTCCGGGTAAAGTTCATCCAGTTTTCCTCAAAGCATCATTCAAAGATGTCTAGGTGGCACTCAGCTATTATTAGCTTTCCCCTTAGAGGTCACCACAGAAGCAATCTTCAATGCGCGCGCGCTTTCGTGTATGAGGTTAACTTTCAGCTCATGCAGTGGAATGAGACATTGCAGCAGTGGATGGATATTACGACAGATGTTAACATATACTGCAACGTGGTTCACGGTGAGACGACGAGTCTGTCGTGGTTTGCTGCGATGATGAAGCTTCTGGGAGATGCAGATGGAGACGTTGACATTTTCGGCATCGTGGCAATGGCTGGAATCTATGGTGTCACTACGTCAGACCCGAGTTACGACCTCAACTGTGATGGTGATATTGATATTTTTGATATTGTAAGTGCAGCCAGTCATTATGGAGAAAGATGGTAGCTGCAACATTAAAGGTAAGAAGATCCTGAAAAAAAGAATCTGTTTTACGCTACTCTCCCTCGCGCGCGCATTACTAGTATTCTCCATACATGCATGCACTAAGTTTCCTTCACATGCCGCGCTTCCTGGTTCAACAGATATTTGTTACACGAGTTATCCTAACCATTCCTCTTTTTTTTGTGCATGTTGGTTGATTGTCACCAAACCATCGGGATATACCCGTCTTCTATGAGGTTTGAAATTATTGGACCAACATATTCGATCTTGATTCCCAGCTTCGATAAATTGCCGGACAAACTTTCCGTGTCGGATATGTGTTTGCAAGCCACACATTCACTTAGTTTAGCTATCTCTTGAGCCCTTTTTGCCATATCTTCGTCTTCAGCTACTAATCGCTCTGAAGGCCCGAAAAAAACCACTTTTACGTCCTCTAGCCATCTATGCTTGATAGCATTGCGAGCATACATCATACCAGTTTTAGCCTTCTCTTTTTCGCCAGTTGCAATAATTATCAAAAGTTTCGCACTCATAATAGATCTCGCACTCATAATAGATCACATCCGTGAAAAAAATGCTAGTCGCGCATTAATGAATTTTACGTTACGCGAACATCTTTATTCATAATGCATGCGCTTTATTATTGCGCGCCCCATATTTTTTTGTGAAAGCGACACAAATTTTTACAAGTAGCTAACACTTGTGCATGAAGAAAGAATGGATAGTTGTAAAAAATTGAAATGTGCGCGCAATTTCTTCTTAGCTTCTTTGTACTGGATGTTGGTACAGCTCTTCCTGATATCAGAGGCTGCAGCTCTCTAAGATACTATCAAAATTTTTTTTGGTTCTATGTCTTTTGTAGACTCTCAAAACATCCACTATGTCTTGGTTTAAGTTATCAAGGATTTTTGAAACTACTTTACCTATTGAACTGCCAATGAATAAGAATTGACTCACTGATGTGACATTTGAAACTCGTCTCGAAAGACTTCCGCTCTCAAAATCTAAAATTACAGCTCCATCATTAGGGCGAATGATTATATGTTTTGGACCATAGCTAAGCTCCCCGTGATCCAACCCTGCATTATCCAGTCTGAATGCTTGTTCGAGAATGGATCGCAGAACCGTTCGAACTCGTGTTCCGTCGTTCATTCGATTCGATGTCTTTAACCATTGAGGAAGTAAAAGGCCATCAATGTACTCCATGAGCAAGCAATTGGGAGTCACTCCCAACAATCTTGGTCCCACTTCTACTGCGTTTGCTTTTTCAAGGATGAGCGCTTCATGGTTCATTCCCGATCTGGGTGCATCTGTTCTTCGCAGCTTCAGAGCAACCTTCTTGCCCTTTGTGTAAGCTAGGAGCACTATTCCTACACATCCTTTCCCTAAAACAGCTATGTCGTTAATGTGATTCTGTCCGGTAAATTCGATATATTCGATTCCTAGTTCTCTTAGTTCGTTTAACTTATGTTCGAAGTCAGCTGGCATAAATTTCGGATAGCAGACTACTTGTCTGTGCTTCCTGTTGAGTGATTCCAAGGGAATTTTGATGCCATTCTGCAACTAGTTGCCTCAGCTTAAGGCATACAAACCTGAAATATGTTGAAAAGTCTTGTGGATATTTTCACTGATCTCGCTCAACACTCAAAATCGATGCGTGCGCATCGTTATTGCCGTATTTCATGAAATGGCTCAAATGGTTCCCAAGAGAAAGGAGATTACGACAATGAATACTCCTGCAGCAACTGTTTGTACTCCATACAGGAGGATGTTTTCTTTGGCGATTTTACCGAGATATAAGCCTAAACAGAATAGTGTGGCCAGGGTTAAACTGAAAGAGGTTATATATGCGTCAGAAATAGCAAGAGCTCCACCTTTCGCTAGTATGAAGGGGATTAGGGAAACTATTGCAGTCAACACTGGCGACGCTCCATCAACAATTGCGGCATAGACTGATACAAAATCAGAGGCTTCATTATGTATGGAGTTTGTGAGGTCCGTCAACATAGCAGCCTCAAGTGTCTTTAACTGTCTTTTTCTCTCAGCTTTTTCAGTCATATAGGCTCCAAAAAGCCCTGAAACTCCCATGGCCAAACATGCGCCTAGTCCCGCGGATACGATGATTTCTGCTCTTGTAACCCCTGCGATCCAGGATCCCATAATAATCCCGAGCATAGTCATGGAACCGTCGAAACCGTTTTTGATGAAGTATCTTCGGGCGATGGGTTTCATTTGAGTAATTTGGAGGTATGTTCTAGCTCTTTGAAAAAAAGCTCTAATGCCCTTAATCATGCATTAACCACACGAGGAACGGCTTTCATGGCGTCACTCATTCAGTCATACTGGATGGATTAGCCCAATATATATTTTCGTACTAATCATAAACACACTCACACAGATACCTGAATAGATTTTCCTGCATGCTCATAAGGTCAATATTTCGAGTCCCTTAAGGAAACGAGGTCTTCTCTAGGGCACCTCAAAGAGGTGAAAAATCGTGAGCACTACGGTTAGTATAAGCTTTTATGTTGTTTTTCTGAATGATGATTTGCGCGCGGTCGTAGTCTAGCTTGGTTAGGACACTGGCTTCCCAAGCCGGCAACCCGGGTTCAAATCCCGGTGACCGCACCAGATTTGTTTGTGCCAAAAAACACAAATTCGCAAACGTCATTTAGAATGTTTAGAGGAAAAAACCGATGCCACTGTATATTCTGATGTCAAAACTCACGGATGAGGGTTGGAAAACTGTTAAGGAAAGACCAGGGAGAATCAGAGAAGTCAACCGAGAACTGCAGGCTCTTGGAGTTAAAGTGCTTTCACAGTATGCGACTCTAGGCGAGTATGACTTCGTCAACATCGTTGAAGCTCAAGACAATAAAACAATTGCTAAGGTTTCAATCGAATTAGGCTCCCGAGGAACAATACAGATTACAAGTATGCCAGCCATAGCCATAGACGAATTCATTGGGTCTATAAAAAAGTAGTCTAGAAATCTCAAAAACCGCCTTCCTTTTTTATTCTCCGTGCTTTTTTGATGAAAGATTGTCACTTATTACTAAAACTTGTAAAGTTTGTAGATCGGTTAAGTTGGAATCTGAGCATGTGTATTAAATCACGCTCAGTTTTAGCTTGAAATTCATTGGGGTATTGTTGGGTGCGAGTTTAAGATATTGAGGACTTCATTAAGGTTTTTTATGATGTAATCTGGTTGTTTAGCTGCCTTCTGCATATCATCAAGATTTTTAAATTGAGATGGAATGAACACGGTTTTCATGCCCACCTCCTTAGCTCCTTGAATATCTTCTAATGGTGTGTCGCCAACAAAAAGGGTTCTTTCAGCTTTCACCGCTAATCTTCTTAGGGCTTCTCTGAAAATTTTAGGACTTGGCTTTCGCCAACCAAAGGCTTCGGAAACCAGAACAGTATTAAAGTATGCGTTTATCTTCAACTTTTCTAGTCCTGTGTATATTACAGTTGCATGTGTGAAGTTGGAGACAAGCCCAACTTTGTATTTCTGTGTGCAGTTCTTCAAGGTTGTTTCTGCAAACTCTTGAAGTTTCAGCGCTTTTAGGTAGTCTTCAAAGAAAGCGTTGACGGCCAACTTGATTCCGGAATCATCAGATGTTGTAGCGTGTCCCAACTTATTCAGTGCTTCTGAAACCCAAACTCTGTTAGGGATTTCAATCAAACGCTGATAGCGAATTTTCCGGTTTCTGTAATATGCTCGTTCATACTCTTTGTTAAATTGTGTGGAGTCAACATCAAACCCATTCTCAACAAGGCTTTGAAACAGTTTTTCTATAGATCCCTCATAAGGATAGTTTTCAATTACAGTTAATGTGCCGATGAAGTCAAAGATTACTGCGTCAACTTCAAGCATCTGTGAATTCACTCTGAGACCATTAGGCTAAGTTTATTTACAAAGCAAGCTGTTTTTATATTATTCTTTAAGCGGCCGTGGTCTAGTCTGGTTCAGGACGTCGGCCTTCCAAGCCGTTAACCCGGGTCCAAATCCCGGCGGCCGCACCAAGCAATGTTCTCTTATGAAGAGAAAAGTGTATTTTAGAAAAGGTTTCATCCCTCTAGGTTTCAGGTTTAGGTTAGTGTCTCAGCGATTTTTCGGCCTAGTTCTCTACATTTATCAAGGGTTTCTTCGTCGGGTCTGTAGTTGGAAAGAATCGGGGTGTCAAGGGTTTTCATCTGGAATTTGTTTCGGAGTATCTCTAGTACTTGTTTAGGGGCTTCACCGCTCCAGCCATAAGATCCAAAGGCAGCACCTACTTTGTCTTTCAAGTTAATGCCACTTTCCGCTGTTTCTTGCAGCGCATTCTGTATATCTAAGCTCATGTGGTGATTGTAGGTAGGGACTCCGATGATAATAGCATCTGCATTCTGGAGGTCTTGAGGTTTGGCGTGAAATGTAAGGGTGACTTCGACACCTTGGACTTTTTTTGCGCCTTCTTCAACTGCTTTTGCCATTAGCTCTGTGTTTCCAGTCTTGGTGTTGTAATAAATCAGGAGATTTGGCACTGTAAAATCCCTAGGCTAAAGATTTCCCAATGTGTCTTATAAGTTGTTATAGAAATGTGACGAAATCAAAAATCACACTTGGATGTATTGTCGAAAGTTTGGGTTACTCACATAGGTGCGGACGCATTAGTTTTGTTTCTTTTTTCGACAGTGTTTTGGACGGTTTCCATTTCGGATATACTTTTTGAAATGTTGGAGGAATGGAGGAGTTTTTGGTGCGGATTCTACAAACTCCACGAACTTTGCAAGTTTTGTCACAGTTTCAGGGTTGATTCTATGTTCCATCTCGCAGGCATCTTTCTCAGCAACCGTTTCACTGATTCCGATCATGATTAGAAATTTTTTAAACGATTGATGGCGTTTTTCCAAGGTTTCCGCTATAATTTTTCCTTTGTCAGTTAGAATGACTCCTCGGTATTTTATGTAGGTGACGAATTTTTGTTCATCTAGTCTTTGGAGCATGTTTGTTACGCTGGGAGGTTTTACGCTTAGTTTTGTTGCTATGTCAATGACTCTTGCGTAGCCATGTTCTTTGATAAGATTGTAAATTGTTTCAATGTAGCTTTGTTCGCTTTTGCTCATCTCAACTGTTATATCTGATTCCACACGTTACCCTTCTATGATAGTCTAGACTAACATTCTTACATTGACCTAAATCCTTATCTACGAGTTTCCCGTATATAAAAATAGCGCTCTCAAACAGATGGATGACTAATTGGAGTTGCCTCTAACACACCTGAAAGATAGTGAAAGCGGAATCATTATCTCCATTAATCCGTCACCAAGACAGCGACACCATGGTCACCATAATAGAGGAAGACTCCTGAAAAGATTAGAGGATATGGGTCTCACTCCTGGAACCAAACTCACATTAGTGAAATCTGCACCTTTCCATGGCCCTATCGAGCTTCACGTTAGAGGTTCTAGATTGGCAATAGGAAGGGGAATGGCAGAACGGATCCAGGTGAGAGTGAATAGATGAATCAGGAACGGATTACAATTGCTCTAGCAGGTAATGCAAATGTTGGTAAATCCGTCATTTTCAACCATTTAACAGGGATGCATCAGCATATAGGGAACTGGCCGGGGAAAACCATTGAGAAGGCAGAGGGTACACTTCAATTTAAAAACTACACGATAGATGTTGTTGATTTACCTGGAATCTACTCTCTGTCCACGTTTTCAATAGAGGAACTCATTTCAAGAAAGTATATTGCGGTTGAAAATCCTGATTTGGTAATCAATGTTGTTGATGCCTCAGTTCTTGAGAGAAACCTATTCTTCACGCTTCAGTTGATGGAACTCGCACCTCCGATGGTTATAGCTTTGAACCAGATGGATATGGCAGCGAAGAAGGGGATAGAAATTGATCATAAGAAGCTTGAAGAGATCTTAGGTGTGCCAGTTGTACCAACAGTGGCGCCAAAACACATCGGTATATATGAGTTGCTTCAAGCAACAGTGGACATAATCGAGAAAGGGAACGGAACACCATCAAAAGTTGAGTATGGAGAAGAGATAGAGGAAAAAATCCAAAAACTCAGCAAATTAGTCGCGAAGCTACAGCTCCCATATCCAGCAAGATGGATAGCGATTAAGCTTCTAGAAGGAGATGAGCAGTTAGAACGCAGAGTTCGTCAACTAGATCCCGAGATATTGTCAACTGTTGAGAAGCTCTCACAAGATATTCAACGAATTCATGGACATTCATGTTCGACTGCCATAACTTCTGCACGATATGAGACTGCAGGGTGCATCGCAAGGGATGTACAAAAGATTGTGTCACCAATGACACCTCCCTTCAGAGACAGACTTCACGCCTTTACAACACACAGGGTTCTGGGGTACCTAACTATGGCTGCAATAGTCTTATCGATCTTCCTTGGGATTTTCACTTTCGGAGACTTCTTATCAGGTTATTTAGGTGACGTTCTCTACGGTTTTAAGCCAAGTTTTGAGATTGTTTTCGGAGTAGGAGTAATTGGAGAGTTGATTTGGGGCGGCATTGTAGAAGGTCTAATAGCGGGAATTACGATTGCTTTACCATATCTGCTCCCCTTCTACTTAGTGCTCTATCTCCTTGAAGATTCGGGATACCTGAGCAGGATTGCGTTCTTGATGGATAATGTAATGCACAAGATAGGTTTGCATGGAAAAGCCTTCATTCCCATGATGCTTGGTTTAGGCTGCAACGTTCCTGCTTGTCTGGGGTGTAGAATAATGGAAACCGAAAGGGAGAAGCTCCTCGCTACTTTCGTAGTTACATTGGTGCCTTGTGCTGCAACGACAGTTATTATACTTGGATTAGTGGGGGCCTTTGTGGGCCTTGAGTGGGCACTTCTCTTATACGTTATTGATTTGGTCATAATTTTCTTCCTCGGAAGGATAGCGTTTAAGGCACTACCAGGTGAACCCACAGGTTTGATTATGGAAATGCATGATTACAGGTTTCCACATGGTAGAACAGTTGTGAAGCAAACTTGGTTCAGAGTAAAGGAGTTCATCAAAATGGCTTTTCCACTGATAATTGCAGGTAGTTTTATAATCAAACTAGCAGACATTCTGGATCTATTGAAACCAATCACCGACACTTTAAGTCCTATTACGGTGGTTTGGTTGGGATTACCTGCAATCACCGGTGTGACACTGATTTTTGGAGTTTTAAGGAAGGAGCTCACCTTGATAATGCTTGCAACACTACTAGGAACCTCAAATTTCTCCTTGTTTCTTGATCCTGTGCAGATGATAGTATTTACTTTGGTAGCAATGCTTTACATTCCTTGCGTATCAACCATCAGTACATTATTGAAGGAGCAAGGCTGGAAGAGAGCGTTATTCATTACGGTATTTGAGATAGTCTTTGCGATTATTGTTGGCGGAATAGCATACAGAATATTGTTGTTCGCAAACATCTGGTGACCTGTGTGTACTCAGAGTTTGCCACGCGCGCGTTTCAATTTGTTAGGATTGCATGTTTAGATATACTTGCATTTTGAAATCAAATCCTATCCAAAAAGTGTGGCCAATTTTGCGCGCTGAAAGTTCTCAAAATTGTTGCTGATTCCAATCGAACACGTTATAAAACTGATGCTGAATACTATTAGGTTGATGGGATTTAGATGCCAGAGAAAAAAAAGAAACTCACAACAAACTTTGGCAGGGTTGTAGATGATGACCAAAATTCTGTGACGGCAGGCGATCGTGGTCCAGTTTTAATTCAGGATGTCCACTTAATTGAAAAATTAGCCCACTTTAATCGTGAACGAATCCCTGAACGGATTGTGCATGCTAAAGGTGCAGGTGCAGGAGGATACTTTGAGGTGACAAATGATGTGACAAAGTACACCAAGGCGAAGTTCCTCTCCAAAGTAGGTAAACGCACTGAAGTGTTTGTAAGATTTTCTACAGTAGGTGGCGAGAAGGGCTCAGCAGATGCTGAGCGTGACCCACGAGGATTTGCGGTTAAATTCTATACAGAGGACGGCAACTATGACCTCGTAGGCAATAACACTCCAGTTTTTTTCATCCGTGACCCCTTGAAGTTTCCAGACTTCATTCATACCCAGAAACGTAACCCAGCGACTAACCTCAAAGATGCGAACATGTTTTGGGACTTCCTATCCTTAACACCTGAATCCATTCATCAGGTCACGATTCTCTTCTCTGACAGGGGAACTCCCAAGTCATTTCGACACATGAATGGCTATGGAAGTCATACATTCAAATGGTACAACGAGAAAGGCGAATATTTCTGGGTGAAGTATCATTTCAAAACCGATCAAGGCATCCGAAATTTGGCAAGAGAGGAGGCAGAGCATACAAAGGGAACTGACCCTGATCATGCCACCGGAGACCTTTACAACGCGATTAAGAGGGGGGATTTCCCCTCTTGGACACTTCAGGTACAGATAATGAAACCTGAAGAAGCTGAAGACTATCGCTTTGACTTATTCGATGTCACAAAGGTTTGGCCTCATGGTGATTATCCACCAATTGAGGTTGGTCGCATGGTCTTAAATCGCAACCCAGAGAACTACTTCGCTGAAGTGGAGCAAGCTGCCTTTTCTCCAGCAAACTTTGTTCCAGGTATCGCCGCTTCACCTGATAAGATGCTTCAAGGTCGTTTGTTTGCATATCATGATGCTCATCGCTATCGTTTGGGTCCCAACTATCATCTTCTGCCTGTTAATAGGCCAAAGGGTGTAGAGGTGCAAAATTACCAGCGCGACGGGATTATGCGTTTTGATGACAATGGAGATGGTCGTCCAAACTACTATCCCAACAGTTTCGGTGGTCCCGAGCCGGATTTACAGGCAGCTGAACCAGTTTTCAAAGTTTCTGGCAAAGCTGCCCGCCAGCCATACACTCATCCAAACGATGATTTCGTGCAAGCGGGAAACCTATATCGGAAGGTTATGACCAATGAGGATCGTGATCATCTCATTGGCAACATTGTCTCCCATTTATGTAACGCAAGAAAAGACATACAGATTCGACAGACAAAGATATACTACAAGGCTGACCCCGATTATGGTCGGCGTGTTGCAGAAGGACTTGGATTAAATCTTAAAGAATTTGAGAGTTTGCCTTAATGCGCGCCAATTAAGAACAATGATCAAAAACAATTAAGAGCCTTCAAAACAATAAGAAAACCAAAGAAGGCAAGTTTATGGAAAGAAAACTGCAAGTGGGTGACAAGGCAAAGGCCTTCGCTCTAATTGACCAAGACAAAGGGGGATTCAAATTATCGGATTTCAAAGGCAATCGAATATTATTGTCATTCCATCCACTAGCGTGGACCGCAGTCTGCGCAGAGCAAATGAAATCTCTGGAAAAGACCAAAGAAACCTTTGACACACTTAAAACAATAGCAGTTGGCGTAAGCATAGATACCGTCCCGTCAAAAAAAGCATGGGCAGACAGTCTAAGAATCAAAAACACAAGACTTCTCTCAGACTTTTGGCCACACGGGGAAGTCGCAAAACTATATGGAATATTCAGACATGAAGATGGCTTCTCTGAACGAGCCAACATAATCATTGATGAAAACCAGAAAATCACCTTTTTCAAGATTTACAAGCTTGGACAGCTCCCAGACATACAGGAGATCGTCAATGCGCTTCGAAAAATGCCTAGCACCTGAATGTACGTGACTTAAGAATCTGTCAAACATCTGACAGACTGGGTTAACAAGCGCGCATTCTGAAACTGATTCCTGCTTTTGTCACCAGAGTATTTTTTTCTGCTTTGACAGGTTTTTTGTCCATCTGTCCACTCTTCAAATAGTACTCAGTGCTCCATCAAATATTTTGAATTTAGGGGTTTTCCATTGTTGTTACACCGTGATAATTCGGTTGTAAAACCGTTTTGCTCAATCAAACACTACTCGAACACAAAAAGAAGCTCAAAACATGGAGATTGTGACACATTTCTAAATACTAAAAAAACACTAGGTTACATCAACCTTTTGTCAAATGTTAGTGATTGTAAATACTGAGTTTTCGGAAAAAAGGGAATTGTTAGACTTTTATTAGCATCTTTTATAGGATTGACCATCATTTTACAATGTAAACTGTTTAGCGCGCGCGTAATTCTCATGGCTTTCTGCATGTACATTAATTATCAGAGGTGCCTGTGAGGCGCGAGATGGTTCCGTCTTGGATGAAATATGTTACGTCAGCGATTTCAGCAACTCGTTTATCATGAGTCGCAACGAGTACTGTGGTTTTATGTTTTCGGCTCAAGTTGAAGAGGAGTTGTATTATTTCGGTTCCTGTATCCGTGTCGAGATCTCCTGTAGGTTCATCTGCAAGGATTAAGCGAGGGTTATTGGCTAATGCTCTAGCGATTGCGACTCGTTGCATCTCTCCTGTGCTCAATTTCCCTGGTCTATGGTGAAGCCTGTGGGCAAGCCCAACCTTGGTGAGCAGTTGCATAGCCCTTGTGCGTTGGGCGTCTTGTGAAAGCTTAGTCATCGCCAAAGGGAACTCCACGTTCTCTAAGGCTGTGAGGGTAGGAAGCAAGTTGAAGGTCTGAAATACAAATCCTATATTCTCCAGTCTGAGGTGTCTTTGCTCTTTACTTGTTAGATGGGAGACATCTTGATCGTCAAAATAGATTGTTCCTGAAGTGGGACTGTCAATCAATCCAATCAGGTTTAGCAGGGTCGTTTTCCCTGAGCCAGAAGGCCCTAATATTGAAACAAAGGAGGCATCAGCAATTCTCACACTTACCTTGTTTACTGCTGGAATGATTGAACCTCCGAGGTGATAGGTCCGCGTCAGTTCGTGGGTTCGTATGATCAATATTCAGCCCTCAACATCTCAGCGACGTTCATTCGTAATGTGGCGATCGCTGATATGATCCCTGCAATGGCGCTCACAATCACTGTCGATATTAGGATCGTAATCATGAAGAGGGGAGGTACGAAGTTGAGAAGGTCGGTGAAGAATAGGGCTAGCGGAATTTCTGTGTAAACGCTGACGATGAAGATTGCGGTGATTGATCCCAGAAAGATCCCTGTTAGACTGCCAATCAGGCCTATGAAAGCAGTCTCAGTTACGACCATTCGAAACATTGTGCGTTTTGGGGTGCCAATTGCGTCGAGGGTCGCGAAATCTCGTCGTCTCTCCGAAATGTTGATCAGGGCAACCATCATCACGAGGATCATGCTGAGTAGGTAGAGGACGCTGCTTAGTCCAATGTTCCACGTGTCAATGTCGTTGAGAAGGGGTTCAACAATTTCGTTTCGTTCCTGCGCTGTCAACGCTTTGAGTCCGAGAATCTCCTCTTCGATTCGCTTCGCTACTTCTTCCCGCGCCTCTGTCGTTTCCAGTTCGATGATGATCATGTTGATCCACATTGTGTGGCCATAGAATAGGTGTTGGGCTAATTGGATTGGCAGAATTATGGCTCGTGAGAGAAGAGCTGATCGGGTGTCCAGTATCCCTGTGACGGTCAGATTCCTCTTTCCCATCGTAATTTTGGAGCCAGATGCAATGTTCAGTTGTGTGGCGAGAGAAGGGCCAACCACTACTTCGTTCTTGTCCAGCGTGCTTGTGGGCCATTGACCGCCGGGTTTGAGGGGTGTTTCGCCAACTAGAGTTGACCAGTTTCCTGGTGGAATGCCAATGCTGATGTTTGTTGGAACCAGTTGGATGACGGATTCGACTTGATAGCCGAATCGAACAACCATAGGTACTGCGGTCTTGACTCCTTCTACTTGAGTTACTCTGTCTATCACGTTTTCTGGAATGTTTCCTCCGACAACTGGAAATGCTTGAACAACCATGGATCCCTCCGCGACCACCACGATTTGTTCACTGAAGAAGATGTTCATCTCTCGAATGACCTTCGTGTAGTTTGATGTTGTTGAGCCTATGGCGATGATGAAGATGGTGGCTAAGGCGATGCCAGATATGCAAAGGGACGTTCTGAGGCGCCTTCGGAGGAGGTTTCTCAGACACATCACCGTGATCCTCGTCAACTAACCCTCCATCTTTTTGGTTCTCATGTGCTGAATCGGTTTCGATTCTATAATGCTTGCCCGAAGGTTATAAATAACTATAGCTCGAATTGGTGGTTGTCGTGTATGTATGACTAGTAAGCAATTCGTCTCGATTATTCTGATTTTAACTGTTTCTGTGTCATCGATTTTTGGGTTGTGTTTGTCTCAGGTGAGGGCTCCAAGCCCGATTGCAAGCCTGACTGGTGCTATCGATGATGTAGGTGTGGATACTGATGGTGATGGCGCGTTCAATTATCTTGAGGTAAGTGTCGTAGTTAATGTTACTGATGCGTGGGATTATCAGGTTGAGATTATAGGCCTGATTGCGACTGATGTTACCTACATAGATATCTATGGTGTTAAATCTGAGTACCTTGATGCGGGTCTCCACACTGTCAACATCTCACTCTACGGTCCAGCCATATACATGTCCGGATTAAACTTTGTCAACGTGTCTGATATCTCGCTCTCTTCCCTGGAATACGAACCTCCATTTGATTACAATAGCACATGGCTTGAGTCACAATATGACGTTCCACTTTCGGAGACGTATCTTTTCACTGAGTTTGATTCCCCTTTCAAAGACATAGAGGCGCAGTTTGTTGTGTATCCAAACGGTCGCGTAGTCATGGATGGATCCTTGAACTACACTGATATGGAAGAGATGAATCCATTTCTCTCCATGTATGGAGATGCAGACCTCGAGACCGTCGGCAGCACAACCGATGTGTCCACAAGCTTCACGTTTCGCATTCCTGAGGAGGAAGGGTCACAGTTTCCGTTCAATTCATCAACTTTTGAGATGCTCTTAGATTATTCCGATGGGCTTCTTACTTCTGCAATCAACGGGTCCACAATCTTTCCCATCAGCATTGCTTCTGAATTTCCTTTTAACATTACGGACTTCACGGTTAAAGGCAATTATGCAGATAATGTTGTAAGTGGCAATTTCACCGTTGATGTGTGGAACGGGTTTCCACTCGATGACATACTACTCTACTTCCAGGGGAACACAACCTACATCCACCTTAATGGCTCTACCACAGTGATCTTCGGCAGCTATCCCGACTTGGGAGAGATCAACTCAACAGTTCTGGAGGATATGCTTAGTAGTTTGGCTAGCACCTTCGAAGGGCAAGACTCTGGGTCCTTGTATAACATGACCAATGGGATTCTGGAGTTCACGATGTTGAACAACGTGACCACGCTGCATAATGGGAATGCGTCGATTGATTTTGAAGCGCAGATTGAAGGTGACCTCATTCTCGGACTCGTCAACATGACTGGTCAATCCGCGCCCTTGTCTGATTTGCTGAGCTCGACTTGGTCGTCGATTGAAAGCGGGTCGCTTCTGCTGACGTATACGCATGCCCTCCACCAAGCTGACATGAGCCTTGTCTTCGTCGTTAACATGACGGATCTAATTGACAACGTCATTCCATTCTTGTCCGATGTCCTCCCACCTGATGAGGCGCCATTCGTGGAGTCACTTCTAAACATGACTTACTGGGCTGTCAGTTCAGGGCAGATTTCCTTGACGTACGAAGATGAGCAGATGATCCTCAATGCCGCTGCTACCATCCACGATTTGAACGCTGAACTTAACTACATCAAAACTCTGGTTCTGACCTACAACTTCTCAGTCCCATTTATGTCCCAGCTTCACACACTGAATGATACCCAATTGGATTTTACCGAGTTTCAGATGCATGTGGATGCAGATGACACTTCGCTGGCAATTGATATGCAGGGATTTGCGGTTATGCCGCCATTAGACTGGATAAATGCCACCGATTTCAAGCTTACAAGGTTCTTCAACATGACGGCAAACGATGATTATGAACCTCCCATAGATGGTGAGCGTCTCAAAGTGTCGGTGGGAGGGGGCAGTAACGCGACCCATACCGTCAGAATATTTCGCCCCGGAACCGTGCCCGATCCAGACATGAGTGCCCCCGGTGGAATGGTATGGGGCAACCAATCTATCAGTAGTCTGAAGGACTTGGTCTTCCAAGTTGGACCCCGTGACGATGGCGATCCTGTGATCGGTGATCCTGTTCAGACGCCGGAGACTCCAGATGACGGTGAGGTTGTAATTGTGTCAGTGAATGTGACCGATGCAGATACTGGTGTGCACCCCGACGGCGTGATCCTATCCTATAGAGCTGGTGATGGTTGGATCAATGTTACGATGAGCAAGGTAACTGGAGATGAGTATGAGGGGGAAATCCCCGGAATGCCAGGGGGAACATACGTGGAGTATATGATTGTTGCATACGATTATGCTGGCAACGCAGCTATTGACAACCAATCCGGGAATTACTATGTTTACACAGTTATCCCTGAGTTTCCAACCTTGCAGGTGCTAGTGCTCGCCCTTGTATTGCTTGGAGTGGTCGCTGTCATCGTGAAGAGAAAACGGAACGTTCTAGGCAATTCCTTGTCCCAGCTGAGACAAAAGGTGCGCGTGTTTCTTCGGCTCTAGTGTTCGCGCGCGTAAAGTTCAGGATCTGATGAGATTCAAGAGTTGTTTCGCGTCAGTGGGAGGATGGCCTGAAAAGTACTTACTGAAATATCCAAAAACCTCGATTTCATTCTCAAGGAGTTTCCTTATTGTCTTGTACCAGATTTCTAGTTCGTTCGATTTGTCTATCTCATGCTTTCCAGAATGCGCGCGCGGCTGGGTTCAAATCTCTCCCGATCCCACTTCTTGGTTCTTTCGAAAGTGCGAAGGCAAGACAGCTTTTTTTATGATCTCATCACTTAGAGAAGCATTAAGTGAGGGAAAATAGATTGCAGGGAAAATCTGTTCGAGTCTTTACAGATGATGGACTTGAACTTAATGGCCTATTCTGCCTGCCTACAAAGACGCGAAAAGACAAAAAGGCTATACTTCACATACACGGGTTTCATGGGAATTTCTACCAAGAAAGATTTGTAGACCATATCGCTGATCAGCTAACAGAGCTAACAGAGTCAGGACTTGCCTTTCTGACAGCCAACACGAGGGGTCATGATTACATATCCTATTCCACTCGGAAAACCGATTCTGGTCTAACCTTCTCTCACGAATTGGAGGCGCTCTTGACGTTCTCGAGGAATGCATTTATGATATAAAAGCCTGGATTGATTTTCTAGAAGCGCATGACTATAAAAGCGTAATACTTGAAGGTGAGAGCCTAGGAACTATCAAAGTTGTTATCTATCAACATCAAACCCAAGACAAAAGAGTGCAAGGACTTATTCTTATATCACCTCTGGACCACATAGGGCTTCAAAGATTTGCTCTGGGGGACAAGTATGATGAAGCAGTCAACGTGGCTAGACAGATGGTTGAGACGGGAAAGGCAGACGAATTTATGCCCATGATTTATTGCCCGCTTTGGCAATTTCCAATTAGCGCTAAAACCTACATCAGTGCGTTCGATCCCAGTGCAAAAGGCGGTGTATTCAACTTTCATGATCCAAATGCCCAATTCAAAGAGTTGTCAACCATAAAGTGCCCGATACTTGCGCGCGATCTATCTCGAACCGTAGATCTTTGGACATAAATTTAAGCGCGCGCCTGAGACTACTTTCTTTCCTGTCGTAATATTCCCAAGATGCTACTTAAACAATTCATCCTTGGAACCCTTTCGATATATCGCCTAATCATCGCTAAACTTCTCAACACACCTCTGCTCTTCTCTCAGCACATGTTCGTAAGACAAAACAGAGCTCAGAACTCCAGAAATCACACTTAGCTAACTTTGAGACATTGAAACCAGTAAAAGAACAAATAACACGAATCCAGATATTGCGGTTCCCTGACAACAGCGTAAACTCCACTATCAACGAGAACCATGGTGTAAATACACGCGCAGTTTATTTTATAAACGAAACGTATTTGTATTGTTTGCGAATTAAACATATCTTCCATGAGTTGATAGCTCAGGGAAACAAAGGACATGTAATGCTAAGAATGGGGAAGTTAAATGTCTAGGAAAACTACACGTTTTAAATTGGGTGAATTGAAAACAGACGTTGCGGTTATAAAGAACCTTGAAGTGACCTTTGGCAGAATTTCTGATGAAACTTGGACCGAGCCTGCTGGTCCAACCCCCTTTCCATCCATAACTGACCTAAGGGAATGGGATTTCAAGCTTCTACAAAGGTACAAACCGTTCTATCTGCCTTTCTGCGATGTCTGCTGTCTGTGTACTTTCGGAAAGTGCGACTTAACAGGGAACAAGCGAGGAGCCTGTGGATTGAACATGGCAGCCCAGCAATCGCGCATAGTTCTTCTTGCCTGTTGCATCGGAGCTGCTACTCATGTTGGACATGCCAGACATCTTGTAAATCACCTAATAGAGAAATACGGTAGAAACGCGCCGGTCGACATTGGAGGCGTAAACATCGACGTGGAGGCACCTGTAACTCGTCTGGTTACTGGCATCAGACCTAAAACTCTCAAAGACGTAGAAGATGCTCTCTACTATTGTGAAGAGCAGGTCACGCATCTTCTTTCAGCTACTCATACTGGGCAGGAAGGAAGCAACTTGGACTTTGAGTCCAAAGCTCTCCACGCGGGAATGGTGGATCAAGTTGGTATGGAAATCGCGGATTTAGCCCAGATTTCTGTCCTTGGCTTTCCAAAGGCTGACCCCGAAGCTCCATTAGCTGATTTAGGCTACGGTATAGCAGACGTTTCCAAACCTACAATCTTGGTGATTGGTCATAATGTACCGTCTTCTGTGGGGATAATCGATTACTTAACCGATATGGGGTTGCTTGGCAAGGTCGAGGTCGTAGGAATCTGCTGCACAGCCCACGATATCACCAGATACAGTTCCATGGCCAAAATCGTCGGTCCCATATCTTGGCAATTGCGTTATATCAGAAGTGGGTTAGCTGATCTAATCGTTGTAGACGAACAATGTATCCGAGCAGACACTCTGGAAGAAGCCCAGAAAGTTAAGGTGCCAGTAATTGCTTCAAGCTCAAAAAATTGTCTGGGATTAGAAAACAGAACCAAAAGTCCATCCAAGGGGACAATAACAGATCTTGTAGAAGGAAATGTTCCTGGAGTATTGATTCTGGACCCCGACAAGGTTGGGGAAGTCGCCGTTGAGACTGTAATATCTGTCGCTCCTAAACGAAAGAGGTTTAATACGATCCCGGAGGTGGAAGAAATAATTACAGCCGCTCAAGAATGCACGGGATGTAACGAATGCATGCGTGCCTGCCCAAATAATCAACCTATTCCAGAAGCCATAAAAGCCGCAGCGAAGGGAGATTTAAACCCTCTGGCTGAAATCCTCGAGAGTTGTATAGGGTGTGCTCGTTGTGATAGTGCTTGTCCCAATGACTTTCCTTTGCATAGCTTCATGGTCAAAGCAGGGGAGGGGGAGTTGTGGGAGGAGAAGTTCAAAATGCGAGTTGGTCGTGGGGCGATCCAGGACGTGGAGATTAGGGAGGTGGGGGGACCAATAGTTCTTGGCGAGATTCCTGGAGTTGTAGCTCTTGTGGGATGTGCTAATTATCCCCACGGTGGAAAAGAGGTGGCAGAGATTGCTGAGGAATTCGCGAAACGCAGATTCATAGTGGTAACTTCTGGATGTGCAGCTATGTCAATTGCCATGGTAAAAGATGAAGAGGGCAAGACCCTTTACGAGAAATATCCTGGTGGTTTTGAAGCTGGTGGTATTCTAAACGTGGGTTCATGCGTTTCAAATCCTCATATAGCTGGAGCAGCTATTAAAATCGCGAGCATTTTCGCAAAGAGAAAGCTTCGGGCTAACTATGAGGAAATTGCTGATTACATCCTCAACCGAGTGGGGGCAGTTGGATTGGCCTGGGGAGCCATGTCTCAGAAGGCTGCCTCAATAGCTTCAGGCTTCTGGAGGCTTGGAATTCCAGTCATCGTTGGTCCCCATGGATCAAAGTATCGACGTATGCTTCTCGGAAGAAAAGACAAGGAGGAAGACTGGTATGTCTACGACGCAAGAACAGGCGATAAGGTCTATGTAGGTCCAGCTCCTGAGCATCTCTTTACTACAGCTGAGACCAAGGAGGAAGCTATGGTGATGATGGCAAAGCTCTGTATGAGACCCAACGACACCACTAAAGGTCGCGCCATAAAGCTGACTCACTACATCGACTTACACAAACGGCTTTACGGCATCATGCCTGACGACATACATCTTTTCGTCAGAAGCAAGGCAGACATACCTATCACCATGAAGGACGAAATCATCAAAGTTCTTGAGGAGAAGGGATGGACGGAGAGGAGAATCCCTGACCCTACCCTCTTACCTAGATTGATCAGAAAAAGAAAGTGAGTATAATGGATAAAAGAAAAATCACCGTGGAGGCAAGCACAAAATCTGCCAATCTAAGAAGACAACCGTATGAAGAGAGCATAAAGACTCTTGAAGTCCAGATGACCCAGATCAAGCACAAAATCGCTGTGATAAGTGGCAAGGGTGGTGTGGGCAAAAGAACAGTGACTGTGAACTTAGCAATGGCATACGCAACTCATGGTCTCGTGAATAGCGTGGGAATATTGGACGCAGACATTACTGGTCCTTGTATTCCAAAAATTTTAGGGGTTAAAGGTCAGAAACTTCAAGTTGATCCGCCAGGTATCTTTCCTGCTACAGGTCCTTTAGGAATGAAAGTTGTTTCTATGAATTTCTTACTCCCCAGCGATGAATCCTCCGTAATCTGGCGAGGACCCTTAAAAATGAGGGCTATTCAGCAGTTCCTCTCATGCGCGTGCGCATGTTCATGTTAAAGATGGCTGGCTTTGTGCGAAATGCGCAGAAAAAAGGAGGAAGTGACATGAGAACAGAAGAAGAGATTAAGAAAGCACTGAAAGAACTCAGAGAAAATAAGAAACATGGATCACCACTTATTGAGCGCCAGAATATTGCCTGGCACAGCGCTAAACAAGCCTTAGAATGGGCTCTTGAACAAACCGATACCTTACTAACATATTAGCTCACGCGTGCATTCTTTATCGTTTTGTGCTGCATACGCGCGCGGACTTCATACGTCTTCTCCAGACTTTTTTCTCCCATTATAGACATGCGCGCGTACTCCAGTGCAGACATCTGCACGCGTGCATAGCAAAATACTGTCAAGTATCTTATCTTTAAATGCAATACTAAATACTCCAACCAAGGCAATTGCATTAATCGAAAATGAACTTGCGATTATTGGGAACAGTATCAAGCTATTCGTACCTATCAGCAGTCTGATTTGCTTCAGTAGAAACTTCAAGAGGTCTTCCTGCAGTTAGAGCTTGGGCGGTCTTCTTCCTTGCGCTTTGCACAAACCTCCAAATGGTCCCTCGGGAAACTCCCATTCTCTTTCCAGCTTCTTCTTGAGAAAGCCCTTCCAGATCCACTAGTCTTAGAGCTTCTAGTTCAGCCGGCTCGATATAGATAGGTTCCGGATTCACTTGGGGACTTGGCGTAAATCTATCAATAGTTGGAGCCTTCTCTATAGTGATTGGCTTGGGGAATCTTCCTCTCCTGCCATGTCTACGTCGACGTCTCCAAGTCATGTTACTCAACTACATACGATTATACCGCAACTTTTATATATTTCTGTGCATTATCTAATAAACATTAATGTGCATAAGCACATAAATAGAGGTGAAATAAAAAAAATGCCAAGAGGAAATAGAACAGGACCTTGGGGTCAAGGACCCATGACCGGAAGAGCAGCAGGATATTGCGCTGGCTATCCCATCCCAGGTTTCATGAATCCAACACCAGGATTTGGGCGAAGAGGTGGCTTTGGTAGAGGATGGCGCAGAGGACGCGGCAGAGGTACCCGCGCGCGGGCATATCCACCGCAGCATCCACAACCTCACCCACAGTTAATGTACCCGCCAGTGCTGCCACAAAATCCATACACTTACCCACCAGTGTATCCGTCGGTAGCGCAACCCCAAACTCCAGAACAAGAAGTTACAGCCTTGGAGAACTATAAAAAGGAACTTGAAGCTGAAAAAGCAGATCTTGACCAAGAAATGAGCGAAATCGCGTCTAGAATCGAAGAAGCAAGGGCAAAACTTGTACAAACAGAAAAGAAGCAGCAATAGGACCGCGGTGTAGAGGAGAACGTATCTTTTGACCCCTACCATCCAACTTTTAGTGGAGGAAACCAGTTGAAGAAGAAGCTTAGAATAGCTGTGGCAACGAATGGAAAGAAAGGTTTGGAAGACACGGTCTCAGAAGTTTTTGGCAGAGCAAACACCTTTACCATAGCAGACATTGAAGATGGAGCGATTCAAATATTAAGAATTATTGAGAACCCTGCACTCTCCTACGAACATGGAGCTGGCCCGATAGCAGTCAAAGAATTGGTAGATTCCAAAGTTGACTTGGTGATTGCCCCACAATTAGGTCATGGCGCATCATCAAACCTGGAACACCATAGCATAACAATCAATCTAGCAAAGGGTGGAACCAAAGTTACGCAAGCCATTGAAGATGCTTTGAAAGAAGCACTTAAGAAATGACTCTATCCACCTTTGAGGAAGAAAGTTTTCTTCCGAACAGATAAGGCACTCTTCGGTATGCGAGATTTAGGTAAGACGAAAAACGCATGAAGGCTTCTAGTTTTGGGATTCGATAAGATCGAGAAAATGGTCATGCTCGAAATGCATAGGACTTACTCAAAAAAAGCCATAGAACATGCTATGAATCCTCAAAATTTTGGTCGCGTAGAAGAAGCTGATGGCATTGCTAGAATTACTGGATCCTGTGGTGATACAATGGAAATATCCCTAAAAATAAAAGACTGCAAAATCGTTGATGTGAAATTTTGGACTGACGGTTGTGGTGTAAGTATAGCTTGCGGTAGCGTTACAACAGATTTGATTCGAGGTAAACAGGTCTTTGAAGCTCAAAAAATAAACTCTGAGAAAATTCTTGAAGCTCTCAAAGGTCTTCCTGAATCAGATATCCATTGCTCAGTATTGAGCTCAAAAACGTTGAAGACTGCTCTTAAGGATTATATGAATCAGAAAAAGAAAAAATGTTCAATAAAACGAGATGATGAAAATGAGAATAGAAAAGGAAATCAGAGAGCAATTAGAGAAATCGAAAAGGCAAAGGATAGATGAAGGCTCATTTATTGAGAGGAAAAACATCGCTTGGCACGCAGCGAAACAGGCGCTCGAGTGGGTTATTAAAGAAGCAGAAAGTTATCCATGCATTATAGCTGAGAAGGTCAGAGTTTCTTAAGAATCGGTTATGGTGGACGTGGTTGAAATGAATGGACTGAGTGCAAGTGAGGGAGACTACGTTGAGACAATCCACAATCTTATCGGAGTGCATGGTTACGCCAGATTTGTGGATATAGCTACCACGTTACATGTGAAACCTCCGAGTGTAACAAGCATGCTTCAAAAGTTGGACGAACGGAAATTCGTCAACTACAGCCCGTATAGAGGTGTCATACTCACCCCAATGGGAAAGTTACTTGCTGAAACTTTGGCTAGACGATATCGAACATTGAAGAGGCTTTTGATCATGTTAGGAGTTAGGGAGGAGAGCGCTGAGAAGGACGCTTGTGAGATAAAACACAAAATAAATAGTGAAACCCTAGAAAAACTTGTTAAGTTCGTGGATTTCGTAGAGTCAGCACCCCAAAATCCTCCTTTCCTTGAGCACTTGAAGTATTACGATAGAACTGGAAAACGCCCCAAACAGTGCAGAGGGGAAAGCGAAGTCAACAAAAAAATCATCGCGTGCACGCGTAGACACAGAGACAACTGTAAGGCCTAACAATAAAAAATTGAGTAAACATTGAGGCTTTAAAAGCGCGCGCATTTTGTTGCATGCACGGGGAATTTGTTTCAAAGGGTTGGGAGTAAGTTTAATGACATCCGTCGGTCATGTCTTCATTAGTTTTGTTGGATTCGCTCGCGCATTGAATTACTTCGAATAGTCTGTGCTCAGGCATTGAAGCAACTTCTATAGCTAATTTGCGAACTTCTTCATCTGATAACCTTTTGCCTAAGAGTTTAGTTTTGAGCTTCTGAAATGTCGACTTACTCAATAAGACAACTACTCCACCATCGTCTCTACTATCGAAGGTCGCTTGGATCTTTGTGGAATTCTTTAGGGAAAGTTTCTGGTTACCGATAGTGCATTTGGTGCTGAACTGAAGTCCGTCTACTACGCAAGAAAATGGAACTCTTATTGGCAATGAAACTGTGATTCTCATCATACCCCAACTTGGCTCACCTATTCGTTCCATTCCGATTAGTCCCATCCTAACGCCAATAGCTAGGAATGGTCCAAGGTGACCATGGAACTCCGCAGCTTTCTCCAAAAGTGCTGTGAGATTTGGTGATGTACTGAGTTCACCGCTCATTTGTGAGCCACATTTGCAGCTATACCCCTTACACTTAGAGCATTCATCAGAACCAAGCCTATGAGTCCTCCAATAATTCCACCTACAGCATGTAACCCTGCCCAACCTAACAGTCCGCCCCATGATGCTAGCATAGATGGTGGGAGGAAGAATAATCCTATTATAAATCCTGCAACAGCAGCTGAGATCACAGAAACTGCAAAAAGAATGAGTGAGCCTACAAGTCTTTTTCCAAATATCCGATTATACCCACTGATGAACGTGAGAACATCAAAAACGATCGATGCTGCGAAGAAACCTAGAAATTGTAGAGCTGTCGGTCGAACCATTAAGTTAATTATTAGTGCGATGAAACCTACAAACGAAGCTGCTCCAATTTTTCTTGCCCACCAAACGGCAAGTATCAAAGCTGAAAAACCTATGAGATCACAAGCAAATGGTAAATGGAATACTTGAAAAAACGCAGGGGATATTGTTACGTTCAGAATCCCCCATAAAGCAGCAAAGAGGATTATTCCTGCAAGTTTGCGTGTTCCGAAATAAGTCAACAAATCATCTCCAGTAACACTTTTTTTAAAAAAAGTAACACAACTATTTAAACATTCACAATAAAATTGTCAGTCGCTAACGCATTTCGGGTTTAGACAGAAAATACATTTAGCCGAACTTCTTCCACACCTCTTCTAGCTTTAAATTTCTCAACTAGAAGCCTTATGGCATCTGCTTCACCTCGGACAACTATTGTTTCCAAGCATCGGTCCTTGCTTAGATGCACATGCATTGTGGAGCAGATTATCGATTGAAATTCATGTTGAGTATCAGTCAGGTGAGACTCGAGATTCTTCATTCTGTGATCGTAGATCATGGCAATCGTACCAATCTTTCTTCCTTTCAGACCTGCAAGCCATTTCTGTTCATTAATAAATGCTCGAACGGTATCTTGTATTGCCTTCGACCTGCTTCTATAACCCATTTCCACTCTAAGCCTGTCAAAGTCTGAGAGGAGTTCTGATGGGAATGTTACACCTACACGAACTATTGAATCCATATTCTGTCACTTCTCAATATCAATATTGAACTTCTTAGCAATATCTCTACCCTGCAAACCAATATCTTTGCAAGTGAACCTTCATCTACCCACTAAGTGTGCAGATTCGAATGTCAATATGATAATTGCTCCTGAATCTGGATCAGGTGTGTCCACATTGCTAGAGCAACACAGTATAACTATGATCTCTGCAAAGTCCAGTCTGAAAGTAAATAGAGTGGTAGAAGAAGCTTTAAAAAAATCAAAGGACCCACGCGTAGTTGGCTCTTCAAAGGAACTCATGCAATCTTAAAGTTTTTTGAGTGTTCTCATTATTACATGTCCAGCTTCTTTTCCAGATTTTCAGGATACTTCAACGCAAGTTTTGCATACAGGTTTTTGTAACCCGTCCATACTCTCTTATAGTCCTCAGAAACATCGCCCACAATTTTTGCGGGAACACCAACCGCTATTTTGTTGTCTTCTATGACTTGCTTATTCTTTACCACGCATCCTTCTCCGACCACAGACCAAATGCCCACTATTGCATAGTCACTAACAATTGCCCCCATACCTATGACAGCATAATCTCTTATTGTACAATTATGTAGGATTGCACCATGGCCGACAGTCACCATATCACCAATTTCGCATGTTTCGCTAGGTCTTGCATGTAAAACACAGTTCTCCTCTATACTAGTCTTGTTTCCTATCAAGATGCTTCCATAGTCACCTCTGACTTTCGCGCCTGGTCCTATGTAACATTGTTTTCCTACTTTGACATCGCCAATTACTTCAGCGCTTTGACTCACATATGTTCCATCCCCTATTTGCGGATCTTTACCTTCAAATCGATACAAGACCATTGATTTCACCTCAATCAAGTTGAAGGACCATGGGTTGTCCACTCTGGGGCACTGGAATTTTGAACTGCATCCCCTCGGGCAAGATATGGTTTAATATCTATTATCGGAGAACCTTCAAAGGCGTCAAGCCCCTTCACAGTCATTATGCATCCTTCGATTTTGTCTAGCTTTGCTACACATAGTCCAATAGGGTTGGGTCGACTAGGACTTCTGGAGGCGAAAACACCCACTTGTGGTGCACCAGGATGTCTCCGTGGAACAACGTTAAGAACCATTCTTTCCTTTTCGTCATCTCTTAAATGAAACCAGTAAAGGACAATTATATGTGAAAAGTCGCTAAGACTATCCAATCCTGAGCAAAACTCAGGGAAGACTTCTATCTTCGACAGCTCACAAACATTCTTTACCCGCCCAATGAATCTAACTTCACCATTACTTCGCATTTAATCACCATCTTCCTCCACATGTCTTCTCTATTTTTCGCAGGATGTGTTTGTATGTGTCCAAAATTATATGTTGCCTATATAGTGACTTGTCGCTGGGCAACCTACACAATCTTTTACTTTGTATTTGGGGCATGGACGACAGTCAACTCCGCAAGGGGCAACTCGTCCATTCTTTCTTGTTAGACGTTTTCCCATCAATAAAAATGGTGAATAGTGGATTTCGCCTATTGGATAGAATTCAGATCTTCGGATTCCCTTTCCACTTCTTAGAGAACATTTTTCCATAGATATACTCTCAAGTGTCGCAGCATTCTCAGCTACCACAAGAGCGATAATATTATACCCTCCCAAAGTAGTAAATATATGGATAATACGTGGACATTCTTTAAAGCGATCCAGTAGATTTCGCATAGCGTCTGTGCCTTCAACTTCAATTAAAACAATTGCTGCGTGAAAGTCTAATTCCTTGGCATTGAGAATTGCTGAGATTTTAATAGTTTCGTTTCGAAGCAGTTTTTCCACTCTTTTTTTTGCACCCATTGTCGAAAAGTTTACCATCTTTCCCAGTTTATCAAAGGTTGTTCGTCCGTCCAATTGAAGTTGTGTGATTATTTTTCTGTCAACCTCATCCATGAATTACACCCTTGCACGCGTGCTAATGTTTATTTTATAAACGCAACCTATATAATATTGTTTATCTATTAAACATTTTCTCACATGAGATCAATCTCGTGGAAAAAAGCATGTTCAAACACGGAAAGTCAAAATTATGAAAAAGGAAAAACGTGATTCCAATAAAAGCTCACAAACACCAGTTAAACAGGAAAAGCAACCACAACAAGATGAAAATAAGAAGCTGAAGTTTAAAATGGCTAAGATCAAACACAAAATCGCTATAATCAGCGGAAAAGGAGGCGTAGGCAAAAGCACAGTTACAGCGAACTTGGCGATGGCCATCGCAACTCATGGATATGCAAATAGTGTAGGAGTTCTAGATGCAGACATAACTGGTCCATGCATACCAAAAATTCTGGGGATAAGAGACCAGAAACTTCAAGTTGGCCCTCCAGGTATCTTTCCCGCTACAGGTCCCCTAGGAATGAAAGTTATCTCTATGGATTTTCTTCTCCCTAGCGATGAAACACCCGTTATTTGGCGAGGACCATTAAAGATGAGAGCAATCCAACAGTTTCTTTCAGACATTGTATGGGGCGAGCTGGATTTTCTCTTCATAGACCTACCTCCAGGCACTGGAGATGAACCCCTGAGTGTAATGCAGCTTCTTCCAGACATGGACGGTGTAGTGATTGTGACAATTCCCTCAGAGGTCTCTCAGATTGTAGTTAAGAAAGCAGTCACCTTCGCCAAACAAATGAGTGTTCCAGTAATTGGAATAGTAGAAAACATGAGTGGTTTCACTTGCCCGAAATGCGGTGAACACATAGATATATTCAATGCTGGAGGAGGAAAGAAAATAGCAGAAGACTTGAAAATTCCCTTTCTCGGTAGAATCCCCATTGATCCAGAAATTTGCAGGGACTCAGATAAAGGATCACCTTTCATAATCGAACACCCAGACTCTCTAGCGTCAAAAGCTTTCATGGAAATCGTCAAGAAAGTTGAAGAGTTTCTGAAACATAGAAAAAAGCTTGAAACAACAGTCATACTTGGAGCAATCGGGGAGGAGGTGAGTAAGTGAAGATTGGAGTATCATCTTCAGGAAACAATTTGGAGGCTTTAGTAAATCCACGATTTGGAAGATGCCCCTACTTCATTATTGTAGACTCCGAGTCAATGCAGTTCGAAGCCATAACCAACGTGGCTGCAAATTCTGGAAGTGGGGCAGGAATTCAAGCAGCCCAAGCAATAACCAGCAAACAAGTACAAGTAATGATAACAGGCAATGTTGGACCCAATGCCTTTAAAGCTCTAACTGCAGCTGGAATCAAAATTATAACAGACGCTTCTGGAAAAGTAAGCGAAACCATTGAAAAATACAAAAAAGGACTTCTCTCTGAAACCAAAGAACCCACTGTGAAAGGACACTTCGGGATTAGAGCTGGCGATGCAAAAGGCAGGAGACAAGGGCAACAATGAGAAGCTTTTCCTTCGAAACAAAAAAAATTCGAAAGGAGGTGGCTAAATGGTAAGAATAGTCGTCCCAGTGATGGATGAAACTGGCATGAAATCACAGCTGTCAGAACATTTCGGTAGGGCACCATACTTCACAATCGTGGAGTTAGACGAAAACAGAAGTGTTGTGAGTCAAAAAACAGTCCCTAACACCGGTGAACATTTCGAAGGCAGTGAGCACCCACCGTCATGCATCGGCCCAAGCAGGATCTTGCAGTTCAAACCCGATGTTCTAATAACATACGGGTTGGGTCCCCGTGCATTGAACATCTTTCAAAGCGCAAACGTTGCTGTGCTGAAAGCTAATGCAAAAACAGCTGAAGAAGTAGTATCCGCGTACACTGACAACAAGCTTGAAGAGTTAACTGAAGGATGCCCGCACTCACACCTCCAATAGAGAATACAAAGCGCCTAACTCATTCTCTAGAGGAATAAAGTTGAAGCTGACGAAATCAGAGTTTGAGCTACTGACAGACATTGGATATTCAGTGAAAGTTATCGAGCTCTACATGGGGAGAGTAAACGTTGGCGTCATCGAGAACCCAGACGCCAATTTAGCCTACACTGGTCCATGTGGAGACACGATTCAACTCCACTTGAAAATCAGTAACAACACTATAATTGAAGACGCCAAATTCCAATACATAGGCTGTCCAGCAGCAGCTTCATCTGGCTCTGCATTGACCAGAATTGTAAAGGGTAAGACCCTTGAAGAGGCAAAGAAAATAACTGATCAAGATATTTTACACGAGTTAAAGGGGCTACCAGAGGTAAAGCTTCACTGTCCAAAACTTGCTGTCACAACACTGAAAAAAACTATCAGAAAGTATGAGAATGGACGAGAGCGATCATCCTACCTAGAATAGGTTTAGCTGCATGACCCATTATCTAGAACGATTTAATTTATGCAATAATTTCTGTTGACTTCTAAATGCGTTTTATGAAATCCATGCTTCTCTAAGGGGGTTAAATGAGTGATTGTGGCCGTCGCCAGTGGAAAGGGAGGAACTGGAAAGACAACATTCGCAGTAAACATGGCACTATCTCTAGAAAACGTACAGCTCCTGGATTGTGATGTGGAACAACCTAATGTTCATCTGCTCTTGAATCCCACGATTAACCAAGAGAAAATTATCTCTGTCCCAACTCCACAGATCAATGAAGAATTATGCGATCATTGTGGAAAATGTAGCAGGTTTTGCCAGTACAACGCCATCTTCGTCAGTCCAATAGAAGTATTGGTTTTCAAAGAGCTCTGTCATAGTTGTGGCGGTTGCACTATCATCTGCCCGCAAAAGGCAATTAGCGAAGAACAGCATAAAATTGGAACACTGAAGTTTGGTTCCGCTGGAGATCTAGAGATTGTTTATGGCGAACTTGATGTTGGCGAACCCATGGCTGTTCCCATAATAAGAGAAGTGAAGAATCAGATCAAAATTGGTAAAACTGTGATTCTGGATTCGCCACCTGGAACCTCCTGTCCAGTTATAGAGACTGTTAGGGAAAGTGATTTCTGCGTTCTAGTGACAGAGCCTACGCCCTTTGGTCTACACGACCTGGAAATATCAGTTCAAGTTCTCAGGGAGTTACATATCCCCATCGGTGTTGTTGTTAACCGGTCGGGTATAGGGGACAATACAGTCTATGAGTATTGTGAAGAAAACAACATCCCTTTGTTGCTTGAGATTCCATACCAAAGAAAAATCGCAGAACTCTACTCGAATGGTGTACCCTTCAGTTTGGAAATGTCAGAATGGAAAAGCAAGTTTCAAAGAGTTTTTGACGATTTAAGGAAGCATGTTGATAAATGAAGCAAATCACGATTCTGAGTGGCAAAGGGGGAACAGGAAAAACAACAATAACAGCTTCATTTGCAGTCTTGGCAAAAAACGCAGTCGTCGCTGACTGCGATGTGGATGCACCGGACCTTCACATACTCTTACACCCACAAATAATTGAAAACATAGTTTTCAAAGGTTCAAAGCTGGCAGTTATTGACAAGACAGAATGCACAAATTGTGAACTATGTAGGGAGAAATGCAGATCCAAAGCCATAAAGAAAGACATTAGCGTCGACTCAAGTGCTTGTGAAGGTTGTGGCGTTTGCACAATCATCTGCCCCACAAACGCCATAACTTTGGTTGACCGAACTTCAGGTCATGCATATATTTCAAGAACCGAACATGGGTTCATGGCTCACGCCTTGCTCAGCCCAGGGGAAGCAAATTCAGGAAAACTCGTCACTGTAGTGAGACAGAACGCCAAGAAACTAGCAGAAAGGGAGCACTGTGACTTAGTCATAATAGATGGTCCACCTGGAATAGGCTGTCCTGTCATAGCCTCTGTTGCAGGAGTAACTGCTGGTTTAGTGGTTACTGAACCAACCATGTCAGGGATCCATGACTTGAAAAGAGCACTACAACTACTGAGACACTTCAGCATACGACCTTTAGTTTGTATTAACATGTATGATATAAACAGGGAGAATAGTTACCGAATTGAAAATTTCTGTAAAGAAAGCAATATTGAAATTCTCGGGAGACTCCCGTATAATCAAGTGGTTACGGAAGCAATGGTGAATAGAAAGCCTGTAGTTGAATACGCTCCCAGAAGCGATGTTGCTAGAGAGATAGCAAAAACTTGGGAAAAAACTCTTTCATCCCTATAGCATACTTGTGTGTGCTTATCGCAAGTAATATATTTACTGTCCTTAACTCTTCCTAAGACTTATTAGAGGTTATAAGTTGACAAGCGTTTGGCTTTATAGCTTGACCAGTGTAGTTTTCGTAAGTTTCATCTCTCTAATAGGTGTCTTAACCTTTGGACTTAAAGAAGATAGTTCAAAGAAGATTCTGCTGTATCTAGTAAGTTTTTCCGCGGGAGGACTCTTCGGAGACACCTTTATCCACTTAATACCTGAAGCTGTAAGTGAAAGCGGCTTCGGAACACATGTTTCCATGTACATTTTATTGGGCATCATTATCTCCTTCATAATAGAGAAGTTACTTCAATGGAGACATTGCCACATTCCAACCTCAGAGGAGCATCCCCATTCCTTCGCTTACATGAATCTCGTGGGAGATGGTGTTCATAATTTTATAGATGGTTTGATAATTGGAGGAAGCTACCTAGTCAACATACCTGTAGGATTAGCCACTACAGTTGCTGTAACACTGCATGAGATTCCTCAAGAGATTGGAGACTTCGGAGTACTGGTGTATGGGGGATTCAGCAAGTCACGAGCAATTTCTTTTAATCTCGCAACTGCTCTCACAGCCATACTTGGCACCCTAGTAGCTCTAAGCCTAGGTGGTTTTGCTCAAAATTTCACACCATTCATCATACCCTTCGCTGCAGGCAACTTCATTTACATTGCAGGATCAGACCTCATACCTGAACTTCGCCGAGAAGAGCCTAGACTGGGGAAATCTATACTTCAAATAGTTGCGTTCACTCTTGGTGTTCTTATGCTCTTCTCCTTAGTCTTCTTAGAGTAACTTTCAGTTTTCGCGCGCGCAATCAGGATTTTGCAAAACCTCTGAAGAAAAAAATATTCTCTTTTTGAGGTTGATTTTATGATACTTACTAAGTAGTAAATACTAAGCGACGAGCGACCTCGCGTCCGTGTCCGTGTAGTGTGTGTATTATGTCTCTAACCTTTGCAAAACCTAAAACCATAGCTCTTCCAAGCCTACATGAGCAATACCGTTAAACGTCAGAACAAGGTGTTAAGCTCTTCCGAAGACGGAAATAGCCTAGGGATACAGTGAATTCAACCATAGATACATTTACATCGCTAGGTATGGAGATGTCTCCCGCACATTCCCCTTTTTTTTCTACAGGAGAATCCACAAGTTACAGTTTAGTTGGACGGGCGTATTTTATTCATAAGTTGCATATGCACACTCATGTTGCTCTTATTATTAATTATACGAAAAACATTGATAATTTTCCTTTGTTTTTCAAAGCGTAGCACAAGTATTTTTTATTTCAATTAAGCTTACTCAATTCGGCATTTGAAATGCGAAGAATGGAAGCTAGGCAAAAATTCGAGAAATGCTGGGAAACATTAGTTAGGGATTATCAGATTTTAAAGAAAAAGGAAGCTTTCTTCTATGAGGCTGATCTCCAATTGCACCTTGCATTCCGGTTAACGCAGGATTTCGAAAAACATGAGGTTCATCAAGAATATCGTTTATCACCCAGTGATATCGAGACCAGTGGTCGTCCACTATCTAGGGGAATAAGAGCTGATTTGGCAATACATCCAGAAGACAGTGAATATCCATATATCATTGCAGAGATAAAATGGCAACCCCTAGCTGAGCGTTTTGCGGAAAATTCTGAACTATACAAACAGTGGCTTTTGAGATGCGCGCGCGCGCGCATTGCGTGACCTGTAAAACCTAAGAAGAAATCACTAGTCAATTTTCCACCCCTTTTTTTATCCACGATCAAGTCTTCTTCTTGGTTATCAAATCTTAAAAGTATATCCAATTAAAATCTGCAAGAACCATGCTTCAAAGCCAAATGCCACTGGTTGCTTTTGCACACGAGATAACGTTGTTTTAATAACTGATAATTCCAATCAATCTGCTCAAGACGGCGCTCTTTTAATCATTTATAGAAAGAACAACCATAGAAAATGGGGTTTTGCGGGAAAATCGGGATGCACGCTAAAAGTGTCCAGGGAAATTGTTTGGCTGAGCTTGAACCGTGCCACCTCATGACGCTTTATCAGATCCCTGTAACTATGTTTAGTCCACTCAGATACATTGAAGGCTAGAACATGAATGTAGAACCCTCTTTTACCAGAGGATACAATATTGATGTTAGGATAACATCATTCAATAGATTACAGCGAGGGAGAGAAAGGTAAAAATAGATTTTTCCTCTGGAGTTTTCTTCTATACTACGCTCGCGTGCATAAGAGCAGATGTCCGCTTGCGCGCGCGCATTGTGAAAAAAGATGTATGGAAAACAGGTAGGGGGGGTACATTTTCAGCGCTAGATTTCCGTTTCATTAATTCCCTTGAACTTATCACTCAAGCGAAAAACTGCGCGGCTGGATAACAGTTAGAGAGAAAATGATTGTAGATTCTTCCACAAGTCATAAACCTCAAAGATAAGAATGCTACAATTAGTGAGCACGCGTGCGCACAACCCTCATTTTTTTCAGGAAAAAAGCGCTAAATAGGCATGCCATACATAAAAGACTCAGGAAGTCTGGATATGAAGTTTCATAAATATCGGTGCTTGGGAATACTGTGCTTTGGCCTGATGTTGTTTTTCCTCGTAAATATGCAATTCATTCCCAGTTTGAACCTCTTTCTCACGTACCTCATTAGAGACCACATGGCCTTAGTTGCGGGATTTATATTGTCGCTATTAGGAGCATCCATCTTCTTCAGCGTGGAAGAGGAATAAACCTCCTGCACACTCCCCATTTTTCAAAAAAAGGAAAGGCGCGCGCGCGCGCAAAGGGCGCTTTGTTTTCTCAATTCCCCATCCATGCTTCGAGAAAATACCTGTAAATGGAAAGAGAGTACAAGCAGAAAATAACTACTTTGAAGCTGTAGAACATCACATCAATTGGAATATGGAACGACTCGAAAAACAATTCAAGACCACATCTTTCCATAGAACATTAACAGATTATTTCCAGTCCCTCTACCTCAACAAACTATCTGTGAAAAGGCTTGTGGAGCCTAAGGTAAGTAGAAAGTCTCTAGAAAAGTATCCGTACCTCAAAGATGGTTTAATCAGACCACAATCAGTGATTATAGAAGCAGTAAAAAACCGGAAACGTTAGTAAAGCTAATGAAAGGAAGAGATTTCGAATTTCTCTCAGGATAGGACAACTGGTGTTCGAAGAGTTAAAAAGACTGTTCTGAGATTTCATAAGTGGTGCAAGTGAATGTGTGATTGCGGATGCACGAATCCAGAGAAAAAGGTTAAAGATCCCAAGAAGTGTTCTCCTGAGCAGATAGCTGAATGCCATCCAAAAGCTAAAAGTCACCCTTGCGTAGAGTAGCCTAAGTAAAAATCTCTGTACCTGAAGGGTATCCCCCTCTCAATTACCATAGATTATCTTGTGAAATAGCTTTCCAAAATCCACGAGGGGAAATACACGTGTGAGAATCCGTAAATAGTAGCATATTGATATTTTATGTCTAACAGAGTGGGAAAAAATGAGTGATTGCCCAAATCTTGAAGTTAATCTCGATGAATGCTCATGTACATATCAATGTAGCCTAAGAGGAAAATGTTGTGAATGCGTAAGAAACCATAGAGCGCATGGTGAACTCCCAGCCTGTTATTTCCCTGAAGAAATCGAGAAGACCTATGACAGGTCCATTAGGAAATTTGTCTCAATTCACAAATGAAAGCTAGTTAACTTCAATACACGTACATTGGCTTCTGCACGAGGGCGGATTTCATAGTTTGATTTCTCTGCCTAATTATTTTACGTAGAAAAGCAAATTATTGAGAGATAGGAAAAAGATTGGTAAAAGAAGACCAGCGCGCGCGCCAATTGGCACACCTATTCCGCTTTCCCACCATGACTTTTCCCCATTCCACAGCCTATTCTGCATTTTCAAAGTTTGCCATGAACGTAAGATTTTGAAGAATGTTGTGCCAATGAATGATTTGAGTGGAAAAATAATTTTAGAGAAAGCCTCGTTATATTCATAAATTTCTTTATCTTCCATAGAGTCTCCATCAAAACATAGCCAAAGAGCTACTTGAGGAAAACCATAAGATTGGTAGGCTAGAGTCTGACCTATGCCTCGATAATATGAAGGTCTTAGACTCCGTTTGTGTTTTCTTATTACTTTTAGTTCTATTGCTCTCATGTCGCCTTTATCGTCTTCAAGTATCATATCTATTTCTGGTTGGGGAGGTGGAATACCAGCTGAGTTAAGTCCTTCTGCTTCCCAAAAGCGCTTAAATTTCTTACTTCGTGTTGGCACAGGTTTATTGAGGTGAACCCTAAAGTTGGTGTAATATGGGTTTCCGCTTTCCTCAAATATCAGGCAATATCTTTGATTCTCTAGTTCAGTTTTGAATACTTTTCCAAGATTCCTTTCTGAAAAATTCAAGTCTGATTCCCTCTTGTTTTATGTTACTACAAGAATCCTTGCATTCCAATCTTGCGTTCATCTCTTAAAACTTCAGGTGCATCCCAATCCTCAAAATGTGTGTGTGTGGGGTGGGATTTGAACCCCAAACCCAAACCTACGCTCACACTCTTCTACTCTTGCACTCATTCTTACTCTCTTACTCACACTCAGCGCGCGCACACCAAAAAAAGGTTAAAGCCGAAAACTGAATAGAATGTTGAAAGGGGATCTAATGAGTGATTTAATCAAGTTACGTGCTCTAAAAGAGAATGTGGACTTTTGGCTCTACAAATTTTATCGAGGAATTGCTTCTCACTTTGACCCAAAGAATGTAAGCGACTTGTTTTCTCGATATGATGTCATTAGCAAGAAATTACGTTCCGAAAAGCCTTCTTACTTTAGCGACCTACCTGAAAGAGAAGTGAAAACAAGTGGAACAACAGATTTTGATGGACGTGGTCTAATTTTCCGTTATCAACTGGAAGCTCTGCATAATGATATTGAGTTTTGCATCAGCATTTTGTCAGGTTTAGAATCTATTGATATTCCATCCATGAAGATTACACGTGAAGGAATTTTCTTCGCTGGACAATTCTATGATTCAATCCAGCAAGTCGGGGAGATTTTATCTGATGCCCAACAGAGTGTAGTAATAATTGATGCCTATTTTGATGAGAAAATATTGGATTTACTTACAGCCAAAGATGATGCTGTGGAAGTAAAGATATTAACAAGGAAAGTTGAACCTGCACTTAAGACCAAAGCAATAGCATTTAACCAGCAATATGGCAAACTAAACATTCGGACTACAGATGCATTCCATGACCGTTTCCTAATCATCGACAATAATGACTTTTACCATTTTGGAGCTTCCTTTGACAAACATATGGGTAAACGTGGTTTCATGTTTTCTCGGATTGAAGAACCTAAAATCACCGAGAATCTATCTGAGAATTTTGCTCTCGAATGGAATACTGCAGGAAAAGAAATCGAATACTAATGACATGTATGCAATTACATCAAAAGGTGTGTTAAGGTTCTTTTAAGGTGTCTTTTGGTACAGTTCACCATTAAAAAAGTAGCTCAAATGCTTGACATTCACGCATTTTTCTGCATTTTTTGCGCGCGCGCGCCCAATCATGGAAGGAGAACTTTCTAAATGTGAAGAGCTTGGAAAGAAAATAGCAACTCAACTTACAGCTTAACTTTGAACGAAGTACATCTGCGGGATTAAAGTATATTTTTTATGCGCGTGCGTTTTCATTGCAGTTCACTCACTATTTCCCGGCAACAGTCAGTTTTCTTAACTTGACTGTGGGCGAGTAGAAACCCGAGCCTGAGAGTGTTGTGTATTTTTCTGTGTCGTCACCGATGACCTCGAAACCGTCCTTGAGCAGTTCGTGGAAGTTTCCCGCGAGGACGACGCCTTTCACAGGCTCCTTCAGCTCACCGTCCTCTATAACATAACCGTGGGTTACCGTGACGTTGAGGTTTCCGCTGACGGGATTCGACAAGTACTCACCTATGACCTGCTCAACATACAGGCCCCTTTTCGTATCTTGAAGTATCTCGTCAACGCCAACAGAGCCGTTCTCAAGTATCAGGTTTGTCGGGCTTGGCCTCGGTGACGATGACACACGCGCACGCAATGAATACGCCAGTCTTGTGGCATTCCCAGTCGAATCGACACCATCTTTCAGAGCCGTGTAGTTGTCGTAGAGAAAGTTCTTCAGGACGCCATCCTCCACAACTGGTGTGTATTGCGTGGGATAGCCTTCGTCGTCGAAAGACCTCGTCCTGATTCCCCCCGTCATGGTGCCGTCATCGATGATGTTTATATCTTCAGATGCAATCTGCTCTCCAAGCTTATCCCCGAGGGGTGATCCACCCTTCTGGACCACGTCTGCGTTAATAGGGGAGAACAGCATCCACCCCCAAATGCCCGCGGCAATTTTGTTGCGTAGGACTACCGGCATCTCCCGGGTGGGAATGGACTTCGCCGAGAGAAAGCCAACAGACTTATCGACAGCGTTCATCGCCATCGAATCCAAGTCTATCTCATCCCATGATCGGGCCTGGTGATGTTCGTTCCATGTGCTTTCAAGTCCAGCCTCTTTAGCATTCACTCTCATCTCTGCTAAGGCAAACGTCTCCTTATCCTCTAAGATCTGCCCATAGCTGTTAACCACTGAGACTTTTGAAGTAATGAGTGAGAGCAAACCTTGAGTCAGCTTCACTCTCTCATCCCGTTCGTTCAATACTGAAATAGCTGATCCCAGCCTCTCCATGATCTCGTCGTATTCGATAGTCGCAGTTGCCCTGTCGAAGTATCCCTTCGCCAAGGACTTACCGTATCTCCTGTTCATATGAATCCAGTAGGGATCCTCAGGAGCTACCTTCGCAATCTTGACTACTTTCTTAGCTACTCCTATGATTTCGGACTCATCAAGGATGGAGGTGGAGTACATGGCAATCTTTTTGCCGAGCGCAACTCTGAGACCTAAACAGGTGGACTCCGCTGTCTTGATATCCTGGATCTCATTGGTGAAACTGATCCTGATTGTGTGTGTATTCTGCACATAAGCCTCAGCCTCTGTCGCACCCAACTCCTCTGCCTTCTCACAAGCCAAGCTAGCAAGTCTCATTCTCTCAGCGCCCTCCAACCGTCATATTCCGGACTCTGATCGATGGTCCCCCCATCCCCGTCCTCACTTGCTGCCCACCCTTCCCGCAAGCAGTGAATGCATCAGTCTTGACGTTGAAGTCCTTGCCAACCGCATCCACAGCCTTAAGGACATCGAGCACGGAGCCACTTATCACGACACCGCGTACAAGCTCTCCGACTCTACCTTTCCGGATAATCCGCGAGGGACCGACACCGAATGTAAAAGTGCCCATTCCGGGATCCACCTGACCTCCTCGAGAGCCTCTGCCATGAACGAGAACTCCGAAGCTGATGTCCTCAACTAGCTCCTCCAAGCTGTGGTCTCCAGGTGTCATGTAGTAGTTGGTCTGACGGACTAAGGGTGAATACTCGAAATCTTGGACCCTACCGTTCCCTGTTGAATCCATGTCGAGCTTCTCCGCTGATCTCCTGTCTGTGAGGTAACCCTTCAGAATACCGTCATTTACTAGCACTGTCCTATTCTTTTTCACACCTTCATCATCGTAGGGATTGTAGTAACCCCCCTCCACAGTACCTTCATCGATTATGGTCACCAGGTCGCTCGCGATGCGGGTGTCAAATCTTCCCATGAGAACGGAGCCCCCAGTGACGACTGTGTCTCCCTCAGTGGCATGGCCCAAAGCTTCGTGGAGGAAGAGCCCAACCATGTCCTGGTCGACAATGATGGGATAAGTGCCTGCTGGTGTGGTCTTAGAGGTCACCGATCCTACGGCAAGGTCGGAAACTTCAGCGGAAAACTTGTTCCAGTCTTGGTGCTTGATGAACTCGTAGCCCGCACACATGGACCAGCTGTCCCAGAGGGCCTCTTTGACGCCTCCAGCCTCTGCCACGCTTCTATGCCCTAAACCCGCTAACGGTGAGACGACCTTGATCTTCGCACCATCAGTCGAGATGAAAAGCCGCTCATCGATCATTAGACGCATCTGTGTTGTCGTCGCACTAATGCGATCATCGTTCCACGCTGCCTTGTCGGTGTCCAGGGCAAGCTCCACCTTGTCCTCTGGAGGGACATCTAGAGGATTGATTTTCATCGGGAACACCATGTCCACCACGTTCACATCAATCGATCGGAGAGGTTTATCCTCCTTTGTTGGCTTGGATTTCGCTCCTTTCACTGCTCTTTCCAGGGTTTTCTCAAATCCATCCTCGGTTATGTGGCTGGTCGATGCGTATCCCAGAGAACCCTCGTGGATCAATCTCACGCTTAAGCCGTTGAAGCTCTCAGAATTGTAGCTCTTCAGTGCCTTGTTATCAACCTCAATTTTCTCAGAACCCAGCCGCTGATACAGGACCTCGGCATAGGATGCCCCGAGGGTTCCTGCCTTTTCCAAGAGTTTCTCCAACTCATCCATGATATGGTTCAACAAGGTATTCCTCATAACAGCATTATTTGGGCTCTTTGATGGAAGGAGTGCTTACAATTACAGTATTCCCTTGATGAAAATCCCAAGTGTGATCCCCATCAAACAAAATAGGATCCCCATAGGGAAGATAAACCGGAAGACATTGACAATGGCCAGAAAAGCAGCATCTTCCCAACCCCATGGAATAGCTCCATGGGATCCTACAAAGTCTAGGACAAACCAAATGTAAGCAAAGACATAGATGGAAGAAATCGTGAAAGCCCCAAGAATTGTAGTGAAGAATCCATAAATGATGCTCCTGATGTCCGTTAACATTATCGTAACAACAAGACTGGTCGCAGCCAAGATTAGCAAATCAAGTTCTGTAAAAGTTGGTCCCTTATAACTAAGGTAGGCAATCTGACGTTGTGAAAGAAAGCTTTCAGCGTAGAAAATGTTGTAGGTTTTGATGAGAACCAGCGAAACTGCAAAAGACCAAGCGAGAATCACGATTAGGTTGATCTTTCTCCGTTCAAGAAAACCAACCAGCATCAGTAGGTTTCGACTCCCCCGTAGCATCTAATTTTGTGGGCAACTCGAGTGTATACTTCCTTCGGAATCCTCAAGCTAGCACAACACTTAAGGTGGTCTATAACAGCGTCAAAGAGCTCTGGATCCACATCATCGCTAACTTCCAGGTGTGAATAACTCTTAACTCGAATCCTTTTCCCTTGGCTATACCAAGAATCGAGTAATTTCCTATTTATTAGAGTCACACCACTTTCAACAATCACATCTTGCTTATCAACGCCTTCAATAGGTCTTGCACGGTAGTAATCTGCGTTTGAGGCTCCTCTAGCGATTGTCCGTAATGTATCTGTGATTCGGGGAATAAGCATAAGTTCGATTGCTCGTGACAACGATTCGTATGTGAGGGTGTATTCTCTGCCAATGTAGTCAACAAGACCTACCGTATGTAATTCATCGAGGTATTTGCGTGCTGTATTAGGGGAGATGTCAAACTTGCTCGCGATGTCAGTTGTCGTAGATCTTAAGTTCTCTTCTAGGTATAGGAAGATATCTTGGTGAAGTTTGTCTAAGCCTAGCGCAAATAGAACCCATCTTTTTGCATTCTCAGTGTAGTCCTCTTCTGAGACATCTTTTATTGGTCTTAACCTACGAATGGTCCACTCGGCGAGGACTTCGAAATCCCCTGGTCTCTCTTCTCTTTCTTCTTCCAGTTTCTCTTTTTTTGTTTCACTCATTTTTGTCACCTTTAATGATTATTGAATGAGCTTGCATGTCTGCACCTTTACTGTTCTTGTTCCCTACTACAACTTTTTCTCCGCTCTCTGAGATGATGACAAGATGTTGAGGGCTGTGACCATAATTTGAAACCAGTCCTTCCACCTCAATCGTTTCACCATTGAAGCTATGTACTCCAATCGCTCGCGCTAGCGGCGCTCTCCCTAATCGAGTAATTTCTTTGCACGCTGCGATGGCACTGCCAACATCGCTAAATGCTCTCCCCCTCATCTTCTGGTAGTACCCAGAGTCTGAGCGAGATCGTGATTCCACTTTAGCTATGCTTCGCAGATTTTCTGTGATTCTAGGTATCAACCGTTTCACAATCGATGTTGACACCGATTCTCGAACGAAGTAGGCTTTGCCAATATGAGCAATGAGCCCTAAGGAATAGAGTTGATCGACATGTTCCAGCGTTTCGTCAGTAGTCTTTTGGATAAGCTCTGACAAATCGTCTATGGTAGCTGCATCTGAATCCTCAATGTACTTGAATACATCTCTTGTTGCTCCTTCGACACCGATGGAGGAAAGAGCCCATTCTTTTATACGCTGGTCGTAGGTTGCGTTTGGTTCTTTTATGGGTTCTGGAATACGTCTTACTTTCCATTCCACGAAGAACTCGTATTGTGGTTCAATGTCTTTCAATGCGTTCAACTCAAATATTTCTGCGTTTAAGTAACAATATAATAGTTTTAAGTATATAAACGTTGCGAAGTATCCAGTGTAGAGAAACTTTAATTAGACAAAGTATGCGCGCGCATCAGAAAAGCGACAAGGACACGCTACAATTTTGTATCGGGTACCCACATTCCTGATTTCTCTATAATCTAACTTGTAGACTGCGAGCGTGCTTCCGAAAATGATAATTGCCGGAGTGATGGAGTCGAATCTCTCCAATCAATAACCCTCCATAAGTTCAAAGGATCTTACCTTAATATTCTCTCTTCCTAACTCAGAGCGAATGAAATTAGCAACATCATCTTCTTCGAGAATGGAATTTCCATACTTATCACTTGAAACGGGGAGTTTAGTGCGCCTAAGGACACCATCTTTTGCCGTGTCAATAAAGATATACTGCACTTTTTCAGCGGTGAAAATGAGTCTAAGTTCTACAGGTGGGTTTGCAAGAGGCGCAAGGCCTTGCGCATAGAATATTTCTCCAGGTTGCAGTTTTATGAGTAGATTCTTAAATTCATTCCAAGTTTGAATTCGTTCAACCCTAGAGTTCAATGTAGATCCCTGGAGACTGTTGCTAAACAATATTTTCAACAATGACCTTTGAAAGAAACTGCCTCAGATCTAGTGTTATGGAGTCAATTGCCTTGAAGATTCTAGGATCCGTGATTGAGTAGAGCCTTTTGTTTCCGTCCTTTCTAACCTTCACCAGTCCAGAATTTTTCAAGATCTTCAGATGACGCGATGTAAGAGGTTGAGCAATGCCCAACTTGGGAACTATCTCGCATACACATTTCTCCTCGCTGCGAAGAAACTGCAGAATTTGCAGTCTCACAGGATCACTCAGAGCCTTGAAAATCTTAGCTCTAAACCGTGTGAACTTCTTTTCTTTCATGGTCATCTTCGATATATTAGTATATGTAAATATTTAAATATTGATATTAATTGATTTCGTATATGAATATCGCAATATTGTTATGGAGTTAGAAGTAATGAATGGGAAAAATGTGAATGTTGAGGTTATTGGCGTAGATCCTCCTTGTGCAAGATGCAGAAAGACTGAGGAGAATGCTAGAAAGGCGGCTGCAAAACTTGAAGATGAAGGATACAGAATTAAGGTCGAGAAGCTCAGCATAACCGCAAAGGAAACGATCTCTAAATACGGAGTTTTAATGTCTCCCGCAATCGCTGTGAATGGCACAGTAAAGATCATGGGCAAAGTTCTTGACGTTGGAGTAATTGAAAGGCTGTTGCGACAAGCCATATAGGTGGCTTTTTTGGAGAAAAGGCAACTCGCCAAAACGGTTCTTATGGTTGGGTTTGCTCTTTTTTTCATAATAATGATGGTTAGAGCCATCATCGGTGCTTATACGTTAATGCCAACGTCAACAGCGGAGGATCTGAAAAACTTGCCCCTTTGGCAAATTCCTTTAGTTTACATGTGGGATTACGCTCAACACGGGTGGATTTGTCTAGGATTTGCCTTCACTGTCTCTGGCTTGTTTTCTGAGTTCATTCCCCAGAGTTTTGTGATACGTTATATGAGCAGTAAGAAACCGATTTCCTATCTAGTCGCCACACTTATGGCTCCTGTCTTCTGTGTATGCTCTTGCACAATGGTACCCATTTTTGCCGGTCTTATTTATGCTGGTGGCGGGATTGGACCAGCTCTGACGTTTCTTCTTATTGCCCCTGCAAACAACCTCTTGGCTGACATTGTGACAATACAAGTATTGGGGTGGCAAATCGCATTGGCAGACATGGTTGCGGCTGGAATAAGCGCTGTAATCATTGGCTATCTAGTGGCGAAAACTCCATGGGGCAAGAGATTTGAGCAACAGTTCAGAACCAGCAAAGCGCAAACATCTCGTGTTGAGCTCGTTAAACAACCTATTGACGAGCGACTATGGAATGCCTTGAAATTCAGTGGTTTTCTTGCTAAACGCATCATACCACCGTTTCTGATAGGGCTTGTGGCGGTAAGTTATTTTCAAGCGTTCTTTCCATCCGACTGGGTCAGGACTTACTTGACTGGTGCTTTCGGGGTCGTTTTGGCAGCGTTGTTAGGTGGACCTTTGTATACTCCAACTTTGATAGAGGTGGCTTTGGGTAAGGCACTTGTGGATTTGGGTATGTCTCCTGGTGCAACTGTTGCTTGGTTGATGGGGCAACCATATGATATTCCGAATGCTCTTTCAGCATCTAGGATTGTTGGATGGAAGATTGTGGTAACTTATGGAGCTCTTGCTTTCATCTTTGCAGTTCTTTCCGGGATGATATATGGTTTATTGGTGGGTGGACTATAACAAGAGCAGTGAATAATATATGATGAAAAGGGCGCGCGTTCAGGAGTCACCAGAGAAGACTGTGGGAAGATGATGATGTGCATGCCAAGATAACTTTGGAAAGTATCAAGTGGTGGCTGGTAGCACTATTTGGTTGTACTCTTTTCTATACAGCTACTGTTCCGTTGTGTTCCATTTTTTCCCATTTCATTGGATAGTGAAAGCTCTCTTCAAGTTGGCTTAGCATTCGTATTATATCCAGTATGTAGAGGAAGGAAAGTCTGTGGAGTACGGTGTATAACAGTAGTGACTTCTTTTCTTTGATGTCCAGGGATATTGCATAGGCAGCGACAGCGACTTCCAATATAACGAAAGCCAAGAACCAAAAGACGTAGATGTACGGGATTGTTTGGAAGAAATCAATCGCTATCCAGACCTGGGTAGTGCCGTTGGGACGACCAGGTCCTCCATTCGATGATGACTGCCCTGGTGCCCATTCAGGTGGACCACCTCCTATTCTTGGCTGATAAACTGTATAGGGTGATAATGGATTGAAGCAGAAAACTAGTAGCCACATCAGGGTGAAGAACATGAACCAAGGGTAGATAATTCCATTGAAAATCCTCCATGGCATTACAAAGGTGCCTGTACGTCCGTATTTCGTGTTGAAAACCATGTCTTTATGTTTAGAAAGTACTTGGAGAGTGCCTCTGTACCATCTGTATCTTTGTTTCGCTAGGCTGGTCATTGATGTTGGAGCTTCTGTATATGCAAAGGCTCGCGCTTCAAATGCCGTTTTGTATCCAGCTTTTAAAATCCTGATTGTGATGTCTGCGTCTTCAGCGAAGGTGTCTCCTTCGAACAGGCCAATCTCTTTGATTACGGATGTTCGAAATGCTCCAATTGGCCCAGGTACAACCGTGACTTTCTGTAAATTTGCTTCGCTTCTTCGGTGGAGGTTTATTCCAATAATGTATTCAAGTGCTTGAAGTTTTGTCAATAGGCCATGTCGATTTCCAACCTTCACATTCCCAGCTACAGCGGCAATTTTAGGATCCTTAAAATGCTTAACTAGTTGCTGGATTGCGTTTGGGTCAAGAAGCGTATCGGCATCGATACAGACTATGAATTCGCCTTTGGCAACTTTAATTCCTGTGTTAAGTGCATCCCACTTTCCGCCATTTGGTTTTTTAACTACTCGCGTGAATCCGCTTTTTGCATGTGTTTTGGCGACTTCAAAGGTTCGATCAGTAGATCCATCATCCACAATAATTATTTCTTTATTGACATAAGAGAGTTCAAGTAGAGCATCAACAGTTTTGCCGATTGCTTTTTCCTCATTATAAGCGGGAACAATCACGGTCACTAATGGAGTTCCGTTCGCAGGAGCATCGCTTGAGTCGTGCTGTTCACGTCTCTTATGAAGATAAGCACCTCCAAACGTAACCAAGTTTCGAATTACAAACATCACTAAAGAAACAGAAAACAAGTAAAAAGATATTTGGTAAAGGAAATCTGGGTACAGAAAGAGTGCGCAGACTTGTACCACTATAATGAGAACCGTAGTTGCCAGAATAAATGTCGCTACTGATAATCCAGAATGTCTAATTGGCGAAGAGAATTTTTTCCTGACGCTAGGGTACCATAGGAAAGTGGCAACTACAGTGACGAGGCAGATTAGGAGTGAAATATAGGTCATAATGTAGCCTAGTTGGCTGAAAAACACTAGTGCAGGCTCCAAATTGATTGAGAAAAGATTGAAGAAGACAGAGACTGCTAACAAACCTACTGCCACGAGAAGACCTGCCAAGGCTAATGCATATTTCAACTTATGGTTTCTCCTTCGTGTGAGATCAAGATTCAGGACATGGTGAAAACTATTCTTTTAGCTTTTCTGCTCATCTCAGATAGTTCATTCCTAAGTCGTAGTAAAAATTTTGTGCAATGTAGATTCAGATAGAAGATATGTTCGACAGTGCAAATTGACGCATTATCAGGCGTGTAACTTTCTCAAATGCTCTGATTCTTGCGCGGGTCAACAATCAGTTGCATGCATTGCGAAACGTATGCACCTTAAACTATGAAGTATTTGGGGCAAAGGGAGTATTTCTCTACCCAAAAGGAAACCTGAATGTCCTTCACGCCTGGTATTCGTGCGCGCGCGCGAACCAGATTTCTTCCACAAGTCATAAAATCAGGCTTGTCTTAAAGAAGTGGAAGTGCAATGACTCATCATTGGGGATATGTCGGTGCGATTTCCTCTGCACTCCTGTTTGGTGTAAGTTCTACCCTCAACAAAATAGCTTTGGAAAACGTTCATCCTCTGGTAATTGCTGGATTAATCTACTTTGTGGGCGGTGTTCTACTCTTCGGAATCCACCTTTCACCTCTACATAAGAAACTCCTCTCACTATTTGAAACTCCCACAGAAACTGAAACCACGATCTCGAAGAAAGACTATAAGACTCTCACCTTCGTTATTCTGTTTGGTTCAGTGCTTGCTCCAATAATGCTGCTATATGGACTCAATGAAACCACTGCAATCAATGCTTCTCTCCTACTCAACACAGAGTCCTTCTTCACCGTTCTGATTGCCCTCACATTCTTCAAGGAGAGAGGAACGAGAAAGGACTACCTAGCAATCCTCCTGTTAATAGTTGGAGTTGTCTTCCTGACAACAAGAGGAGAGTTCAGCAAGGTTACTCTCTCCACTGAAGCAACTGGTAACTTACTCATTGTTGGAGCTTGCCTCTCGTGGGGGATTGACAACAATCTAAGTAAATTTCTGAGTAAGAAGAGGGACATTGTGAAAGTGACTGGAATCAAATGCACTATTGGAGGAGCAGCTCTCCTACTAACCTCCCTTCTGCTAGGAGTGAACCTAAGCATCCCGCTGGTTTCAATACCATATATTCTATCAGCAGGAGCCTTTAGCATAGCCTTCTCCATATTGCTTTTTCTCTTTTCCTTGAGAGAAATAGGCTCGATGAGAACAGGGATTGTCTTCTCTGTTTCTTCTCTTTTCGGTGCCCTGTTTGCTTTCATAGTGCTTAGAGAAGCTCTTTCACCAGTTCAGTTAATTGCTGGAGCAGTGATGCTTTTCGGAGTCTACATTCTCTTCAAGAAACCCAAGCATACAGAAGAAAAACAGCAAAGTCCACCACGCTAGAGTTGAACTGTTCCGCTAGATAGAAGGTTCTTTCATCTATCAGGTTCTTGTGCTCCTTTTTCACATGCCTCTGAGTGTACTCATTATTTCCGCTACGCTGGCTTCTCCAAGTTCCTGAACGGCCATTAACACTAATAGATCTTCTTTACTGTCGTATTTCATCTTGTTTTTTCACCAAGCTGTTTCCACGGTATCGTGGAAATGATAACAGAGATATTCACAAGGTCGTAAGGAATAGGAGAAGCATACAGAAAGCTTGAGAAATGGTCAACAATTTTTCAACCACTCGGGCTAAAATCCTTGGATTCCTTGAACACAGCATACCACTCCTCTTGCTTAGTGAGGCTCTCGAGGGCTTCAGCATATATCTTTACTTTTAGGGTTTCAGCATTATCCACTGGACCCTCTTTTACGTGTTTTCGACCAGTGTTCTCGAGCTGCTTAAGCATCGCCACAGCCAACTTTTCGAGGGTTGCTGGTGAGATGCCAAAGAAGCGATGGTGTAGTTGGAAGGCAATGAATATTCCTCTTAGGTACATTATCTGCATCTGTATGAAGTACCTCCTGACATCATTTGGGATACGACCACAGTCTACTATGAAGAAGGCAGCTATTGGACTGTAGAATTTCTGCAAAATGCCATGTCCTTCAGGCTCAACCCTGTCTAAGTATATCAGTTGAGCCTTCATCAATAAGTTGAGGTGGTAGCCAACAGCAGCTCTTGTGAGACCAAGTTCCTTGGATAGTTGAGCTTCTGTCATGGGATGCTCGCATAGCAACTGAATAATTTCCGCTCGAGTGAAGTCAGCAAGTAATCGAATCTTGTCGGAGTCATCTACAATGCAGATAGCCATTTTGAAGGGTTTAGACGTACTCTATTTTCCTCCCTCATCTTTTTCATGAACTTTGAATTATATTATCTTTATTTACTCCTCATGTTATTTACCACCGCTACTTAACCCACCTTGTACAAGTCAACAGTAATAGATATAATGCTGTGAAAAGAACAGAGCCTACCAGCCTTCCTTGGACGACCATGTAGATAGCGAATCCGTAAGCAAAACAAGCAAACATCCAGAGATGTATGACAGTAAGTTTCATCTTCACCTGACACCTCCTCGCAAGGAATATGATAGAGCAAATGTGAGGGGAAAAGCGAGTAGGTAGATGCATAGAATTACAATGCAAAGTAGAAGCAAGCTGTAATCGACGAATCCAGTCGTCAAGTGTTCATGGGCTAAGAGCGCCAAGGAGAGCGATGTTATTACGAAAATGCCAACTTCGTCAGACCTTTCCAACAATCTTATCTCACTCATTATCAAGACGTTTCCACTACTCCTAACCGCCCATGAAAAACATCAGTTTCAACAACACATATGACACGTAGACGAGTATGAGTACCAACGCTTCCTTCCTTTCAAGCCTCATATTTCTCAAAAACAGACCTATTACAAGGAAGGCTACTAAGAACATGAAAGGGGTGTCAAACAATAACAGCACTGGCTCAACAGTAAACCCAGAGATCATGGCGCCAGCTCCTAAAGAGAGAAGGATGTCGCAGATGTTGCTCCCAATCATGTCACCCACCGCTATACCCGCTGCACCTCTCCGCAGGGCTGTTATATCGAGGGTAAGTTCCGGCAAACCCGTGCCTAAGCCAACTATCAGCAGACCTGTAACCGAAGTGGGGATACTCCATAATTCAGCAAGATGAACACTGCCTTCAACTACAAATTCTGCAGACAAAAGGAGAACACCCATCCCAACGAGGATTATTAAAAGGTCTTTGACAGGGTGGAGTTTTGGCTTTTCTTCTTCTACCTTAGTTGATTTTAAGCGTGCCTCTTGCTTGATCAGGTAGATTAAGTAGAGTAGATAAGCGAGTGTGACAACGACTCCTTCCAGAGGGGTTATTTTCAAGTCGAAAGCGACTAGAGAGAAGAGAATTATTGACAAAATTAGCATTGTTCCCTCCCTCTTCAGCTCCCGTTTGGTTATGAGCATCACTCCAGATAGTCCTACTAAGCCCATAATTATGGTCAGTTGATTAAGGTATGATCCGATTTTGTTGCCGACCACGATACCAGAAACAGCGGACAACTCTAGTCCTGCGAGTATGTCTATGGCTCCAACCACGCTGACTCCTATTTCAGGCAGAGACGTCCCAATAGCCACTACCGTTAACCCGATGAACAGATGAGAGAGTCCGAAGTGGTGTGCTATTTTCTCGAAACCTCTTATGGCTAGTTGCGCGCCGAAAAAAAGACCCACTAAACCGAGTAACAGGAAGATGAGCGATTGTATCATTTACCTCAAACAAGCTTAACAAGCTCGAAACATTAATTTAAATATTTATATCGATAAGTAAATTTAAATAATGCTTTGTACGCGCGCGAGTGGAGGTGTTGAACAAGTTGGACCATGAACGACATCGAATAATCACATCACTTATCTTTGGAGATGCCCACCCTGATGTACATCGATTGTTAGATGAACTCTTTCCAAAGTATAGGGGATTTGGATATTGGAAAGAAAGGCATCATTCAACTGCCCTAGAAGCCAAGTATGGTAAAGGTAAAACTGAATACATGGTTGGAGTAGTACATATAATCTGTGATTGGTTGTCACATTTGAATGTACTAGCTATTCCACAAACATCAGATGAGGTACTTGAGTTGTTAGACAGAGAGTTGAACATCCAAGACACTCCTCACACTGACCACCCGTCAGAGATTTAGCGCGCGCATCGATGTGGATTAATATGAAGAACGTTTTGTATGTGGAATGGGTCCCAGCGGGCACATTGATAAGAGCTCTAGTGGGATTTTTTTCTCTACTTAGCTTGTGGATACTATTGATAACCATCGCTGTTGGCGTCGCTATTCAACATCCTTTTTTGATTGTTGTCTTAGAGTCTCCTCTAGCGTTTGTGTTGCTTGTATTTTGGAATTATCGAGGCATACGGATAAAGGTGACCACTGAAAGCCTTCTAATTTATTACGGCTTTTTCAATCGTAAACGTATTCTAATAGGGGATATAGTGTCCTGTGAACCAACTAAAGCCCCTTTTAGAAGATACTATGGTATCGGCGTTAGATATGGCACTGACAGCTCTTGGGCTTACACAACATCACTCGGCGATGCGGTGAAAATAATCCTACGGAAAGGAAAGCCATTCGTCTTTTCTTCAAATAACCCAGAAAAAATCTGCAAAACCATTAGTCAAATGAAAAATGTGCCATAGACCATTCATTGTGTGCATGCATAGTGTTTTGTTGCTTTTGCACAGCCTACCCTAATCGCGCGCACCCTCTTTGGTATTCCAATGTATCTTGGAACCCCTTTTTTGTATAAAAGGTACTTTTCCCTAAATACATGCTCAAGATAAGGTTCTTCTATTTGAGTAATGTATAAATGAAAAAGGATAATGCCTATCGTTGTATACAGAAGAGCTAGCCATGAACTCCCGATGAGCGATATACCTAGGAGCGCTAAGAACCAGCCAAGGTACTGGGGATTTCTGCTCCATTGGTATATGCCGGTAGTAACAATCTCTGAAGTATCCGACCCTGAAATTCTGCCTATTGATCGGAACTTGATCATACCCGCTAGCATCAGAACAACTCCAACTCCGAGCATCACTGAACCGCTTATTAATGCAGCTATTTCGTTAATCGGTAT
>Ga0209979_1000554_pt1 | contig 49971 bp, 50 predicted proteins | sample AnhtaG_FD_183114 | JGI IMG/M metagenome (GOLD analysis project Ga0209979, IMG submission 183114) | Deep subsurface microbial communities from Anholt, Denmark to uncover new lineages of life (NeLLi) - Anholt_01485 metaG (SPAdes) (version 2) | ecosystem: Environmental > Aquatic > Marine > Oceanic... | reverse complement strand
CCAGGAGTATACCAGATAGCAAAATCATTATAATCTCTTACCGGAGCTTTAAGCTCCACCCCGATTTTCCCACGATAGAAGGGATGGTACTTCATAGCGTACTTTTTCGGCTCTTCAGCTTTAGCTAAAAGTTCCTCCTTGCTCAGTTTCTTGGCCATCATCACACCTCCTTTACAAAAATTAGTCTCTTTTTTTCATTTTCAGAAAACGCAGTATATTATCTTTAGCGTTTCGGCTGTGTTGTCTAACCAGGTTCTCTGCTTCCTCAGCACTCCCTCTCAGCATGGCCTCGATTATTCTCTGGTGTTCGGCAAGGGATTTTCTTGCCCGGCCCGGTACGGAGAAAGACTCCAGTCTTCCTAGTCTTATCTGATTGTTCAGATTACTCATGAGACGAATTAATCTCTTGTTTTTTGAAAGTTTTACTAAAAGATCATGAAAGGCCGTATCTACCTTGATGAAGGGATCAAAATCTCCTTTCTCTACGGGGACTTTACACTCTTTATGAAGATGGGCCAGCTCTAGAAGTTTATCCTTCCTAAATCGAGGCAGGGCTAATCTCATGGCAAGACACTCCAGAGCTTCTCTAATCTGGTAAATTTCCTCCACATCTTTGGAAGAAATATTGGCCACGAAGGTACCATAGCGGGGAATGATCTCCACCAATCCCTCCCGCTCCAACTTGTTTATGGCCTCTCTCACCGGGGTTCTACTGACCCCCAGCTGATCTGCCAAATCTTCCTCCCTGAGCTTGGTCCCTGGTTCCAGCTCCTGGCTGAGCAGCCTCTGTTTGATCATCTCATAGACAGCTTCACTCAGACTAGGACGGTTATTTAGCCTTAGCGGTTTTGGTAATTTAAACTGCATTTTGCCCTGCTCTTTTTCTTCTTACTTCTTATAAGGTCCCCAGCTCATCAAGGGTTGATTTCGTCTATGATGCAATTCTGGGAAAACTGGACTGGTAGTCTGAATAGCAAGATATTCAAAGAAGGATGCTTCGGATTGGCACAGGCCTCCTTCCCGCTTGGGATCCCCTTTCTGGTACGGATAATATCCCTTGAATATCTGTATCTTCGGAAATCCTAGGCTCTTAAAGAACTCCGGTCTTAGGTAAGCAATTTTTTCCTTGTTTTGAATCATGGGAATTCTACTAAAATTCCAACGAGCCAAAACACCGCTCGATGATTGTATACATTATACAACACCTTATCTATCTGTCAAGTCTCTCATCGATTCAAGTCTCCCAAAAAATTCTGTTGCATCTTTTCCCAAGATAATGAATAAGAAAGAAATAGAGAAAAGAGAACGGGGAAAGTCCTGGTTCATTGACAATTTTAGGGTTTGAACTATAGTGGACTAGTAAGGACTATGTATTCTTCCAGCAAGAAAGACGTAGATGGTCTCTAATAAAGTCGGTCTTACTTTACAGAACTTCAGGAAAACATTCGAGCTCATAAAAAGGGGAGAGATAGAAGAAAAGGCACTCTAAGAAATGGCAACTACAAAGGTAGGTTTTATCGGAGCAGGCAGAATGGGAGAAGCTCTCATAAGAGGGATACTAGGAGGCAAGCTAATCCCTCCCCAAAATCTGTGGATCTGTGATAAGGTGGAAGAAAAGCTCCTGTCTTTGTTGCCACTTAAGGTGAGAATCTCATCTCAGATAAAAACCATAATAGAAAAGGTAGATGTCCTATTTATCGCTGTCAAACCCCAGGATATAGATGCAGTGCTCAAGGAATTGAAGAATGAGGCGGGATCCTTCCCGCTTATCATCTCCATCGCCGCCGGTATCAGCACATCTTATATTTCCCGAAAATTGGGTGGAAAGGTTCCAGTGGTCCGAGTGATGCCCAATATAGCATCTCTGGTTGGAGAAGGGATTTCAGCTATTTCTGCCGAGGAAGGAACAGGTGAAAAATACATAAAGATGGCCAAGGAAATCCTGGGGAGTGTGGGAGAAGTCATAGAGGTCCCGGAAGATAAACAGGATGCTGTCACTGGACTAAGTGGGAGCGGACCCGCTTACATCTATGCGGTTATACAGGGTCTGGTTGAGGGAGGAGTAAGGGCAGGTCTTGAAGAGAAAATAGCTTCCCGGTTAGCTATACAAACAACCTTAGGAGCAGCAAAACTGGCCAAAGAAAATAAGGTCTCTTTGAGGGAGCTTAAGACTTCAGTTATCTCTCCTGAAGGAACTACCGCGAAGGGACTTAAGGTACTGGATAAGGGAGGACTGAGGGATTGTCTAGCTCGGGCAGTGATCCAAGCTAGCAGGCGCGCCAGAGAGTTTAGCAGATAGTCCAGGATTTGAGCCACAAGAGACCCTTTGGCGAGCGGCTGATTGGCCGAAATGCCCAAGGCTGAAGGGGCAACCGGTAGCTCCCCGACAAATATCAGGGCATAACAATGACCAGGCACAGCATCACGAAATCTATAAAAAGAGCGGTGGTCAAAATCGGCTCCGCCGTAATCTTCGATGAGCGCAGAGGCCTAAGCCGTGAAAGGATCGCAAATATTGTCAGGGATGTTGCTCAGCTGGAGCGCTCAGGCAAAGAGATCGTTCTGGTTACCTCAGGAGCGATCAGAACGGGACTACGTGTTCTAAGAGGACTCCAGGCAGATCGATCTTTAGAAGTTCCTTGTAAAACCGCTGCTGCTGTCGGCCAATCTCAGCTTCTCCGTGCTTACGCCGAGGAGTTTGAGCGGGTTGGTTTTCAAACAGCACAAATTCTTCTCATGAGATCGGACGTTTCCCACCGCCAAAGGGGTACGGATTTGCGTCGTGTGATTTGTCAACTCCTTTCGCTACATGTGATCCCCCTTGTCAATGAGAATGATGTCATTTTAAAGGAAGATACCAGAGAACGGGTGCGTGAGAACGATAAGCTAGCTTCTCTCATAGGTGCCAAGATTGGGGCGGAGGCGGTGATTTTACTTTCTGACGTGGAAGGATTTTATACCGCCGATCCCTCTCATGAGGGCTCCAAGAGATACACCCTGATCCGTGAGATAACCGAGAATATGGAACGGCAAGCCAGAGAGGCCAGCAGCGGCAAAGGCAAAGGCGGCATATGGCCAAAACTACAGGCAGCCAAAGCTGCAATCAACACCAACATGATATGCATCGTAGCCGATGGTCGTATCAAGGAGGTTTTGACCCGGATTATGGCCGGAGACGATATAGGCACTATCTTCGTTCCTTCCGAAGCTGAGGGCTGGAAAGCTGCTGTAGCTTCTGGGGGTGTACTGGAAGCTCAAATTGTGGTGGATCAGGGTGCGAAGAAGGCTATTTTGGAGCGTGGGAAAAGTCTGCTTGCAGCTGGGATTACTGAGGTAATGGGGTATTTTTCTGCTGGTGCAACAGTATCCATTGTGTCTGAAGACGGACAGGAGATCGCTAGAGGCTGGACGAATTATTCCTCCAGCCAGATCTACAATCTCAAGAGAAAGCACTCAAAGTTACTGAGGGATATCTACGGCAACAGCGCTCCAGAAGAAATCGTTCACAGGAACAAGATGACATTGGCTAGAACCTGGACTCCCAATGTTCTGGTGGAATAGCTGGAGGATCATCTTTTGGACATAAAAAAGTCTGTACTTGTTAAAGCCAGGATGGCACGCCAGGCGGCGCGGGTACTTTCCACTACCCCCAGCCGGCAAAGGGACAAGTTTGTTAGCAAGGCCGCTGATGCAGTTGTTGCGGTAAAGGAAGAAATACTCAAGGAAAATCAGAAGGACGTTCAGTATGCTCAGAAACATGGACTGGCTAAGGCATTCATTGATCGTCTGACATTGAACGAGAAGCGCATCGAGGGGATGGCTGCAAGTCTTCGTGAGATTGCTGGAATGCCCGATCCCGTAAACAGGATTACTGCAGGATGGCAACGGCCCAATGGGCTTCTGATTGAGAAAGTGACTATTCCCATCGGGGTAATCGGTGTTATTTATGAATCTCGCCCCGATGTCACTACTGATGCTGCAGGCCTCTGCGTAAAGTCAGCCAATGCCGTCATACTGCGGGGAGGAAGTGAGGCTCTCAACTCCAATCTGAAGATATGGAGAGTGCTGCAACAGGTAGCCTCTACCTGTCATCTCCCAGAGGCTTGCGTCCAAATGATCGAGGTTGCAGATAGAGAAGCAGTTGAGGAGCTGTTAAAGTTAGACAACTACCTGGATATGGTGGTTCCCCGGGGGGGAAAGAGCTTAATAAGTGCAGTAGCGAAGATGGCACGTATGCCTGTTATTAAGCATTATGAAGGTGTCTGCCATACTTATGTGGACTGTGAGGTAGACCTGGATCTAGCCTATCGAGTGTGCTTCAACGCTAAGGTGCAGCGGCCCGGCACATGTAACGCCATGGAAACACTACTCATTCATAAAGACGTAGCCTCCTCTTTTCTGCCCAGGATGGTGAAGCTACTGGAGAATGCAGGAGTTCAAATACGCGGTTGCGATGGCACGCGCCGCCTGGTTCCTTCTGCCCTGATGGCAACAGAAACAGATTGGGCTACGGAATACCTTGACCTTATTTTGTCTGTCAAGATTGTAGATGATCTGAACCAAGCCATCGAGCATATTCAAAAGTACGGGTCTGGTCATTCTGAAGCCATTTTGACCAGATCATATGATGCGGCGAGGCGTTTCGTCGAGGCAGTGGATGCCTCAGCTGTTTTCGTGAATACATCCACTAGGTTTAACGACGGTTATCAGTTTGGTCTGGGCGCAGAGATTGGGATAAGTACAGACAAGCTGCATGTCCGTGGCCCTATGGGGCTTGAGGCACTGGTCAGCTATAAGTACGTAGTATATGGGGATGGCCAGGTTCGAGAGTAGATTTAATTGACTCGAACCATAAGATTTTCTGAAACTTGAGCAAGTTTCAGATTTCCTCAGTAGGCTTTGGCAAACAAAACCCGCTCAGAAGATCTTCCTCCACAGTAAACACATTTCCCTTTCTCTTTTTCATTGTGGAAAGGAATACAGCGAAGGCTAGCTGCAGTGAGAGATCTCATTTTAGCTTCACATTCTGGTAAACCACACCAGTGAGCATAAATAAAACCTCCTTTGTCATTAACCATTCTCTGAAAATCTTCAAAAGTATCTATTTTAAAGGTATTTTCCTCTTTAAATTTTTTGGCTTTTTCAAAAATATTCTTCTGAATTTCATCTAAAAGAGTAGGGACTCGAAGAGAAACTTCATTAAAAGATACACTGATTTTCTCACCGGTATCTCGCCGCACTAAGACTACTTCTTTTTTCTCCACATCTTTTGGTCCTACTTCTATCCTTAAAGGAATTCCCTGCAGTTCCCATTCATTAAACTTGAAACTCGGACGATATTCTTCTCTGTCATCTATTTTAATATTAAAATCCTTTCTTAGATTTAAACACAGGGATTGGATATAGGAGAGAACTTTACTTCGCTCGCTGGCACTATAATATATGGGAACTATTACTACAGGTAGGGAGGCTAATTTAGGAGGGATTATTATACCTCTATTATCAGCATGAGCCATAATGAGAGCGCCGATAAGACGGGTACTTACACCCCAGGATGTTGCCCAGACATAATCTTCTCCTCCTTCTCTGGTAGCAAATTTAACATCGAAAGCCCGGGCAAAATTCTGTCCTAAATTATGAGAGGTTCCTGCCTGAAGAACTTTTCCATCTTGCATAAGAGCTTCAATGGTATAAGTTTGAAGAGCTCCTGCAAAACGCTCACTCTCACTCTTTTGCCCTTCATATACGGGGATAGCCATATACTCCTCAATGAAATTCTTATAAATCCTCAGCATTTTAAGAGCTTCTTCTTCTGCTTCTTCATAAGTTTCGTGAGCTGTATGACCTTCCTGCCAGAGAAACTCTAAAGTTCTTAAAAATAGACGAGGGCGAAGCTCCCAACGAACTATATTACACCATTGATTTATAAGAAGGGGTAGATCTCGATAGGAAGTAATCCAGCGAGCATACATACTCCATATCATAGTCTCGGAAGTGGGACGGATAAACAGAGGCTCTTTCAGTTTTTTCCCTCCTCCATAGGTTACCACCGCGCATTCTGGAGAAAAACCTTCCATATGCTCCTTCTCTTTTTGAATAAAACTTTCGGGGATAAGGAGGGGAAAATAAGCGTTAACATGCCCGCTTTCTTTAAACATTCTATCAAGGTTTTTCTGGATATTTTCCCAGAGATGATAACCATTGGGGCGAATTACCATACATCCCTTCACCGGCGCGTAGTCAGCAAGTTTCGCTTTCAAAACAAGATCAATATACCACTGGGGAAAATTCTCTTCTTTCGGTGTGATACTATTTTTCATTTTTCTCCTCTTTTTTAGTTGTTTTTGCAAAAAACACCTCAGGACGCCTCCTTTTCACTTTTAGCAACTCACACGGATTGACCCGAACCATAAGATTTATTTCCTTTTCCGTTAGGCCTTCTTTCAGCATAGAGCGGACATAGCTCCTCAATCCCTTGACTGGCGAAGGATTATCTGCCTGACCAAAATCCGTAGCCAGGATGGTAGATTCTGCACCCACCCTTCTAATTGCTTCGGCTATCCTGGCCGGATTCATTCTCTGGCCCAGGGAAGTGGTAACAAAGAAGCATCTTTCGAAGTAAACCCCCTTTTCGGCTAATACTAGTTGATCATCCAGGGACATATTGATGATATCAAGTTCAGGATGAGTCACCAGGATTTTCCTTACTCCCAGCTCTATGGCTTCTTCCACTAAGATTTTGATCTCCTTAACCGAGAGATGCCCGGTGGCCAGGATTATATCAGCCCGGGCTATTTCCTGAAGAACCTCCCCGAGTTCCGAGGAAATGTTTCCTTTATCATCTACGATCCGAATACTTTCCCCCAGCTTCTCTCCCCCCAAGCTTTTAAGAAGAGGACCTACCTTAGAGGTAGTTAGCTTCCTTCGATGATTCTGGGCAGAAATGGTGGGCATCCAGACTATCTTGGCCCCGAGGCCAATAGCGGCTTTGACGGCCGAAGGATTAATTCCCCCCACCGGGGTATTTAGAGCAATACCACCCCAGACAGCTATCCCAGGAACAACCCTTTGAACCAGGAAAGCCAGGTCAGCCGTAAGAGTGTAGTGAGATTTTAAAATAATCCCCCTCATTCCAGCCTGTTTAGCTTCTTTAGCCAGTTCAATGGCATCCATTTTCCTGGGGATGATATCGGGTAGAAAGTGTATGTGCGTATCTATCGCACCTCGACACAACTTTGCCGCCAAGTCCATGCTATCCCCCTTTAAGTGACATCATAAACTCTTATGTCCCTTTTCATAGGATCACCACTTGTTCGCTTAGTATTCTTTCCTTGAGAAGTGGTTTAATGGTGCTGTATTCCACCAGATCAATTTTCCTCCCCAATGTTTCTTCGATCTCCAGTTTAATTCCCACAAAGTCAAGTAAACTAATATCCTTCTTAATCTCCACTAATATATCGATATCGCTATCCTCTCTCATCTCCCCTCGAATGAATGAGCCAAATAATCCTACTTTTTTAACTCCATAACGCTGCAAAATCGGGAGGATTTTTCGCTTTATCTCCTCAATGTGTGTTCTCATGTTATCACCTTGCCCACCATTTCATATACCGTCAGACTGTGTGAGAACTCGTTGATTTCTCTCTTTCATTAGCTGTGATTATATATGAAGAAAAGGAAGATATCAAGGAGGAGTATTATGTAGGAGTATGTAGTATTTGGTGGTCTCCCGAAGGTTTCGCTTCTGCAGTCCAAAGAGGAGAAAATTGGATACCTAAAGGATGTAGTAAATAGTCAAGTCCATTTTTTTCTGTAAATTGGACTTGACTTCTATTATCCATAGAGTCAATGAGTTCTATTATCAATTTTTCAATTATTGGTAGGTCAGAGTCCGTTGCTTTTCTAATGAGAATATTATTCATACTGATCCTTTCATCAGGCAATGTCGCATAACTTACTCATATCTGCAATGCAGATATACTACCTTAATACCACCCTTTCCCTCTTCTATTGTATCTAAAGGACTTTTTATTTTACTCAAAGAGGGAAATAGAGCAAGATAGGAAAAGAGGAACCCCAAAGCACTAGCCCACCAGTGAAATGAAAAGGGAGACCACCACTGTGGTTCCAATGACTCCGGCCACATTGGGACCCATAGCGTGCATGAGGAGAAAATTATGAGGATCTGCTTTCTGTCCCTGGTTCTGTGAAACCCGTGCCGCCATAGGAACCGCTGAAACACCAGCAGATCCGATGAGGGGATTGATGGGGTCCCCTCGTTTTACAAGATTGAGGAATTTAACAAACAGAATTCCACCCGCTGTACTCACGGCAAAGGCAAATAGTCCCAGACCCAGAATCTCCAGAGTTTGGACTCTTAAGAATCTTTCAGCATTCATGGTGGCTCCCACGGCCAGACCTAAAAATAGGGTGGCAATGTTTGTCAGGGCGCTGCCTGCTGTATCTCTAAGTCTCTCTGTTACCCCACACTCTCTAAGGAGATTCCCACTCATAAGCATACCCATAATGGGCACCGAGGCTGGAAGAACCAGGCCCACAAAGATAGTTGATATTACAGGGAATAGAATCTTCTCCCTTCGGGAGACCGCACGCAACTGCTTCATCCGAATCTCTCTTTCCGCCTGACTGGTGAGAAGCCGCATGATGGGAGGCTGGATAATAGGTACCAGAGCCATATAGGAATAGGCAGCTATAGTAACAGGCCCGAGTATTTGAGGGGCTAGCCTGGCCGCGGCATAAATAGCCAGAGGTCCATCAGCTCCTCCGATAGATCCAATAGCACAGGCGGCGGATAGATCAAACCTAAAAACTATAGCTAATAGCATGGCAGCAAACAGTCCTATCTGGGCCGCCGCTCCGATGAGAAGAGTTATGGGATTAGCCAGCATAGGGCCGAAATCCGTCAAGACCCCTACCCCCAGGAAGATAATCAGAGGAAGAAGCTCCGTGGCCACCCCTGCGTGGTAGACAAGATAAAGAAGACCCCTCTCTTCCATTATTCCTGAAAGGGGAAGATTTACTAATATCACTCCCAGACCCAGGGGAACTAAGAGAAGGGGCTCAAATTTTTTGATAATGGCCAAATAGAGCATGACAGCCCCGATAAGGAGCATGAGGAGATTTCCCGGTGTCAAATTAGCCAAACCACTGGTGCCTAAAAGGGCTTTCAGGGCTTCAAGCATCATAAGACCTTGCCTTAATTAACTTTTCCGCCGAACGCAGCTTACCCTAATCTGGGAGGGGAGCTTCCCCAAATAAGCAGCCATGACCGCCGAGATAATAGCGATAGTCTTACTGGAATCTTCTCGTCCCGGTGGCTGTCTTTTCTTAGCTCCTCTAGCCTTCTCTATTTCTCTGGAAGAGAGAAGTCTACCAACCTTCCCTAAAATCATAACCAGGATGACCAAGGCTCCGAGAACGAGAAAGGTGAGAGCCATTCCAACTGCGGTGATGGTTAAACCAGACATAAAGTCACCCCTAGAGCGAGATATTTTTCCCCTATTTCACAGTTAACAATTTCTCCCCCGCTTCCACCCTCTTTCCTTCTTCCACCAGAATCTCGTCTATGATCCCATCTTTAGGGGAAGAAATTTCGATCTCCATCTTCATAGCTTCTAGAATCAAAAGAACCTCTCCCTCCCGGACATAATCACCTAAATTTTTTTTTATGGAAAGAACCTGGGCAGGAAAAGGAGCAGAAATGATCACCTTTTCTTCAAGAGCTTCTTCAGAAGATAAGGGAGGCTGGGGAGAAACTTTGGAGGCGGCAGGGACCAACCCTGAGGGCTCATCAGAAGGAGGAATACCTTCCGGGACTTCCTCCAACTCTTCTACCTCAACCTCATAGGCTATGCCATTTATGGTAACAGTAAATTTTCTTCTCATTGATATTGAATATTCTTACTCGTCGGGGATCTCCTCTACCAACACCTGGTAAACCTCGTCCCCTACTCTCACCCGGTACTTCTTGCGAGTAACAACCCTTGCCTGAGCCTCTAAAACCTTCCTTATTCTGGTAAGTTCGGTTTCTTTATCCTTCAGGAACTCGTGGGCCTCATCAATTCCTATCTTCCTGAATCGAACTTCATCCTGGGGTTTGAGCTGAGCAATCCTGGGTATATCTGGCGCTATCACACAGGCAATTTTGGCATATCCTCCAGTAGTGGGTCTATCGGCCATCATCACAATGGGCTGACCGTCCCCAGGCACCTGAATGGCTCCCTGGGGGATGGCATCAGTTATTATGTCCGCCTTCTGGCGATGAGTTATCTTTGGTCCGGTCAAACGGTAAGCTGTTCTATCCGAATTAAGAGAAACTACATACCAGGAATTCAAAAAAGTTTTTATCCCTTCATCATCAAAACGATCATCCTGGGGCCCCATTATAACCCTTACCTCCACCCGGGAGGAAAAAACAGGAATATATTCTTCTGGCAAGAATCTTAAGGGTATCCGGGCCGATGAAACCGGCAGAGAAGACGAATTTATAATATCGCCTTTCCTTAGAGATCTCCCATCAAGGCCTCCCATTTTCCCGGTAAGATAGGTGGATCTACTTCCTAAAACCTCAGGAACTTCTATACCCCCTGCTGCCGCTAGATATCCCCTGAATCCTCTTCCGGCTTCTTTTACGCAGATAATGCTTCCTTTTCTCACCCTGACCGACCTCCATCCTCTGAAGGGACTCTCATCTAGAGCAGCATTAAAATCGGCTCCGCTCAGGCTAAGGACAGTATCATTCAAAACCTTCAGCTTAGGTCCAAGGCCTGTTATCTCCAGAGCTGCCGCATTAGAATCATTTCCCACCAGGAGATTAGCCACCTTCAAAGAAAAATCATCCATGGCGCCTGAGAGGGGAACCCCGTATTTCTGGCAGCCGAATCTCCCCAAATCCTGGATGGTGGTGAGAACTCCGGGCTCCAGAACCTCAAATACAGAAAGAGCACCCTTGTTAGCCATCATGGATCAGTATCTTATAATCCCCTCTTCTAACTTTCTCCAGTATCTTCTGGTATTCCTCTTCAGAAATGGGGATGAATCGAAAATAATCACCCGGCACAAAGGGAATGGGAGGATCTTTATAGGGATCGAAAAGCTTTAAGGGAGTTCTGCCAATAAGTCTCCAACCCCCGGCACTCTCCAGGGGATATATTCCTGTCTGTCCTTCGGCGATTCCCACCGATCCGGCAGGGACTCTTACCCGGGGAGTCTTCAAGCGGGGAGTAGCAATTCTCTCATCCAGGCCTCCCAGGTAGCTAAATCCGGGGCTGAAGCCGCACATATATATGAGGTAATCACTACCCGAGTGAATCTGGATGACTTCTTCTTGCGATAATCCCGAGGAGCTAGCCACAAAACCCAAATCAGGACCATACTCACCTCCATAGACTACTGGTATCTCCAGTACTCTAGCAGGAGGAGGAGTCTTCTCAGCCCTCTCTAGTTCATGCTCAATCTGGTCCAAGGCGGTTTTGAGGTCTTTCAATGTCAGCCTAAGAGGATCATAATAGATGCATAAAGACCGATAGGTGGGAACCATCTCAAGGATACCCTCTCCCTTCTCCTTTTCAATGAAAGAGGCCAACAAATGAACCTTCCTATTTATCTGGGGAGAGATTCTGTTGGCAAAATTAAGAAATAAGGCCCTGTCTCCTGCCACCACTTTCTCAGTTTTCATTTGAAACTTTGCCTTTTTAGGGTCCTCATTTCATGGAGGACGAGCGACTAAAAATTCAAGGATTGCTAGAGCAATTCCCCTCAGGCCGCCTCTTTAGCTTCCTTTGAACTGGGGAAGGCAGTGAGTGTCATTGAGGTGAGAAAGAAACAAACTAGCCCAAGTTAGAGAAACTTCCCCATAGGAACAACTGAAATACCCGCCTCCTCCATTCTTTCTCGAAGAGTTCTGGCTAACTGAAGGGCTTCAGGGTTGTCTCCATGAAGGCATATGGTGTCCACCTTTACTTCTATAGGCTCTCCATCTACCGAGATAATTCTCCCGTCCATGACCATCTGAATTGCCCGGGAGATGACAGCTTTTTGGTCTGTGATGAGGGCATGGGGGAGCCTGCGGGAAACTAAACTCCCATCTGAATTATATGCCCTATCAGCAAAGGCCTCCGAGGCCACCTTTAATCCCATTTTTCGGGCAACCTTTAGCAGTTGTGACCCGGCCAGTCCAACCAGAATAAGGTCCCTATCAAACTCCCTTACCGCCTCTGCTACCGCCCTTCCTAGTTCTTCATTCTGAGCTGCTATATTGTAAAGGGCTCCATGGGGCTTAACATGCTGAAGCTGGATCCCTTCCGCCCTGGCAAAGGCGTAAAGAGAACCAATTTGATACAAAACATCGTTTCTTACTTCAGAGGGAGATACATCCATTAACCTTCTTCCAAATCCTACCAGGTCAGGAAATCCGGGATGAACTCCTATGCCAACGCCTCCTTCTTTAGCCATTTTTACAGTTTTTCTCATTACCAGGGGATCTCCTGCGTGGAAACCACAACCGATATTGGCTGAGCTAATGTATTTGATGATCTCCTCATCGAGGCCTAATTTATAGCGACCAAAACTCTCTCCCATATCACAATTTAAATCAATTTGTCTCATAGAACTCATTCAAGCTCTCCTCCAGAAGTTTACCACCTCCCTTAGTCTAAGCCGAGCGGTATGAACAGTAAAGGCGGAGGGGAGCATAGCATAAAACTCCGGTTCCATGGTGGTATTAGAAGAAGGAACAATCAATTCTAATCGGTGCATGATTATAGACCCAGGTAGGCTTTTTTAATGTGTGGGTCCCGGGAAAGATCCTTGCCTTCCCCCTCAAGGACAACTCGACCCGTCTCCAGAACATAACCTCTGTCCGCCAGCTCTAAAGCCTCCCTAACATTTTGCTCCACCAGGAGTATAGTATCCCCTTTTTCCTTTAGCCTGGCCACAACTTCCAGGACTTCGGTGACAAGTTTAGGCATGAGCCCTAGAGAGGGCTCATCCAGCATTAAGAGCTTAGGGCTGGACATCAATCCCCTGCCAATAGCCAGCATTTGCTGTTCTCCACCACTGAGAGTTCCCCCTCTTTGTTTATAACGCTCCTTTAATATGGGGAAGAGATGGTGAACATAATCCATTCTTTCTTCTATCTCTTCTTTGGTACTGGTAGTAAAGGCTCCCAAAAGCAAGTTCTCCCCTACGGTCAAGGGTCCAAAGATATGCCTCCCCTCCGGGACATAGGTAATTCCTAACCGAACAACCTCCGCAGTATTTTTCTCGGTAATATCTACTCCTTCGAACTCAATACTACCTGACACTGGGCTAAGGGCTCCAACAACTGTTTTTAAAGTAGTAGTTTTGCCAGCACCGTTGGCACCTACGATGGCAACTAATTCCCCCTTCCCTACCTCAAACGATACCTCATGTAGGGCAGGCACCCCTCCGTAATGAACCTCAATCTTATTTACCTTTAGCATATTTCTCCCCAAGGTATGCCTTAATTACCTCTTCTTTCCTTGCTACTTCCTCGGGTGATCCTTCGGCAATTTTTCTCCCGGCGGCCATCACAATAATTCTCTCTGAAATCCTCATTATGAACTCCATGACGTGTTCGGTCAAGAGCAGGGTCAGGTTCTTCTCTTTATGTATCCCGCGTAAAGTATCAATAATCTGTATGGTCTCCAGAGGGTTTAAGCCGGAAGCGATCTCATCTAGCGTCAGGAGTTCTGGTTCGATAGCAAGAGCTCGAGCTAATTCAATTCTTTTCTGGGTAGCTATGGGTAGTTCTGTGGGATGTGCATTTGCCTCCTCTTCCAAATTTACTAGCTCCAATATCTCTTGAGCATCTCTTCTTGCCGCTTCCCGATCGTTGATCCGGCAGAAAGCACCAACCATTACATTCTCCTCAACCGTTAGTCTTTCCATCATCCTTATAATCTGAAAAGTCCGACCTATTCCTGCTCTGGCGGTGCGATGCGCTGGCCAGCCGGTAATATCTTTGTCTTTGAAGAGGACTTTACCACTGGTGGGCTTGTAATACCCAGCAATGCAATTAAACAAAGTGGTTTTGCCTGCCCCGTTAGGGCCGATAAGACCTACAATTTCTCCTTTCTCCAACCCAAAGGAAATACCGGCGTTGGCTACCACTCCACCAAATTCCTTATATAAATTCTTAACCTCTAAGAACATAACCTCTCCTTCTGGCCCTCTCAATAATACCCCAGATCCCCCTCGGTTCCCGAGCAGCAATAACCATTATTATCAACGCGTAAATTATGAAATCTATGCCGTAGAAACCTTTCCCACCTAACAAAGCTCCCAAATACATATCCAGGGGAATGAGAATTGCCGCACCCAGTATAGGCCCCCATATAGAGCCGGCTCCGCCAACCATAGCCGTCATGGCGATTAGGATGGACAAATCTAGCTGCATAACACATCGTGGATCGATATACAAATGATAAACTGCATAAAAGCTGCCACCCACCGCTCCCATAGCCGCGGTAATAAGATAAGTTTTGACTTTTGTCCAGGTAACATTGATCCCTAAGCTTGCCGCGGCGGCTTCATTATCCCTGACGGCTTGCAACTCATAACTCATTTTTGACTTCCTGAACCAGTTCATAAACAAGAATTCCGCCATAAAAAGGGCAAAAATAAAGTAGTGATAGCCGATGGTACCAAATTGCATATAAGTAAAGTTGGGAGCAGATTTTATGGGTATCTCCACACCTCGGGCCCCTCCGGTCCAATCCCAGAAGAGGAACAGTTTTTGCCATACCAAGGCAACGCAAAGGGTGGCGATAGCAAAGTAATGACCTCGGAGCCGAAACATAGGATAGGCGACAGCAAATGACTCCGCCACAGCAACTATAATGCCTACAGGAACGGTGATCCAAAACGGTACACCCCACCAGGTTATCATAAGAGCGGTAGCGAAAGCTCCAAACCCCACGTTTTTGGCCTGCCCCAAATCTACTTGTCCACCATAACCTCCTATAAGGTTCCAACCCAGACCATACATGGCGAAGAGGAGGAACCTGATCATAACCACTCTGGGATAAGAGGCATGTACAATCCAAGGGAAGAAAAACACAAAAACAAGGAAAGCCGCAAAAGCAATCCTCTCAGATAGGGGGAGATCATTAAATGAAAACGTATCCTTTAATATTCCAACAACAGCTTTCATTTTACCAACCAAAAAGCCCTCGAGGTCTAAGTACTACCACTAGGAAATAAGCAAGATAGACAAAGGCAAGTTTTATTTGACTCAGGTAATAACCGGCTACCATCATTATTAAGCCAACAATCAAACCGGCGATGAAAGCTCCTCGGATGCTTCCAAATCCACCCAGAGCAACAGTCGCAAAAGCAATCATGATGAAAAGCATCCCTACGGTGGGAGTGATATAATAGAAATTAGCCAGCAGTCCTCCCGCTATCCCTGCAGTAGCTCCGCCAATCCCCCAGGCCAGAGCATTCATCTTTTCGGTATCTATACCCATATACCCGGCTGCCTCTGCGTCGATAGAAGTAGCCCTTAAAGCCCTTCCTAACTTCGTCCTCTCTATCATCCAGGAAACTAACACAAATAATAGTATGCTGAATCCCGCCGCAGCCAGCTTGCTTATATCAAATGTAAACCAGCTCAAAGAAACACTTTTTCCTATCAGCACCCCCTGGTAAAGGACCCGAGGATTTGGACCCAAGATAAACATGACTAAATAACGGAGGAATAGCATCAGCCCAAATGTCCCGAAAAGCTGAGCTATCATAGGTCCCCGTAGAAGGTAACGGATGAGAAGATAATAACTTATGATGCCTAGTAAAAATCCTACCACTGCCACAAGAGGCAAGGAAACCAATGGCTCGATAGAAAGGAAGGTTGAAATCAGAAAGGCACTGTACATTCCTATCATCAGGAATTCGCCATGGGCGAAGTTGACGACATTCATTACGCCAAAGATAAGGGTTAGTCCTAAAGCAACAAGGGCGAAGATAGATCCCATCAATATGCCTGAAGCGGTTATTTCTGCTGCTAAAGCCATTTTTCCCTCTTTAGAAACCTCCTCGTATATCTAAAAACTGAAGACAGTCTACCTAATTTGTCTGCTCTTTAACAACTCATCAAGGGTAGCTTGCACCTCCTGAAGAGACCCTTATGTTACCTTTCCTGAAAAACGCCACCCCAGCTTCTCGTCCTTGGGGAGGGCAAGGCACCGCTCTGCTTTAAAATTGGAGGCAGTTCCCTTGTAGAAACTGCCTCCTCTAATCAACATACGATTTTTCTACTCCCATTCAGGGAACGGATAAATCATATCGGCAGTAGCGTAGTCAAATGGATATACTGCTTCAAGAACATTCTTTCCATCCTTCCATTGCCATTGCCCTATCATACCCATGCCTAATACATTTTGGCCTTTTTCATCGGGAGTTGTAGATCCAAACTTGATTCCATCCCATAACATAATTATATCATCGGGAGAGATATAAATCTCATTACATGCTTTTTGAATTGCTTTGGGTTCAGTTGAGCCAGCCTTATCGAGCACATAAGCCCAGGCCTGTATTCCGGTAAAGGCTCGTGCAGAAGTTCCACTCAAATCTTCTCCTGTTCTCTCTTTATAGACGTTGTTTATTTGCGCAGCTATGGGTTTCACTTTTATGGCTACTTCCGGGATAAATACAGTACGAGTGATAACTCCATTAGCGTCTTTTCCTAAAACTCTGGCAAAATCAGGTTGAACCGTACCAGCATCCTGTCCCCATATTATATGAGGAGAAAATCTCAGAGATCTAAAGGTCCTCATATACAGAATAACGTCTGAAACATAAGGTATAAAGAGCACGCAATCAGGATTCGCAGCCTGCATAGCTTGACTCTCACTTGTTAGATCCGGTGATTCGTGGGCATAAAGGATATATTTTACCACACGGCAACCGTATTCAGGAGCCATCTCTTTTAGAAGCTCTGCTCCCGTAGTCCCATACTCCGTTTCTTCCCCTGCTATAGCAAGATCATCGAGTTCTTCCCTGGGAATTTTGCCCACCCCCCGGACCTTACCTTCAACAAGACCTTCAAGAAATTTGAAGAGGTCTACCGTAAAAGTTATATTATCGGGCGTTGTTCTCCAGAACCAGTTATATCCCCTTCGAGTTAGAAGCGGGGAGGTGGAGTTTGAATTTATCATAGGAACCCCGTATCTTTCACAAACTGTACTCACACTTTTAGTCACAGAACTATTGTAACATCCCATTATGCCTACGACTTTTTCATCCTCAATCAATCTTTTCGCTAAGTCAGCTCCTCTGGCTGGGTCAGACCTATGATCCATCACTATCAGTTTTATTTTAGCTCCACCAAGACTCGGAATACCTTCCCATTTAGCCATGGGGATATCTAACTCTGGCCATTTGTCGTTGACGATATCAGCAGCCAGCTCAGCTCCTTGTCTGATTAATGCTCCCGTTGTAGCTAGCCCACCAGAGAGAGGAAAGAGAACCCCTATCTTAATCTCTTTTGGAGAACCTGCCTGTGCTAATGGAGCTACTCCTATTAATGTCACTGCACAAACCAGGAACCCCACTACCAACAAAGATCTTGTTTTGCTAAACATATTTCTTCTCCTTTGACTTGTTATTTTCTTTCTTTGTCTCAAGTTAATTTTTCACCTCCTCTCCATTATATTCTTACTTCTAACTCATCATATTTTTTGACAGCTTTATCGATTTGGATATGACAAAGGAAAAGCAGAGAAAAAGAAGTGATTTCTTGTGAGGAAATTTCTGCAAGGATAATCTTCTTCCAGAGATCTAACTTCAATAATTAATTATAAGGGAATCCCCTTTCTTGTCAAGTGACCTAAAAAACCACCTCTTTTACCCCCGGAGAGAGGAAAAGGGCCCCTTGTGGAATAGCTTTATCCTTTCAATAGAGAAGATCAGAGCAATCATTTAAGGATACATTCAACCCTTCAGGCTGAGCAAGGGATTCTTGAGCTTCATGTTTGCTAATTCGCGGAAGGTCGACCATCTTTTCTTCTTCTACTTTGGATAGAATTTTTTGTAAAAGTGATCCTCAGCCAATAGTGACCATGTCTCCTAGCTCGACTCCTAGTTCCTCTCCGCTCTTCCTCTTTGAAGATTTAATAATAATATTGAGGTGGTTTGGCGCATGGGTCTCGTCAAAACCAACTATCTCGCCTATGGACTTTCCCTGCAAAATTACCTTATCGCCTTTGGCCACTACCCCTCCCTTCTCCAATTCAAAAAAGCCTATATAGGCAATTCTATTCACCACTTTTCCCGGTCCGGCATCTTCCTCATCGGTAACTATTAACTCATGAATCTCGCCTGAGAGGAGGGCTCGGGTAGGAGAGATTATCAATTGAAGACCTCGGTGGGAAAGTTTTGCATCCATTACTGCCACTACTCTCCCCCGAACTAAAGCTTTCTTGCTACAAAGGGAGCCGGTTATGAGCTTCTCTTCATAGGGGTCCATATTTTTCCCCATTCTCATCTTCCTCTATTTAACCATATTGGTGGGGCTTCCTTTTAGGAAATTGATAACATTGTCTACTGCCATCCGGGCTCCTCTCTCGATAGTTTCCGGGGTCATTCCTGCTGAGTGTGGGGTTAAGACCACATTTTCGAGCTTAAGAAGAGGATCATCGGGTAGAATAGGCTCTTCATGAAAAGCATCCAGTCCAGCACCGGCGATCTTGCCATAAGTTAAGGCATCTATTAGAGCTTGTTTGTTAACTATGGGTCCTCTGGCCGTATTCACCAGGATAGCGGTAGATTTCATCAGCTCGAACTGCCTCTTCCCCACAAGATCAGTGGTCTTATCAGAGAGTCTTAAGTTCACTGAGATGACATCGGCCTGCTTGAGGAGATCATCGAAGGAGACGAACTCAACTCCAAACTTCTCAGCCCTCTCCCTGGAAGGGTGAAAAGTCCAGGCAATTACCTTCATGCCAATCCCCTTTGCCAGTCTCGCCAGATGACCCCCGATCGCTCCCAAACCCACTATCCCTAAGGTTTTGCCAAAGAGCTGCTGCACCAAACCTCTGGGCCACCCTCCATTCTTCACCTGTTTATCTAGCTGAGTAATTTGCCGGGATGCAGCCAGCATTAAGGCAAGAGCATGCTCCGCCACTGCTGGAGCAGCAAAGCCAGGGGTATTGGTTACCAGAATGCCATGTTCTCTGGCAGCTGAGAGATCAATATTGTCCACTCCCGTGCCTAAAACGGAAAGGAGCTTAAGAGAGGGAGAACATTGACCTAGCACCTCACGGGTAAACTTGGAGTAGGCCCTAATATTCACTACTACCCTGGCTTCCTTTATCCGCCCGATAAACTCCTCCTCAGAGCTAGCCCGCTCATTATAAAGCTCAACTTCCCCCCACTTTTCTAACTTCTCCAGGGCTTTGGTGCCTTTTATCTGAGGGGGAGAATCGTCGGGAATTACTATACGGGCCATGGTGTTATTTCTCAATTCGCTTTATCCGCATGGTTAGAACTTTCTGGGCATACTTGATGTGCCCCGTTATGCAGGATTCGACCCTATCAGGAAATCTACCGACACCGTAGAGTTTCTCTGGTCATCTTACGAGCCAGCCTAGCTTATTGGGAGCGAAGTTTAGCCAGAGCAGCCTTCATCCTGCTAAGTCCTTCTTCCAGATCATCATAGGAAGTAGAATAGGCAATGCGGATGTAGCCTTCGCCCAGGCTGCCGAAAGCAGAACCGGGAACCACCGCCACTCCTGCCTCCTTAAGAAGATAGTCGGCTATCTCCTGGGAACTTCTCCCTGTCTCTTTAATAGAAGGAAAAATATAGAAGGCTCCCTGAGGCCTGATTACCTTCACCCCTTCCATCTCGCTCAGGCGGTCCATAACCAGTTTTCTTCTACGGTCGAACTCTTTCACTATTTTATTCACACAGTCCTGAGGTCCGGTGAGAGCAGCAGCAGCCCCTTTCTGAGCAAAGGAAACCGGACAGACCACCGTATGCTGATGCACTTTGAGAAGAGCGCTCATAAGATCAGGGTTGCATGCCACATACCCCAGCCTCCAGCCAGTCATAGAAAAGGATTTCGAAAAACCATTGACGGTAAGAGTCCGATCCCTCATTCCTGAAAAGGTAGCTATACTAAAATGTTTGGTCTCATCATAGACCATTTTTTCATAAATCTCATCGGAAAGAACTAAGAGGTCGAATTTCTTAGCAACTTCAGCTATGGCCGCCAAAGTATCTCTGTCTAGAACAGCTCCGGTAGGATTATGAGGAGAATTAAGTATGAGCATTCTGCTCTTAGGAGTTATGCACCTCTCAATGTCCTCGGCTCTGACCCTGAAATTCTCCTCTTCCCTTAAAGGGACAGAAACCGTCTTTGCTCCAGCAAACTCACCCCAATCTGCGTAATAGACAAACATAGGCTCCGGTACCAGAACTTCGTCTCCAGGGTTTAAGAGTCCCATCATACAAAGAAAAATTGCCTGATTGGCTCCCAGGGTAACAATGAGTTCTCTATCTGGATCAATCCTGATGCCGTTATCCCGAGATAGCTTCTCGGCAATAGCCTTCCTCAACTCCGGTATCCCCACACTTGCGGTATAATGTACAAACCCTTCATCTAAAGCTTTCTTCGCCGCTTCCTTGATGTGGGAAGGAGTATCGAAATCCGGCCTGCCTATCTCCATGTGGGTGATTTTTGTCCCTTTCCTCTCCAATTCTGCCACCTTCTCAAATACTTTCCTGATACCGGAAAGGTGAATCCTTTTCATCCTATCGGCTTGTTTTACTTTCGATATCATCCAGACCTCCTGTTCTCAGTTTTCCTGTCAGCTCAGAGTCTTGCTGCCGTCGGGCATTGTGCCAGAGCATAATGAGGGTACTTTCTCCGCTCACCGGATCAGGGGTCTCGGCACAGTTACCACAGGCATAAACACCAGGTAGATTGGCAAGCATCTGGCTATTGACCTTAATTCCACCCTCTTCCAAGATCTTCTGGATCCTTATGAGATCTTCTTTCCTTCTAGATAAATCTTTCGGTCTTTGACATCTATTTTGATAACCCTCCGACCCAGGAGGATACGGATGCCCTGCTGTCGGTAATCCTTGATTCTTCTTAAGAATACGCATCTCATTTTTTGTGCCTTATTGCCTCCCTTATATCGGGGGATCTGCATAATCGCTTTACCCTGGCCCGTACGCTGAGACTCTACATTGTGCAGGTGGACATGAGAGCCTTCGGGTATATCCTGTCGGGCCAATCCAATGACTTCTCCATATTTAATGATAGCAGTACCTTTTGAAATAGGCTTAAGGGAAAATTTATGAGCGAACCTGATAGACTCTTTCAACACCACAGTGTGTCGCTTCTCCATCTCACCAAGCGGAACAGAGGTACCAACCTCCAGATCCCTTGTAGCTGTAGCTACATTATCCCGAGGCGAAAGAACCACAGCTCCGCCCCTCATATTCCTGTCCATTGAAAATCCTTTTCTAACTTATTTTACCTTATAAGAGTCTCCCTTGCTCCTTTTCTTTCCAAGGAAGGGTTCCCTAGAAAGCTGCCGGAAAAACAAGACACCACCAGAGAATCAACGCTACACTAGGTGGTAGGTCCAACTCTGCTAATACCAAACTCTATAAATCCCAATGTTTCGGCTTTGGTTTGCTTTCCCGAGGCTACAGCCAGGACCTCCTCATATATTCTGAGTCCCACCTCTTCAATGGACTCAGACCCATCAATGATGGTGCCGGCATTCATATCAATATTATCCTTCATTCTCTGGTAGGTTCTGGAATTTCCGGTAACCTTAAGCACAGGAGCGATGGGGGCACCAGTGGGAGTTCCTCTGCCTGTGGTAAAAACTATTATCTCGGCTCCTCCTGCGATCATGGCGGGAATCGACTCAATATCGTATCCCCCGGTGTCCATAAAGTAGAGTCCTTTGTCTGCCGCTGCATCTGCGTATTCCAGAACATCCTGGAGAGGGGATGAACCTGCCTTATGGACACATCCCAAAGATTTCTCCTCCAGGGTAGTAAGACCCCCTTCAATATTTCCCGGAGAGGGCTGAGATCCCCTAATATTTAGACCTGCACTTTTCAGTTTCTCCTCAAATCTGGCTACTGTCTCCAGAAGTTTCTTTGCTACATCACCATCGACTGCCCTTTTAGCCAGAATGTGTTCTGCCCCGATGAGTTCGGGAGTCTCAGAAAAGATGGAAGTGCCGGCAGCCTGGATTAGTAGATCCGAGGCTACGCCCACGGCAGGATTTGCTGCTATTCCCGAGGTGGCGTCCGATCCACCACATTCTATTCCCATCACCAGCTCTTTCGCCCCCACCGTCTCTCTTTTCCTCTTTGAGGCGAACTCTACCAGTTTTCCGGCCGTCCTGAGACCCTCCTCCACCGCCCGTACAGTCCCCCCTATCTCCTGAATAATAATGATTTCTACAGGTTTTCTGGATTGAGCAATATCTTCGGCCAGTTTCCAGGGGGAGAGTCCCTCGCAGCCCAGTCCCACTACCAAAACAGCAGCTACATTAGGATTTCTGCCCAGACCAACCAGGGTTCTGGCTGTCTGCTCAAGATCTAAGTCAACTTGGCCGCACCCCAGTTGATTAAAAATAGCTGTACAGCCCTTAACCCGCGAAGCAATCATTCCCGCCGTAGAAGCAGCGCAGGATACGGAAGGAATGATAGCCACATGATTGCGTACCCCTACTTTTCCCGTCCCCCTCCGGTAACCCAAGAAGCTCTTTTTCAGTTTCCTCAAATCCGGCTCCCTTTTTTAGTCCATCACCATTCCGCCGTTTACATCCAGAATCTCCCCGGTAATGTAACCAGCATCTTCTGAAATCAGAAACAGCACGGCCCTTGCTACGTCTTCAGATGAACCCATCCTCCCCAAGGGCAGACTTTTGAGAGTGGATGCCACAGCCCCTTTAGGGAAAGATTTGGTCATATCAGTATCTATAAGTCCGGGTGCTACGGCATTGACGGTGATTCCATAAGGAGCCAGTTCCTTAGCCAGGGATTTAGTGAGACAGATAACTCCAGCTTTAGAGACCGAATAATTGGCCCCAACTAGAAGTCCACCTGTTTTTCCAGCAGCCGAGGCCATATTCACAATTCTTCCCCATCCTCTTCGTTTCATAAATCTTATCACCGCCTTAGAGCACAAAAAGGTACCCTTGAGATTCACTGCCATTACTCTATCCCAGTCCTGCTCACTCATCTCTTCCACTTTTCCCACCCAGCAGATACCGGCATTATTAACAAGAATATCTACTCTGCCCGAATCTTCGGCAGCAGCTTCCATAAGAGTATTTACCTCCTTCTCAGAGACGACATCCGTCCTTATAGCTAAAGCCTCTGAGCCAATCTCCTTAATCTCACGGGCTACCTTCTTTGCAGATTGAACATCTATATCGCTTACTACTACAGAAGAACCTTCTCTGGCTAAATCAAGGCAGATGCTCCTTCCTAAGCCCCTTCCCCCTCCGGTGACTACAGCTACTTTGTCTTTCAATCTCATTAGTCCTCCTCCTTTGCCTCAAGAGAACCTCGGGACTCTCAGGATGGATGAATTAACACTTTCATCGCTCTTCCTTCGTCTAACAACCTGATGCCTTTTTCTATCTGGTCCAGTTCCATTTTTTCCGTGATTATTGAAGACAGACGATCTGAATCTTTCAAGATAAGATCCATCACTTTCTCAAAATCAGGATAACGATAGACCCGCGAACCAGTTATGGTTAGTTCACCAAAGCAAACCTCTCTTAAATCCACGGGGGCCTGTTCCTTATATATTCCCACTACAGCGATTCGACCACCAATTCTCGAGATACGGGTAAACTCTGATGCAACTGCTGGAAGTCCCACTGCATCAAAAACCACATCGGCTCCCCGTCCGCGGGTTAGTTCCCTTACTCTCTTTTCCAGTTCATCTTTGCCGGGGACAACAACTTCAAAACCCAGCTTTCTAGCTAAATTCGCCCGGTAGGAGCTCACCTCCGAGATGATTATGGGCAGGGCTCCGCCCATCCTGGCCAGCTCAGCAATTAATAGCCCAATAGGACCTCCACCCAGAATGACTACCGAATCGCCCAATCGCATACCCGATCTTTGAACAGTATGAAGGGCCACTGCTGTGGGTTCTGTCAGAGCCGCCAGCTCCAGGGAAAGATGAGGGGGAAGAAGATAAATATTCCCTGTTTTAACTTTAACAAATTCAGCAAAAGAGCCGGAAGCATCAACGCCCATTATGGCAAAGTTCTCACACACATTGTACATTCCCATCCGGCAGCTATAGCACGCCCCGCAAGGAAGCAGGGGGTCTGCCACCACCGCATCACCTTCTTTTAATCCTGAGGGATTTTCCCGGGGAACCTGGACAATCTCTCCTGAAAACTCATGACCGGGAATGAGAGGAGGTCTGGCCCGGGGGAATTTTCCCGCATAAACAGCCAGATCTGTCCCGCAGATACCAGTCCACCTTACCCTGATAAGAGCCTCCCCTGGCCCAGCCGATGGTCTTTCCACGTCCCTGACCATAAGTTTTTCCTTCCCTAGCCATACTGCTGCCTTCATTCTAGAACCTCCCAGATCATTTAATCTCCATCTCACATAGCCAGCCAACCTCCATCAACGAAGATCATCTGGCCAGTAATATAATCTGAAGCATCGGAAGAGAGAAATACCACTATTCCTGCCAGATCTTCAGGTATACCAATCCTTCCCAGAGGTATTCTCTTTAAGGTCCTCTCAGTCCAGGCTTTATCAGCAAAAAGAGGAGCTGTTTGCTGGGTTTTGTAATAGCCGGGACCAATAGCATTGACATTGATATTGTATTTGGCCCATTCCACGGCCAGACCCTTGGTGAGCTGCAATATCCCCCCTCTGCTGGCCACATAAGCAATGATATTGGGCATACCTATTTTGGAGGTTAGGGAACCAATGTTAATGATCTTTCCTTTTTTCTGGGGGATCATCACCCTGGCCACAGCCTGGGCGCAGAAGAAAGAACCTTTAAGAATGGTGTTTATAACAGGGTCCCAGTCTTTTTCTGTCACCTCTATAGCCGGTCTTCTTGCAATGGTTCCTGCATTATTAACTAAAATATCAATCCTCCCCAGCTTATCCCTGGTCAGCTCCACCATTTGCTGGATATCTTTTATATTGCTTACATCACACTCTATGGCTAAAGATTTCCTTCCCAGACCTCTGATTTCCTCAGCTACCTTTTCCAGAGCAGGCAGAGTTCGACTGGTTACCACCACATCTGCTCCCGCCTCGGCAAGAGCTAAAGCCATTCCCCGACCCAGACCTCGAGAACCACCGGTGACTATAGCTACCCTTCCCTCGAGATTCATCTTTGAGAGATTCATTCCTTTCCTCCTTAGCACACCTACCTAGCGTTTCTCGTTAAGAAGCTGTGATCAAAAAACACCTCAAGCGAGCTAGTAAGCTGCCCTATATAAGCTGATGATATCCTCTATTTTTGTGGCTCGGGGATTGACCAGGATATTGCCGCTGGTCATAGCTTCTTTGGCCATATCCTCTATAGCCTCTTCCTTGACTCCCACCTCTTTTAGGGTTTTGGGAATCTCTACATCGTCAGAGAGTTTCCTTATGGCCTCAGGAGCCTTGTAGGCTGCCTCCAGTTCAGTTAAGCCATAGATATCTTCCCCCAGGGCTTCAGCAATATGGGCAAATTTCTTGGGGTCCCCTAAAACGTTAAACTCCATAACATAGGGTAGGAGAATAGCATTGGCTATACCATGGGGAACATCAAAGAAGCCACCTAAAGGTGTGCTGGCGGCATGAACATTACCCAGGCGCGTATTGCTGTAAGCCATACTGGCCATAAGACAACCTGTCATCACCTTATCCCGGGCTTCCAGATTCTTCCCATTGGCTACAGCCTGACGAAGATAAGCCCCCATCAATCTTATTCCCTCCAAGGCTAGAACCTCGGATACAGGATGAGTGATGGTGCAGGTGTAGGATTCAATAGCATGAGTTAAAGCATCAAGGCCGGTGGCAGCGGTTACTCCAGGGGGCAGACTCAAAGTCATCACCGGATCCACAATGGCTATCCTGGCAGCAACATTCTTGTCGATGACGGGGAACTTATGCTTTTTTGGCCGGTCGGTAATTACTAGATTGATGGTAACTTCGCTTCCTGTCCCCGCTGTAGTGGGAATGGCTATCACTGGCAGGGCAGGCTTTTCGACTTTACCTACGCCTTCGTAGTCTGTGATTCTGCCACCATTAGTAGAGAGGGTAGCAACAGCCTTTCCCACATCCATAGGACTTCCTCCTCCCACTGCTACGATAAATTCACCCCCAAAATCCTTAAAAGCCTTGAGGGCTTTCTCTACTGTTTCCACAGAAGGGTTGGGTTCCACCTCATGGAAAACTTCCGTATCAATCTCTGATGATCTAAGACGGGTCTTTATCTCATCCACCAGGCCAGCCCCGGATACCCCGGGATCGGTCACCATCAAGCATTTTCTACCAAATGGTTTAGCCAGCTCTCCCACCTTCTCTGCCGCACCAATACCATAAAAAACCTCTGGCGGCACCCGGAAAAAATACGCTTTCTGAATTTCCATAATACTACCTCCTTCTCGAATATTCTACCTTATTGGCATTATCTTCTCACTCTTTGAAGTCCCCTCCCCCAGGTTCCAGGACAGCGGCTTTGTCAGCTGATGAGACCATCTTCGAATAAAGACGAAGAAAACCCTTGTTAATCTTTGGGGCAAGGGGCTTCCATTTCTTTCTTCTTTTTGCCAGCTCATACTGAGAAACTAGGAGCTCTAGCCTCCTTTTGGGAATATCTATGAGGACAACATCACCATCCTCGATGAGAGCAATAGGACCGCCAGCAGCTGCCTCCGGACTTATATGCCCCACACAGGGGCCTCTGGTAGAGCCGGAAAAGCGACCGTCAGTTACTAGGGCGGTAGTTTCGGCCAACCCCATCCCGCAAATGAGAGAAGTAATCATATGCATCTCCCGCATGCCCGGCCCTCCGGCTGGCCCTTCATATCTAATTACTATGACGGATCCAGGTTTAATCAAATTATCCTTGACCGCCTGGATAGCCTCCTCCATTGAGTTAAAAACCCTGGCTGGACCCTGATGAACCCACATCTTCTCGTCCACGGCTGACTTTTTGACCAGAGCTCCATCAGGAGCTAGATTCCCTCTCAAGATACTTACTCCTCCATCGGATCTTCGAGGATTGGTCATAGGACGAATTATTTCTCTATCTTCCCATCGGGCTTCCTGCCCTATAGTCCCCAGATCCTTGCCGGTTACACCCCTGGTCTCCAAATAAAGTAGAGAGCTCAAAGATGCCAGTACGGCGGGCACTCCCCCTGAGCGGTGAAAATCATTGATGGTATGGGGACCCGAGGGGACAACTCCCACCAGATAGGGAGTGCTCTGACTGATTGCATCGATTTCATCCAAACTCAAGGTAATGCCTAACTCATAAGCTATGGCGGGAAGATGGAGGATAGCATTGGTGGAACCACCGATAGCCATATCTACCCGCAGTGCATTAATGAAGGATTTTTTAGTAAGAATACCAGAAGGTCTCATATCTTCCTTTATGAGCTCGACTATACGCCTTCCGGCTTCGCTGGCTTCCCGCAATTTCTCTGAAGAAGTGGCCGGAGTGGTAGCAGACAGAGGAAAAGCCATCCCCAGGGCCTCAGTGAGGCAGGCCATGGTGTTAGCTGTGCCCATCATGGCGCAGGTACCGGGGCCTGGACAGGCCAGTTTTTCAATCTGGTAAAGTTCTTCTTCGGACAGCTTCCCCGCGTAGAACCTACCGGCAAATTCCCGCATATGGGTGAGGGTAATCTTTTTCCCCTGGTAATTTCCGTCCTCCATGGGACCGGCAGGAACAAAAATGGAGGGAATATTAACCCGGCTGGCTCCCATCAGCATTCCCGGAGTGATTTTATCGCAACTGGAAAGAAAAACAGCACCATCAAATTGGTGAGCCTGAAGCATTATTTCTACTGAGGCAGCGATGATCTCTCGAGAGGGCAGAGCATAGTGCATACCTTGATGGCCCTGAGCCAATCCATCGCAGACGGCGATGGTATTGAACTCGAGAGGAACACCTTCAGCTTCGACAACTCCCCTTTTAACCTGCTCGGAGACCCCCTTAAGATGAATGCAGCCCGGGACAATTTCATTCCAACTGTTTACCACAGCCACCTTTGGTTTAGAGAAGTCCTTCCTCCTTAAACCCAGGGAAAAAAGAAGAGCCCGATGGGCGGTCCTCTCTATCCCCTCGGTAACAATTCTGCTCCGCAGCATAACCTTGGGTTTCATCTTCTCCTTCATCTCACAAGATATTCAAGGGAAAAATGCTATCAGAGTCAGTACAGCTTCACAACTTTCACTGCAGCCCTGGGACACTCCTCCACGCACATATTGCAAAAAGTACACTCATCTTCATTGTCGAAGACAGTGATTATCTTTCCGTTTTCCAGTTTAAAAGCATCCACCGGGCATATGTCTACGCACCTCTGGCAGCGAGACTGAGGTGCCTCGCAGAGTTTTTCATCTATCTTTAAACTCACGAACATTCCCATGCCCAGCTCCTTTAATTTTGATTCAATATCTTTTTCACCGCAGCAAGAATCTGGGAATGGAAATCCACCACCATTATCCCTGCTTCCCTCATAACCTTAGCCTTGGTGCGAGTAGCTCCACTGTCACCATGAACTATGACCGCAGCATGACCAAATCTCATACCTGGCATGGTGTCCACAAAACTTCCCGCTATGAAGGCCACAATCATCTTGGAGTAGGAAGTCTCCTTTACAAAACGAGCCGTCTCTTCCTCCTGGAATGTTCCCGGTTCACAGAAAAGAACAATAGCCTTTGTTTCTGGATCATCCTCCAGTAGAGGAAGAAGATCAAAGAAAGTTGATCCTACTATGGGATCTCCTCCAATGTTTATGGCGATGCTCTGACCAATTCCATTGACAGAAAGAAGACTGCAAGTCTCTGTGAGCATACCTCCACTGCGAGAAAGGACAGCCACATTACCCGGGGTAAAGGCACGGTTGCATTCTGAGAGCGGACCGCCTGCCGGGCCAAGTTTCACCTTGCCGGGTGAGACCATGCCCAAAGAATTAGGGCCGACAATCCTCACCCCCTTTTGCCTGGCAAATTCGATCATCTGGACCACATCGGCCCGGGGAATTCGCTCTGTGAAAACGTTCACCAGCTCAATACCCGCATCTATGGCTTCAAAAGTGGCATCCCTGGCAAATTTTGGGGGTACAGAGACAATAGAGGTATTAGCCTCATGGTCCTTTAGAGCGGACTCGACGCAATTGTATACCGGAACCCCATGAATCTTCCGGCCCTCTTTTCCCGGAGTTACTCCAGCCACAACTCTGGTTCCATAATCCAGCATACCTTTTGTAAAGGTAACCGCTTCCCTTCCGGTGATACCCTGAACAATGACCTTGGTTGAGGAGTCAACCAGTATGGCCAATTTGTGACTCCTTCTTTATCATCTGAACGGCTAATCTTGCCGCCTCATCCATGGAGGTACTTCGATCATAGTACCTGACCCCGTACTTCTTAAGGATAGCATAACCTTCCTGCTCAAAGGCCCCTGCAGATCGGAAAAGAACAGGATAGCTTTTGGGATCTATACCAAGCTCTACCATGGCCTTTATAAGACCCCTGGCCACAAAATCAACCCTGGAATTACTGTATACGTTGGTAATGACGGCTATCCCTTTTACTCCGGGTTTGGAGAGTATGAGCTTGGCCAGCTTGTATATCTTGCTGACCGGTGCGTTTCCCCCTACCTCACAGTAGTTGGCAGGTTTTCCACCATGTCTCAAAATAGCATCAAAAGTAGTGAGGCTTCCTCCCCCTGCGCCTATCAAAAGTCCGAGGTCCCCATCAAATTCGGTTACCCTTCCGGCCACCCCTCGATAATCAGCCCTATCAATCCGGGCTGCTTCAATCTCAAACTGGGTGGGAGGCCTGGCCTTGTCCTCTCTCTCTTCGATTTGGAACTTTTTTAACCTTTCCTTCTGCCGGAAAAGGGCATCGTCTTCTATTTCAATATGGGCGTCTAGAGCAACCAGCTCATCCCCTCTGGTTAAGACAAGGGGATTTATTTCTACTAATACCGCATCAAACTGGGAAAAAATCTGCCATAATTTAAGGAGAATAGCCTGAGCTGTCCAGGGGAGTTTCCCGGGAAGCTTAAGATTCTGCACCAGGTGCCAGGCTTTGTAAGGCTGAAGGCCCATAAAAGAGCTGAAAAAAGATTTATGTATCTTTTCTGGATGCTGGCGGGAAACCTCATTCAAGTCAACGCCCCCCAGGCTGCTAGAGATAATAAGAGGAGTCTTTTTCACCTCATCATAGGTAGCTCCCAAATACAGTTCCTGCTTTATGTCTATTTTTTCCTCAATCAGTAAACTCTCAACAGGGTATCCCCCAATCTGGGTCTGGAGCATAGCTGAAGCAATCTTTTTCACTTCTCGGGGACTCTGAACAAACCTTACTCCTCCCACCTTTCCCCTACCGGTGGCCAGAACCTGGGCCTTAAGAACAACGGGCCCTTTAACTTCCTGAGCAAAGACTCCTGCCTCCTGGGGAGTGGCAGCCACCCTGCCTCTGGGAACAGGGATACCATGGCTAGATAAGATTTTCTTACTCTCAAATTCATATAATCTCATCAGCTACCTCCCTGGCAAGCTCCATTCCCTTCTCCAGGGCTTTAAGGTTCAGCCCCTCTGTCCCTGGAGGAACACTCTCCCGAACGGCTTCCTTTATAGCTTTATTAGTGCTTACCCCGCTAATATGTACCAATGATCCCAGCATAACCATATTAGCTACTATCTTCCTTCCCAGCTCATTTGTGGCAACTCGAGTGGCCGCAATCTTATAAATCTTGCTGCCAGGCACCTCTGGAACCTCAGGAACCAAATCAGGGTCAACCAGGAGAGTTCCCCCTTCCTTTAAAGTAGATAAATAATGGTTTAGGGCCTCCTGAGACATAGCTACGAGGACATCGGCTTCCTCCACCAGGGGATAATCCACTTTTTCATCCGAGATCACTATCTCTGAAGCACAGGCCCCACCCCTGGCTTCAGGACCGTAGGATTGGGTTTGTGTCACGTATTTTTTATCATGAAGACCCGCTGCCCTGGCGATGATGATACCAGCTAGAACTATTCCCTGTCCTCCGAAACCCGATATTTTAACCTCCATTCTAGACATTCTGAGCCTTCCTTTTTTCAATAATCTCCCTGAGGGATGCACCAAATTCAAGCTTGTTCTCGTCAACAAATTCGCCCAGAATAAACTTACCCTTGAGCTCTTCCTCCGACATTCCCGCCGCTTTTTCTTTCCGAATGGAATTTTCCTTAAACCACTTCATCATTTGAACCCCATTTCCAATCCTGTTCCTCCTTCCATACTGGGTAGGACACTGAGACATAATCTCTATGAAAGAAAACCCTTTTTTTTGGATTCCCTTTTTGATGGACCTGATGAGCTGCCTGGCTTGAACGCTGGTCCACCTGGCTACATAGGTAGCTCCGCAGGTAGCGGCTAGCTCACATAAATCGAAAGGATATTCAATGTGGCCAAACTGAGAGGTCATGGTGAAGGCGCCACGGGGAGTGGTGGGAGAAAACTGCCCCCCTGTCATTCCGTAGTTAAAATTGTTAATAATGATAGCCACCAGATCCATATTTCTCCTGGCTGTCTGGATAAGATGGTTTCCCCCGATTCCGGCAGACTCACCATCCCCCATATGGCATATTACGGTTAGCTCTGGATTAGCTAGTTTTACCCCGGTAGCGAACCCAAGGGGTCGGCCGTGAAGAGTGTGAAAATAGTCGCCTGACCAATAGGTGCACATTCTTCCCGTACAGCCGCTGCCCCCAACCCAGAGAACTTTGTCTGGATCAAGCTCCAGCTCCTCAATGGCCCTGATAGTACAATACCAGACCTGTCCAATTCCGCATCCTTCACACCACAGATGAGGAGTTCCCGGCCGGTCAAATCTGAAATAGCGAAGAGCGGGGTGCTGCCTCATTTTATCTTACCCTCCTTATTAAATTGTATATCTCATCTGGACGGTGAAGTTCAACACCTGGCTTGGGGAAAGAAATAACTTCTACTTTTCCTCCCACCGCTCTTTCCACTTCCCGAACCATCTTTCCCACATTCATTTCAGGAACAATGACAGCCCTGGGTCCCTCACTCACTACTCTCTTGAGATAAGGATCAGGAAAGGGCCATAAGGTAATGAGTCTGAGGTACCCCACCTTTATTCCATCCTTCCTCGCTCTTATTACTGCCCGTCTGGCCGACCGAGCCGTAGAGCCATAAGAAAGGACCACAATCTGGGCATCTTCCATGAATGCTGCCTCTATTCGGGTCAGATCATCCACCTTTTTCTCTACCTTATTACAGAGCCTTTCCACCAGAGCCTTCTGAACCTCATAAGAAGTAGAAGGAGAACCTGTTTCGGTATGGGTGAGACCGGAAACAGGCATTCTATACCCTTCCCCGAAAGCTGGCATAGAAGGAACATCGGTGTCGGAGTTCACCTTGAAGGGGACAAAATCCTTGGGAGGAACTCTGGGCTTTCTTCTTTTTACTACGCTTACCTTTTCCGGAATAACCACTTTCTCTCTCATATGCCCCACAATCTCATCGGCGAGAATAAAAGTGGGAACCCGGTAAATCTCGGAAAGATTAAAAGCCTCTAAAGTGAGGTCGAACATTTCCTGGGGGGAGTCAGGAACTAGAGCAATAATGGAGTAATCAGCATTACTTCCGTATCTTACCTGATAGACATCCCCCTGCATGGTCTTGGTGGCCACTCCTGTTCCCGGGCCGGCTCTTTGAACATCTACAATAACGCAGGGAGTTTCTGTTATGGCAGCGTATCCTATGCACTCCTGCATCAGGCAGATTCCATTGCCCGAGGTGGCTGTCATAGCCTTCCACCCTCCACAGGCTGCTCCAATAACAATGGTCAAGGAATCCAGTTCATCAGCCCCCTGAACAAAGATTCCTCCCACATCGAAGAGCCTCCAGCTCAATCTCTCAGAAACTTCCGTGGCCGGGGTGATGGGGTAGCCGGCGAACAGGTTACACCCCGCAGCGATGGCTCCTTCAGCACAGGCCTCATCTCCCTGGAGAAGGTGAATACCTGATAAGAGTCTTTTATTCATGGTTATCTCCCTCCACGGCGATGGCGAAATCAGGACAGTAGAGCTCGCAGATCCTACACTCTGTACATTCCTCAATTTTATTGACCATAGGGGGGAAAACCCCCCTCTTGCTCAGAGAAGAGGAGGGAATTAGAATCTTCTTAGGGCAAAATTCTATGCATATGCCACAACCACTGCAAAACTCCTCATTTATGTAGATCTTCATTCTCATTCTCCTTAGCATCCGGCGTTAGTACTATGGTAGTCTGATTTCTCCGACCTGTCAAACATACTGCTATGAGGGGATCTACCACACTTTCTGTAAAATATATCCGGATCACTAAGAGAATTATTTCTGTCAAGCAAGGGATTAGAGCTTGCTGAAGAAGGTAGGTAATTTTCTCGTTAGATTAACTTTTACTATTTTGCATCTGTTGATATGGGGGCTGGGCGACAGGTTTGAAAACTTCAAAGATGCCCGGTGAGTAAACAGTCATAGCAAGCTACTCCTCCCTTAGGAACGTCCTCCTGCTAGCCTGGCCATTTTTACTTTTCTTGCTAAATCTCTTAAATCATACTCCTTCTCTGCTTTCCTAACCCTAATTTCATGGAGCCCTGCCATCATGTCATCTACTTCACCCCGAGAATTTGTAAATTCCTTGACAATACTGTCCCGAACCTCTACCCCATAGAATTGGCTAAAATATGACATTCGTTTTCCTCCTCATTAAAGCATTGCTGGCTCAATTATCTCAATTTCATCGTAGCCGAGTAAGACATTTATCACATTTACTTCTCTTTTAGTCTTTAGCTTAACAATATGCTCAAAGTTCCAGCTTATCAAGACATCGAGAGAATTCACGGTAGCCACTGCAATATGGGCAGCATCTTCAATGTGTTGTACCGGAATAACACCTCTTATAACGTATTCTTCGGCTAATGTCTTAATCTCGTCGGTCTTACTAGAAAGACACTCAAAATGGCTCTTTATTGTATAATAAAATGGAGAGCTGTCAAAAAACTCTTTAGAAAATATCAGTTAAGAATTAAAAGTGGACTATTTTTAGGTGATTTAAAGTATAGATACACACGCCTTTACAGGCGTGGTGCTTAGCGGATTTTCAAGCAGAGCTTGGTCTGCATCCTCCGTTCTCTGATATAAGAGAAGAGTGAGACTAAGCAAGTCAAAGGAGTAGATTCCTAGAGAAGCTGGACATCCTCCAAGATTTCCTTCACCCTCTTAAGGAACCCGGCCACCAGGACTCCATCAAGAATACGATGATCGGCCACCGAAGTTAAACTCACCATAGGAGCGACTGCAACCTTGCCATTTCTTACCAGTGGTTTATCCTTCATACCTCCTACGGCAAGAATAGCAGCCTGAGGTGGATTGATAATAGGGCTGAAACTATCTACCCCGAACATCCCCAGATTAGAAACGGTAAAAGTGCCACCGGAGACATCTTGCAGGGAAAGTCTTCCTTTCCGAGCCTTATCAGTGAGCTCTTTAAGGACGGAGGAAATCTCCCCCAGGGACATTCCATCAGCCTTATGGATAACCGGTACCAGGAGTCCTTCTTCCGTGGCCACAGCCACACTCAAGTTGATATCCTCTATCAGCTCAATCTTCCCCTCGACGAATCTGGAGTTCATGAGGGGATGATCTTTTAGTGCCCTGGCTACTCCTTTGATAAGAACAGCAGTAAGAGAGAGGGAAGCAGAAAATTTCCTTTCCACTTCAGGGGCCATTTTTTTGATGAGATCGAGGAGACTTCCCATCTCTACATCAATGCTTACAGAAAAATGGGGAGCGGTTTTGAAACTTTCACTCATTCTCTCAGCGGTTAGTTTCTTAATACCGGTGGGGGTAAGGAATTTCCCCTTCAGGGGCTTCTCTTTCTTCTCCTCCACCGCTCTTAGAATATCATCTCTGACTATTCTTCCCTCTGGACCAGATCCTTTAATCTCTCTTAAGTCCACTCCATACTCTTTGGCTAATCTTTTGGCTGCCGGAGAAATTTTTATTCGCTCTGCCTGAGCAAGAAGATCGGATATATCCTCATTCTTTTCTCCCACCACTGCCAAAAAATGGCCTATTGGTCGAACCTCATTTTCCCCCACTAGCACCTTGAGGAGTACCCCATCCTCGGGGGCCTCTATTTCATAGGTTGCCTTTTCCGTCATAATCTCCAGGAGGCCTTCCCCTTTTTTTATACTCTCTCCTTCTTTTTTAAGCCAGAGTACGACAGTTCCTTCTTCCATCGTCTCTCCCAGCTTGGGCATAATTACTTCAGTGGCCATATTTCACTCCTTCATCTGGTGAAAAGCTCGTACAGGGCCCTATAGCATCCCTTTAATCTCCCCTTCAATTCTTTCCTCAGTTGGGACCACAAAATCCTCTAGGACAGGGCTGAAAGGTACAGGTACATCTCGGGCTGCAATTCTTTTCACCGGAGCATCCAGATAATCAAACGCAGCCTCTGTTATACGTATACCAACCTCAGCTCCTACTCCTCCTGTCAAACACGCCTGATGAACAATAGCCACCCTATTTGTCTTCTTAACCGAAGCTACCACGGTTTCCATATCAAGAGGATGAAGGCTCCCTAGATCGATAACCTCCACTTCGATTTCTTGTTTATGGAGCTTCTCTGCCACAGAAAGACAGCGATGAAGCATCAAGGAATAACTCACTACCGTTACATCTTTACCCTCTCTCTTTATTTGGGCTTTCCCTATAGGTAAGGTATAATCGCCTTCAGGCACTCCGCCTCTTATCTGGTACAAGAGTATGTGTTCCAAACACATGACAGGATTATTTTCTCTTATTGCTGTCTTAAGGAGACCCTTAACATGGTAAGGGTCTGAAGGTACCACAATCTTGAGCCCAGGGGTATGAAGAAACCAAGCTTCGAGATGCTGAGAATGTTGACCTGCTGCTCTTCTCAACCCTCCAAAGGGAACCCTTATAACCAAAGGTACCTTCGCCTTACCCCCAAACATATAACGTATCTTTGCTACCTGGTTTACAATCTGATCCATTGCCAAGCACAAAAGGTCAACAAACATTATCTCTACAATGGGACGCATGCCTGTGATTGCAGCTCCCAAAGCGTAGCCTACCATAGCTGCCTCGGACATGGGGGTATCCTTAACCCTATCGTCCCCAAATCTTTCCCAAAGTCCTTTTGTTGTTCCATAGGACCCACCAAACCGCCCCACGTCTTCTCCCATATAGAAAATCCTATCATCTTTTTCCATTTCTTCTCCAATTGCCTCTATTGCAGCCTCAGCATAGGTTATCTCTCTCATACTATGTCTCCTCCTCAAAAAAAAGATCCTCCAGAGCATCCTCTGGGGAAGGGTAGGGACTTTCCTCAGCAAACTTTATTGCTTCCTCTATCTCCTTATCAATCCGGCGGTTTATTTTTTCTGCCAGTCCCTCGGTTAGGATGCCCTCCTTTGTTAAAGTCCGTTTGAATTTTTGGATAGGACATTTTTCCTGACACTTTTTCAATTCTTCCCTCGATCTATAACTTAACTCTCTGGAGCCTTCTCCAACATAGTGACCTTTAAAACGGTAAGTTTTACACTCAACTAGAGTGGGCCCCTTACCTTCTCTTGCTCGAGCTACAGCTTCTCCCGTAATCTCATAAACGGCTAATACGTCCATACCGTCAACTGTAAATCCAGGTATACCATAACTTTTGGCCCTGTCGGCTATATTAGGTATGGCAGTAACTTTAGATTGAGAGGTGGAGATGGCATACTGATTATTTTCACAGACAAAAATAGCCGGAAGCTTCCAAACCGAGGCTAAATTTACTCCTTCATGAAACATTCCTTCATTTGCTCCTCCGTCTCCGAAGAAGCTCACAGCAACCTGATCGGTTCCTCTAAGTTTCGCAGAAAGAGCAGCTCCGCCAACAATAGGTATGTTAGCCGCCACTATGCCATTAGCTCCCAGGATTCCTATGTTAATATCGGCAATATGCATGGAGCCACCTTTTCCCTTGCAGTAGCCCGTCTTTTTCCCGTACAGTTCTGCCATGATAATCTTAACATCGCCACCTTTGGCAATTAGGTGACCATGACCTCGATGGGTGCTTCCAATGTAATCATCTTCCCTGAGGTTAAATGTCACTCCTACAGCAACTGCCTCCTCTCCAATATATAAATGTTTCAACCCCGGCAAGATACCTCGCAAATGTAGCTCTTCAACCTTTAATTCAAATTTTCTTATTTTTAGCATCCTTTCGTACATGTCTAGCAAAAGCTGTTTATCCAACTTCATGGCTTGTTCTCCTGAAAGACTGTTCATTGTTGATTTACGAGCTCCTCTTTCCCTCTCGATAAATCAACCTATTTATGGCATTGAGATAGGCCTTAGCACCGGCTTCGATAATGTCAGTACTCACCCCTCTCCCCGTCACCATCCTCCCCTTGGCCTCAACCTTAACCATGACTTCCCCCAGAGCATCCTTTCCCCCGGTAACAGAGTGAAGAGAATAATCTAATAGATTCAGTTTCATTCTGGTAACTCTATCTATTGCCCTGTAAGCCGCATCGATGGGACCGTCGCCACAGGCAGCTTCCTGAAAGACTTTATCTTTTTTCTTAATCCTTACCGTTGCGGTAGGAAGAATCTGGTTGCCAGTTACCGTATGGATATACTCAAGTAGATAAACCTGGGGAATGCGAAAAGTTTGCTCTTCTCCCATGAAAATGAGATCTTCATCGAAAACTTCCCTCTTTTTATCCGTCAACTCCTTAAAGCTCTTAAAGGCAGCTTCCAGTTGATGAGCATCCAACCGAAAACCCAACTTCTTCATTCTTTCTTTAAAGGCATGTCTTCCGGAGTGCTTGCCCAAAACTAGCTCCCCCCCCTTCAAGCCAATGGAGTCTGGAGTCATTATTTCATAGGTTGCACTTTCCTTAAGCACACCATCCTGATGGATACCCGCCTCGTGTCGAAAGGCATTTTCACCCACGATGGCCTTATTGGGTTGAACAGGGATTCCCGTTAGACGAGAGACCAGCCGAGATGTCCTGTAAATCTCACTGGTGTCGATGTTAGTAAAAAAAGGCAAAAGATCTCTTCGGGTAACCAGGGCCATAACTATCTCTTCCAGAGAGGCATTACCTGCCCTCTCCCCGATCCCATTAATGGTACACTCCACCTGTCTGGCCCCTGCTTTTATCCCGGCAATGGAATTGGCAGTAGCCATTCCCAGGTCATTGTGGCAGTGAATACTCAAGGTGATCCTGTCAAGATGGGGCACCTTTTCACATATCTTGCCAATGAGAGTGCCAAAATCATCAGGAGTAGAATAGCCTACGGTGTCTGGAATGTTGACTACAGTCGCTCCTCTCTCAATAACTGCCTGAATGACCTCGCATAAAAAAGCCAAATCGCTTCGAGAGGCATCTTCCGGAGAGAACTCCACCTCGGGGGTAAACTGCTTGGCAAATTGGACCGCCTCCACTGCTGAGGAGAGAACCTGCCGGGGGCTCATCCTGAGTTTATGCTCCATATGAATGGGAGATGTTGCAATGAAGGTATGGATCCTTTTATGTTTCGCCTCTCTTAGAGCCTCACCTGCTTTTTCGATATCCGAAGGAAGCGCTCGAGCCAGGGCGGTAATGACTGGAGCCTTAACTTCCCGGGCGATCCGCCTCACTGCCTCAAAATCACCAGGAGAAGAGGCAGGAAAGCCCGTCTCTATAACATCCACTTTTAGTCTCTCTAGTTGTCTGGCGATCTCCAGCTTCTCTTCAACGGTGAGGCTGGCCCCTGGAGATTGCTCTCCGTCGCGAAGCGTGGTATCAAAAACTATCACTTTTTCCATGAATCTTCTCCTCAAGGTCAACTATTAACAATACTTATTTCTACATGGGACAAATTATCCAGTGCCTTCATCCCTTGGAGATCAATATCTACCACCGATATCTCACGGGGGTTCACTCGATCCATTTTCTTCTCGGCTATCCCCGGACCCATCCTTAACTTCACCCCGTCACCAGCACAGTGAACCCGGGCAAAAAAAGTTACTTTCTCCTTTCCAGAAATGCGTTGAGGAACTATATAGTAAATGTTCTGACCTGGAGTAAGCCTTATCCATCGGGAGGGGGAGAGTAGATTACCCTTTAGATAACTCGCAGCCGCACTTCCCGCCACTTCAGCCTGATAACTGATATGATCTACCAGATGATGCACATGAACCACATTTCCGCAGGCGAAAACTCCTTCAAGGCTGGTCTCCATTCTTTCATTCACTACAGGACCCCCGGTAAGAGGATCGAGTTCTAGTCCGGCGGAAAGGGACAGCTCATTCTCCGGCACAAGTCCGGCTGATAAGAGGAGGGTATCACAGTCAATTCTTCTCTCGGTACTCACCACAGGCTCACCACTTTTGTTCACTCGGGCCAGGCTTACCCCCTCCACTCTCTCTCTACCATGGATCCAGGTAACCATGTGTTCTAAATAAAGCGGTATTTTGAATTTATTCAGGCAAGTGGTGATATTGTGCGCCAGTCCGCTGGGACAGGGGAGAATCTCCACTACTGCTTCTACCTTAACTCCCTCTAGAGTGAGTCTGCGGGCCATAATCAAACCTACATCACCTGAGCCGAGGATAACCACCTTCTTGCCCGGAAGACAACCTCTCATATTTATCCATTGTTGAGCAGCCCCCGCAGTGAAGACGCCAGCGGGTCTATCGCCGGGGATGCCTATTTCTCCGCGCTGTTTTTCTCGGCACCCCATGGCCAGGATAACAGCTTTAGCTTTAATACTCCAAACCCCCTCCTTCTCACTTACCATTAAGATCTCTTTGCGGGAGTTAATTTTCAGAACCGTGGTCGCTGGCATCACCTTTATGTCCAGTTCTCCAATCTGATTAAGAAATTTCTGAATATATTCTTGTCCGGTAAGACTCTGACCGAATTTCTTTAAACCAAATCCCTCATGTTTACATTGAAGAAGAACCCCACCCACCTTTTCGTTTCGATCCAACACTAAAATGTCTCTAGCTCCAGCCCTCCTCGCTGCAACAGCGGCGGCTAAGCCAGCAGCACCTCCTCCTACCACAGCCAGATCCCTCTCTGTCTTTCGCAGACCCTTGGCGAGCCCCCGTGCTATAGCTTCCCTACCTCTTTTCTTACAGGAAATTCTTTTTCTCTTCGCTGGGCCACCCTCATCAGCCAAAAGCCTGGATTTCCCTCCCCTTTTAGTCAGCCGGGAAAAGGATATCCCCAACTCTCGGGAAAGAATCTCAGCTGCCTCGAGGTGACAGAAACTTCCCTGACAGCAACCCATGCCCAGGCGGGTTCTGAACTTTAGACCATCCAGAGTCCTGGCCCCGTGTTTAATAGCGTCGATTATCTCCCCCTCTGATACCGTCTCACAGGCACATACAATTTTCCCATAGAGAGGATTACTCGCCACCGCCTCTGCTTTTTTTTGAGGAGAAAGCTGGCGGAATTTTATCCCCGCTTCTCTTCTGGGATGAAAATCCCTCTTAGGATTAAGTTTAAGTCCCCCCTCATCTAACATCTTTACTACCATCCTGGCCAAGGCAGGAGCTGCAGTTAAGCCTGGCGAATCGATACCTATAAGGCTAATGAATCCTGGAATCTCAGGGGAAGAATAAACAACAAAGTCACCCTGGGGTAGTGATCCCCTGAGTCCCGCAAAGGACCCAATGATATCCTCCGAGGAAAGACAAGGCAAAAGTCTCCTGGCATGGCTCATTATCTGGCTAAATCCCTGACGAGTAGTGGAAAAATCTGATTTATCAGTGACCTCTTGAGCAGTGGGTCCCAGCATGAGATTGCCATATACGGTGGGAATGATGAGAACCCCTTTAGAAATCAAACTAGGAACAGGATAGATAACATGACTGACCAGATTTCCTTTGCACCTATCGAGGATGTATTCTTCTCCTTTGCGAGGAAGAATTTCAAATTTTGTGGTCCCCACCATATTTGCTATTTCATCACTGTAGAGTCCGGCAGAGTTGATTAGCCATCTTGCCTTGAAGGCTCCTCTGTTGGTCCGGATGGTCTTTGTGGCATCGGGCTCCACCTGGATATCCAGAGCCCGTCTATTTAAATAAAGACTTACTCCATTGCGGACGGCATTTTCCGCCAGAGCAATGGTCATCTCGTAGGGGGAAATAATTCCCGTAGTGGGGGCATAGAGAGCTGCCTTTGCCTTAGGGTTGATTCGGGGTTCCTTTCCCAAAAGATCCTCTCGGGAAATAATACGAAGTCTGGGGACCCCATTTTCCTTACCCTGCTTTTGAAGTTTTTCCAGAACCCCTATATCCTGTGAGGAGAAGGCCACAGTGAGAGAACCAACTCTTTCAAAGGGAACAGAGAGTTCTCGGGCCAGCTTCTCATATAGGCGATTTCCGGAAGGGGCTAGCTTTGCCTTAAGGGTTCGGGCAGCTGGATGGAATCCAGCATGAATTATAGCGCTATTAGCCTTACTGGAGCCAAAGCCTACATCAGATTCTTTCTCCAGCAAAGCCACCTTCAGCCGATACCGGGACAGTTCTCTGGCTATGGCAGCCCCCACTATCCCTGCTCCGATTATAATCACATCCGAAAATATAACCTTCCTCATCTTAAAACTATTTCCTGATTTTTTGTTTTTCCCTTTTTTCCAGAACCTTCCAGGCTCTCTTCAACTCCTGAGGAGTATTAACTCCTAAAATTGCTGTTGGATCCGAGACCTTCATAGCTTCTACGCGGAATCCGTGTTCATGCAATAGCGCTATAACATCGGTGAGATAATACTCACCCGCTTTGGTGTCACGCATCAAGATGGGAAGAAGAGGGAGAAGTTTCTGAGTATCAAAGCAGTAAACCCCGCTATTTACCTCTCTAATTTTCAGTTCCTGAGGTCCGGCATTTCGGCTTTCCACAATTCTCTTGATCTGATCGTAACCGTCTCTAATAATTCTTCCGTAGTGACTGGGACGGGGAAGAAGGGCGGTTAAAACTGTAGCCACTGATTTTGTTTCCCGCTGGCGATGGACAAGCTCCACCAGAGTGGAGGGCTTAATAAAAGGGGCATCTCCCGGAAGAACAATGAGCTCTCCCTGAAAATCTCCTAGAAGAGAAGTCGCTCTTCTAACGGCATCTCCCGTACCCAGACGTCTTTCCTGGTAGACATATTCGAATTTCTCTCCTAGAATGGATTTTATCTTATCGGCCTGATAGCCTACCACAACAATTATCCTTCCTACCCCACTATCCACACAGGCATTAACAGCAAATTTCACCAGGGGCTCAGAACTCAAGGGATGGGCAAGCTTAATCAGCCCTGACCTCATGCGGGTTCCTTTTCCTGCCGCCAACACCACCGCACACACATCTTTCATCTTCCCCTCCTTACTCTCAACACTTGAGGCTTTCCTTCCATCCATTTTTGAAACTTACCTTAATGAAGATTCCCACATTTGTCAATCTCCATCTGAGGAGATTTGAGGTTCACTTTTTTTTCCAAAAGCCCTCAAAACCATCTTAAATTCCTCTATCTTCAAAAGATAGGTCAGCAGAAAAAATATAAGCGCTCCTGTTCCTATGGCTGCCAAGACCCGAATAATCTCGGAAGAAGTGGACGATATCCACACTAGAGAAGGAATTCCCTCTAATATGAAATAAACCCCCCCCACCATAAGAATGCTAACAAGACAAATTTTCCAAAAAGAAGCCAGGATTATCTTCCCTTCCAGTCCCTTGATCCTTCTTCTCAAAAGGATAAGAAGGATAATCATATTACAGATCATAGAAATAGAAGTAGCCAGGGCAAGTCCACTGTGTTTTAGGGAAGAGATGAGGAGAAAATTTAAGAGAACATTAAGAAACAATACAAAAAGGGATACTTTGACCGGAACGAGGATCTCCTGAAGAGAATAGAAGGCTCTGTTTAAAACCATAACTTCCCCCATAGCCAAAAGACCCAGAGCATAATAGAACAGAGCCTGAGCTGTCATAAGACTGTCCTGAGCCAGAAAGGCTCCGTGCTCAAAGAGAAGAGAAATCAAAGTTTTCCTGATTATTATCAGGCCCAGGGTGGAGGGAATTAAGACAAGAAGAACCATTCGAATGCCTAGGGAAACGACCCTCCTCATCTCCCCCATGTTCTTCTCAGCGGCCAAAGAAGACAGAGCAGGAAAAATAGCCGTAGATACGGCAATGGCAAAGATCCCCAAAGGAAACTGAATCAACCTCATGGCATACTGAAGAGCAGAGATACTGCCTGTGGGTAGAGTTGAGGCAAAGATCCGATTGATGATGATGTTGGCCTGTAAAGTGATACCCCCTAGAGTCGCCGGACCTATGAGCCTACCTATCTTACGCACACCAGGATGGTTAAAGGACAAGGCGAAACGATAGCCAAAACCTCTCCTGATCAAGGGAGGAATCTGAAATAGAAGTTGTGCCCCTCCTCCCGCTACCACCCCTATAGCCAGACTGTAAATACCGTATGTGCGATGCAGGAGAATAACAGAAGAAATTACGGTGATGCTGAATAGAACAGGAGCAAAAGCGGGAGTAGCAAAATGACCCCTGCAGTTGAGAGTGGCCATAACCAGAGCAGCCAGACTAATGAAGATCAAAAAGGGGAACATGACCTGGGTCAATCTCACCGCCAGAGCAAGCTGGGGAGAATCGCCCGGGAAACCAAAGGCAATATAGGGAACATACCTCGGAGCAAGGAAAACTCCCAATACCACCAGCCCCGCAAGGAGAAGAATCAGGATATTAAGAACATTGTTTACCAGCCCGTATGCCAGATCTTTTCCCTTCTTGGTGAGCCATTCGGAAAGGACTGGGATAAAGGCGGTGCTCAATGCCCCCTCCGCCAGAAGGGACCTCAGCAGGTTGGGTATAGTGAAGGCGATCCAGAAAGCATCAGTAGCCGCTGAATAGCCGAAGATGTAGGCGATCACCTGGAGTCTTACTAATCCAAAGATACGAGAGAGAAAAGTTCCCAGTCCCACAACTCCAGCCGCTCTTACTATCCCTTCTTTCCTCAAACTCCTCTATCCCCCTTACCATCTCTTGCCATTACTGCAAAAATTTTATATGCTAGGGCACTCAAGAAAAAAGGAGAAGAGAATGCCTATCATTAAATCAGCCAAAAAAAGAATGAGACAGGATCAAAAGCGAAGAGAACGAAATAGAGCCATCCAGAGACGAACTAAAACTATCAGTGGGAAACTCTCCGAGCTTATCCATGAAAAAAAGACGGAGGAGGCAAAGAAAAAACTCCCCGAAGTCATAGCTATTATAGACAAGGTGGCTTCTAAAGGAATCTGGCATAAGAATAAGGCGGCCCGTGAGAAATCAAAGCTTATGAAAAGGCTCACCAAATAAAAGGCTATCAAACCTTTCAATCTTTGTCAAAAGGAAAACTGGGGAAAGCTCAAGGTGCTAATTTATGGAAAAGGAGATTCGCAATTTTTGCATCATTGCTCATATCGACCACGGTAAATCTACTCTGGCCGATCGCCTCCTAGAGTATACTCACAGTATACCATCTCGCCAACTTCGGGAGCAGACCCTGGATACCATGGATCTGGAGCGCGAAAGAGGGATAAGCATTAAAGCCCATACTATCTCTCTCTTATACCGGCCTCGGGAGAGCAAAGAATACATCCTCAATCTCATCGATACCCCTGGTCATGTGGATTTTAGCTATGAGGTATCCCGATCACTTAGCGCCTGCGAGGGAACACTTCTCCTCATTGATGCAGCTCAAGGAGTGGAAGCCCAAACCCTGGCTAATTTTTATCTGGCTCGCCAGAGAAACTTGAGGATAATCCCCGTAATCAACAAAGTGGACTTACCTGTGGCGAGCCCTCCCCGGGTGATGGGTCAGTTAAGGAAACTAGAAGGTATTAACCCCGAGGAAGCTATCCTTGCCAGCGCTAAAGATGGGAGAGGAGTCAAGGAGATACTAGAGGCCATTATTAAAAGAATTCCCCCACCACCCCTCCTGCCTCAGGCTCCTCTGAGGGCTCTTATTTTCGATTCTTTTTTTGATCCTCATCGTGGACCGGTGGCATACATTCGCATTTTTGAGGGAAAGGTAGGGCCCGGGATGAACATCAAGGTTATGTCCAGCGGCAGGGAGTTCAAAGTGGAGGAGGTAGGGATAATAAAGCTGGAAAGGATACCCACACCCGAGCTGACATCAGGAGAGGTTGGCTACATCATCACCAACATGAAAAGGCCAAAAGATCTGAAAATCGGGGATACCATGACCGAGGCCAGGCGACCCACCGCCAGTCCCTGTCCGGGTTTTAGAGAACCTAAGCCTATGGTTCTCTGCGGTCTTTACCCGGCTGATGAAGAAAAGTTCGAGAATCTGGAAGAGGCTCTAAGTAAGTTAAAACTTAACGACTCCTCCCTCAACTTTCGAGGAGAGTCTTCACCGGCTCTGGGGACCGGATTTCGATGTGGATTCCTGGGACTCCTGCACAAGGAAATTGTCCAGGAAAGACTGGAAAGAGAATTTAATCTGAATCTGATTACCACTGCTCCCAATGTCCGCTATCGGCTAGTTATGAAAACAGGGGAAACCCTGGAGATAGACAGTCCCGGTGACTTCCCTTCCCAGGAGAAGATAAAAACAGTCGAGGAGCCTTACATTAGAGCCACTATTATCACTCCCCAGGAGTACCTTGGACACATTTTTAAACTGCTGGAGAAAAGAAGAGGGAAATTCCTTGATATGAACTGGCTGGATAATACAAGAGTCCGTCTTTCATACCATATCCCTCTGGGAGAAGTGGCTATGGGTTTTCATGACCAGCTAAAATCGGTATCCCAGGGTTATGCCTCTTTCGACTACGATCATTCAGGATACCAGGAAGCAGATCTCACCAAACTAGAAATTCTAGTGAATGGGAAGAGTCTACCTTCGCTCTCCTCTGTAGTCCATCGGGAGGGAGCTTACCTTAAGGGTAAGAATCTAATTAGCCGCCTTAAGATGGTTATTCCCCCACAGCTCTTCCCCATTCCCCTTCAGGCTGCGGTGGGCAGGAGAATTATTGCCCGGGAGACTATACCGGCTTTGCGCAAAGACGTCACCGCACCTTTATACGGTGGAGATATTACCCGGAAAAGAAAGCTTCTAGAGCGGCAAAAGAAAGGGAAAAAGAGGATGAGAAAATTTGGTGAAGTCAACATTCCTCAAGAAGCTTTTCTTATCTTTCTGGAGACAGGATAGCTTCCCCCCTCACCCCTCATCTTTGATCACCCCTATTATCAATCCACCTCAGGCTGCTATCCTTGCCGTAGGAGGTATGAAGGATAAACCCCTGGTAAGAGGTGGCAAGGTTGTAGCGGCCCCTGTGGTGAGTTTAACTTTAGTGGGTGATCATCGTGTTCTTGATGGAGCTGTCGTGACGAACTTCCTCAAGAGCTTGAAGGAACTCTTTGAGAATCCTACCATTTCCAATCCAGAGACAAAATAAATCAATCTTCTGTAGGTTCTTTCCGCTTGGTGTTGTGATATTTATCTTTCGAGAAATAGGTGTTATCCTTATCCTTTGGTTGTCAAATGAGCTAACTCCTAACCGAATTAAAGGTTTGTGTTTTCTCTTCGCTCTGGTAGTAAATACTCAGTAAACCCCGTTAGAAATCCACCAAAAGGGTAATGATTAAATCATTCTTCTGGCAGAAACAAAACTGCCTCTACCTATTTCCTCTTAGTCTTGATTATCAGCAAGAATAACCGGGAATTCCAATCTATCTTTAATAGTTGCCCAGTCCCATCATTTTTCAAGTAAAGGTTAGCCCCCTAAGGGGGCTAACCAAAGCTTTCTAATTTCGTTTTAATGCTTTCATTGAGTTTAGGTGGTAAGAATAGCTCTATTTCACCCCCAGAGGGGGCAGAGCCTCTTTTTGCACATTCGGTGAGGAAATATGTTAAATATGCTCTGGGTGAGATACTATGCATCAGGCAAGTTTGGATAACTGAGAACATTGCTGCTGTTAATTGTCCGGCCCAAAGTGCATGATTCCCCCAGTAGTTCTTTCTACCAAGGACCATAGGCCGAAGCATTCTTTCGGCGAGGTTATTATCGATGGGAATTTCCGGATTATCTACAAACAGAGTTAAACCTTTCCAGTGCTCTTTCATGCTATTCATAATGGCAGCTTGTGCAGGATGGCTATATTCCCTATTGATAAGAGAGGAGATTTCATCTAACTTCTCTCTTAACTTCTGGTCATATTCTTGGAAAAGGGAATCTTGCCGATTATATTTTATTCTTTCATTATTGATATGGTAGAGGCTGCCAATTCTCTCAAGCCATTCTTCTGCCCAGCTACTTAGCTCAGGATATTTAGTCTTCAAATCAATGAATTCTCTCCTCTGATGAGCCCAACAGAAGGCAAGCTCCACAAGCCCTAATCTTTCCAACATCTTATATGAGGAAAATTTATCTACATTCATTATCTTTCTCTCTTTAGGATTAGCAATAGCTCCCTTAATCATCTTAATCTCTTCGGGCTTTAGATCAAATAGGCTTTTTAATGGTACCTTAGCCGAGCGAGTTGGCTGCAGAACAAATAGCACGATATCTTTTGAGATAAATACCCACATAAACCAGTTATAATTGCCCTTATCATCGATTTTGACAAATAGATGCCATCCTGATTCATCTGCATGAAAGTGATAAGCCTCTCTTAAGTTTCTTCCCATCGCTTCATATAATGGCTGTAAGTAAAGGGAATATATCTTCTTCAGTCCACCAAATATAGTCCCTGCTGATACATTAAGTCCATACTCTTTCATCTCGGAGATCTGTCTTTCTACTGGGAGATGATTACGATACTTATTGATGAGGACATCGACCCAAAAATCTGTTGAAAATTTCCCCTTGGGAATAATTTTTGGGGGAGCTGGAGCTGTGATGATAGGATTAGGACAATGGCAGCTCTTCTTGTAAACCTTACGTTTAATCTTTTTCAGATAATATACCTTCTCAACACAAACCTCAGATGAGACCTCTTCCAATCCTATCTCTATATATGGCTTCCCACAAAAGGAGCAGAATTTCTTCTCTTCCGGTAGATCTATTATCTTCTCCCTTTCTGGAAGATTCTCTGGTATTTTTCTACCGTGCCCAGTATGTCCCCTGGTTGCTCCTCGGTTTTTACTTATTGTGACGTCAGGTTCCTCACTCTCTTTCTTCTCACTCTTCCTGCCAAATACCATTTTGTTGAGTAAATTGTTTCTTGCTTCTAATTCTTGAATCCTTTTCTGTAATTGCTCATTCTCGTATCTTTTCTCTTTTATGGTAGTATCTCTCTTTTTTAGCTCTTCCTCAAGAAAAGCAATCTTCCTATTCCTCTTCTCAAACTCTAAAGTGGCAAACTCAAAGATTTCTCTTAACTTCTCATTTTCAGCCTTGAGTTCTCTTTCTTCTCTCAAAGCTTGCTGCAGGGGCGGGCAAGAATCTTTGCTTGGACAGAAGAAACTCGTCGAAAGTTTCCCTATTACCTCTCTTACCAATGGCATCTTAGTATCCTTAGATAATTCCTGCATAATGGATAAACATAAATATCCTTGGGTCGGTTGTGAATGAAATACTTCATTCCAGATCTTCCCTTGCCCAGAGTCCTTCCAAGATTGATCCAGTTACCTGATTTGTAGGAGGTACCAGAAAACCTGCCTATATCTACAAATGTTTCAAGGAGAACTGGTCTATATCCATAATAGGAATTCCAATCCTCTGGCACCTGTTTGTTCACCAGAGATAGAATCTTACTGGCTAGGTTCCTCACCTTTACCCAGGGTAGAATCAGAAAGCGAACATTGTTGATGATGAGATGGAGATTCTTTTCTCTTTGTTCTATGCTCCAGCCAATCCATTTGTCTCTTAAGTTTAGTTTAAGTACCGCATCCGCAAACCCTATGCAACCAAGAAGCTTGTCTTGAGAATAGACAAAGTATTTTATCTGCTTACCAATAGGTTTTCCATAGCCCAGATAATGATACTTGTCTATCAAGTAATCCCAGAATCTTTTTTCAGTGCTACTCCTTACCATCTGGAGTTCAATCTCCTCTAAATTAGATAAGCTTCCTTCTATAGGCTCTTTTCTCTCTTTAAAAATCCCCTTCCATCTATCCTTAGGCCTCCTGCTTTTCTGGGGAGGATTTAATCGTAAGCGGGGTAGATCAATTATGCCCACCTCATTCATCCGGCGTAGTACCTCCCGACAGGCTGCATCCTTTAATTTTCCATTAAGTTGTCTCCAGTTGATTACCTCACATATCTTTTTTGAGATATGCCTGCGACTCTTTCCTTGATCATTCTTAATCACTTGCTTAATTATCTTTATTTCAGAAAGACTGAATTCTCGGCCACGGAAGATATACAATTTATCCCTCATAACTATTATATAGCATAAAAGTTAAATGGACGCAAGGAGGAAAGTAGAAGTAAAATTTTTTTCTTGTCAGAAGGGAAAGATTATGGTAGGATTAAACTTGTAGGATTTAACGTGACTAAGAAATTTAGGAAATTTTAAACGGGGCGTGTCAAATCATTTAACCCGAGACCTCTGAAAAAGTCTGGCTAAGCCAGCCGAAGTAGTGAGATTTTTCCTGTGCTCTTTCTCAAGTCTCTCTCCTTGAATTTGACAAAAACCTGCATCTAGTGTATATTTGAGGCAATTTGATGT
>Ga0209979_1000553_pt1 | contig 49983 bp, 35 predicted proteins | sample AnhtaG_FD_183114 | JGI IMG/M metagenome (GOLD analysis project Ga0209979, IMG submission 183114) | Deep subsurface microbial communities from Anholt, Denmark to uncover new lineages of life (NeLLi) - Anholt_01485 metaG (SPAdes) (version 2) | ecosystem: Environmental > Aquatic > Marine > Oceanic... | reverse complement strand
ACGTTAACCCATACCGAAATTGAGAAATTATTTGTCAAATTCAAACTACTGTCATTCCCACAGTCAACGTAATCTCCATTACCATCAAAGTCTAATGCAGCATCAATTTTCCCGATTGTCCATACTGAATTTCCATATACAGTTCCATGATTTCCACCGACCGGATCGTCTGCGTTTCCGTCCAGCTTCCAATGCGCCACCATTCCTTCCCTCGACGTGTCTGTGTCCAGCCACTGCCCGGCAAAAATCAGCAGGTCCGGCAAATCGACTTCGCAGTTCCCACTCAAATCACCCGCCGGACAGCCGGCCCACACAGTCCGTAAGGACTCCATAGGAGAACCGACCAGGGATACGATTAACACGAGGGTGAACAACGAAATTTTTGTAGGTCTGAGCATCTTCTATCTTCCTGAAGGTTCCCCTCCCGCACCAATTAGGCCTGTCTCTGACGGGAGGCCGCAGGCACAGGGGCGTGAACCTGAGCTCAATTGGTGTGGGATAAAATCCTATAAATGAGCCATATTCATTTTAACATATATAAGATAGCTGAATCAATACCTTTTTTTACTGAAACTGACCGATCTTGGGGGCTGTAGGCCAAAAATGCGAGATTGCTTTCTGCCGAACCAGCCTGTTTTACGTCCATCTATGCCGGCAACCTGAAATGATTGTCGCTCTGGCATTAGATAAAACACTCTTGATAAGACTTTAATCACCCCGTTGAGAGTTTGTTATGAAGGTCTTTTCAAAAACGACAGGATTTCTAAAATTTCAGCTATTGCTTTATCGCGACCCTGACGGGTCAAATTAAATAATTTCGTGCCCGGATAATTCTTTACTTCAGAGATAAGACCAGCCCCTTTCAGTGCCACAGTGGCTAATACCGACCCCTGCTTGTTGCCGGCAGGGGCAAAGAGCCGGCGCACCGCAGCGACAAACTTTTCGGACAGGCATTCCATCTTGCCGATTTCGTCAAGAACAAACAATTCAGCATCGGTTCGCTCTATATCCAAAATCGGCACTACGGATTTTTCAAAGCCTGCAACGTCCACGCCATATTTGCCTACTCTCGAAGGCCCTTTGATGTCAACGTGGGCAAGTGTCCCCGCAGCACCATCGAGCCGCTTCCAGTAAAAACCTTTGCGCGTATTGTTCTGGCGAATCTCCCGCGTATAAAAACCTGCCACTTTTTTGGGGTCGAGGTTGGCTATAATTTGCATTACAGCGGTTGTTTTGCCACAACCCGGCAGACCTGTTAACAAGATTTTGACAGACTTAGACAACATAGCGGGATACTTATTCTAAAATAGTCCGACATTTAAGTTATGGTTTTTAGCTTTAAGCTTTTAGTTTGCTTTTAGCCCAGCTTTTGATTCTGGCCGCCGAGAAGGTATTGAGGACATCGGCTTTTGTTACCCAACCCCGTCCAGCGGTTGCCACGCCAAAGCCCATCAAGCCGAGGCCGGAGATGCTGTGAGCGTCCGTTCCGATGACCAGCTTGACCTGCGCCTCGATTGCCATCCTGCAGTGGGTATCCTTGAGGTCCAAACGCCAGGGGTTTGCATTTACCTCCAGGGCGGTGTGTGTTTGAGCGGCGTGTTTGATTACAGCGGCAATATCGATATCCATTGGTTCGCGCTGGCCGATGAGCCTGCCCGTGGGATGAGCGATGCAGTGGACATACGGATTGTCCATTGCCTTCAATGTACGGGTGGTTACTTTCTCGCGTGAGCTGGCCAGGCCCGAGTGTACCGCAGCTATTACAAAATCCAGCTCGGCAAGCAGCTTGTTGTCGAAATCCAGAGAGCTGTCGGCAAGGATGTCAACTTCGGTTCCCGCCAGAATGGTTATGCCTTTTAGTTTTTCATTGAGCTTGCGGATTTGCTTAATTTGCTGGGCCAGTCGCTTGGGCGATAGGCCGTTGGCAATTGCTGATGAGCGGGAGTGGTCTGTAATGCAGATATATTTGTAACCTGCCTGTTTTGCCGCCTTAGCAATTTCGGATATGTTGCAATCACCGTCTGATGCGTTTGTATGTATGTGAAGGTCACCTTTGATATCCCTGGGTTCGATTAGCTCAGGCAGCGAATGGGTCTTTGCGGCATCAATTTCACCGCGGTCTTCACGCAACAGCGGGTCGACATAATCGAGGCCGAGCTTTTCATAGATTTCTTTTTCAACCGGGCCCGCAATCATTTTGTCCCCCTTGAACAGCCCATACTCATTTAGCTTCAGCTTTGCCTTTATAGCAATTTCTCTAAGGCGCACGTTATGCTGCTTTGAGCCGGTAAAATACTGTGCTGCAGCTCCGAAACTTTCTTGCGGCACGACACGAACGTCAACATGGACGGGCGCAGTCTCTGTTTGAATAATCGCTGAGCCCTTTGTTGGCCCGGCTGCAAGAACTTCCTGGACCGCCAAGGGGCGTCCCCCCTGGGAGAACCGGGCACCCGTAAATGCCTGTATGATTTGCTTACCTTTTTTTGCGGCGACGAGTATATCAACGTCGCCGATGGTGTCGGCCCATCGTCGCAGTGAGCCGGCGGGCTGGATTCTCTGGATACCCGAGAGGCCGTTGAGGAATTCGCCGACCAGTCCCGCCGCTTCCTGGGCCTGGTCGAGGCGAATTCGGCCTGTGGACTTTTCGCGGAACTCGATGCCTTTTGCGATTGCTGCTGCCTTTTTCTCACCAAAGCCGGCCAGTTGAGCAAGAGAGCCGCTTTTAATTGCATCTTTTAACTCAGCGATGCTTGTAACGTTTAGCTTTTCGTAGACTGCCTTAACGCCTTTTGGTCCCACACCGGGTATTGTGAGCAGCTCCAGTAGCGTTGGCGGAATCTTTTTAAGCAACTGTTTGTGAGCGGTTATCGTACCTGTTTTTACGAACTCCTGGATTTTGGCAAGGCTTGATTTCCCGATGCCGGGCGTTTTTGCTAATTGGCCTGTCGCCAGAAGAGTCTCGATGTCGGTCGGCATATCGGATATAATCCGCGCGACCCTTCGGTAGCTGTTGATACGGAAGCGGTCCGTGGCAGGGCCATCCTGGCCGTGTTTCGATGGGCTGGAAGCCCATCCCACAATCTCCATAATATCGGCCATTTGGTTGAAAACTTCGCTAAGAACAGTGTTTTTCATAAGGCAGATTATATCCGGCCGGCAGTAAAATTAAAGAGATAATCCGGGTTATGTTTACGCCGTTGATTTAGCCCCGCCTGCCCCTGCAAGTCTCAGGCAGGGGGCCTCTGGCCGGGGTTCCCCACGCCAGGATCGCTTATGTTTAGCCCCTAAATTTATTTGGGGGTCATCCTACGAAAATTTAATTTTTAATTTGTATTTTTGCTTTTTGATTTTTGATTTTTAATATTATTGCGGCAATCTCAATCCCAACTCAAAACTAAACACTTAAAACTCAAAACTACCAAATCCCCCCTCCCAACTCAAAACTAAACACTTAAAACTCAAAACTATCTCGTCCCTGTGCTGGGGGGATTTTTTATCTTTTTTCATTTTACTTTTAAGGTCTTTACCGCTATTTTATCTAACTATTAACCTTTGAATTACTAATGAAACTTGGGTGGCACCCTCAAACTTGTTTGGGGGTGTTGAAAATGTTTTATTTGAGTATTTGAAGTAATTGTTCGTCTCATTTGTTTTTCAAATTTCAATAAATACGGAAACACCAAGGGGCGCAATACTGCTTTGAATCGTCCGTTGGTCATTCCTGCGCAAGAGGGTAGGGTGCGATATTTCGCACCACTTTGACTTGCGGGGAAAGGCAGGAGTTCCATCTGTGTCAAAAGAAAATATCCAGAAAATGGTTGATGCCTTAGATTTAGAGATTAAGGCTATAAAAAAGAGAGGTGGCTCAAGTCGGGTTGAGGTCCTGGGCGGTCAATTTAAAGGCAAGGCCGACAATAACTATTTGTATGCTTTTCGTGTAGACACCGACCTTTACCTCCGAGATGATTCGCCAATCAGAATAGTAGTTGGGAGGGAAGAGGTAAATGGTCTGGTTGTTTCCTTGGGTGAAGGCGTTCTGGTTATTTCATCAGAACGTGACTTTGGCCCCAAAATACCTCATGCAACGTTGATAGCCGATGATTCTTTTCTAGTCGAGCGCCTTAAGGAGAAACTTAGTGAAATTAGTTCGAATCAGGGTCACTTCAATCTTGAAAAAGCTGAGCAGATAATTGGCAATCGCCCTATTTGCTCTTCAAATGGAGCAGTGGATTCCCGTGTTTATCTTGGCGATGGTAACCCTCTCAATGATGAACAAAAATCCGCTGTATTAAAAGCACTTGGTAGTGATGTAACTTATATCTGGGGACCGCCGGGTACTGGAAAAACAACAATCTTGGCACGAATTGTGGAGGGATACTATTACTCTGGTCTATCCGTATTGTTGGTATCTAATACGAATGTGGCTGTAGATACCGCCTTAGAAATGATATGTGAACGGCTGAAAACAGATATCGGCTTTCAACAAGGAGCTGTGCTGAGGCATGGTCCAATTTTGAAACCCGAACTTATGAGAGACTATGGTAATAACGTACAAATTGAAAAGATTGTAAGCAGGTTAGGTGAAAGACTCCAAAAAGAGAAAACCAATCTCGAAGTCAACAGAGCAAAAATACAAAAAGAGGCGGCTGTCTTTCGTGAAGCCATAGCGAATTGGGAGGCGTTTGATGAGGGAAAAAGACATTTACGGCATCTGGAACAAAGCCTTGAAAACGGTCAAAGAAAAGAACAAAAAACTCACACTGCTATGGCTTCTCTTGAGGAAGAAATAGAAGTTCTAAAACTTAATATGCAACGGTCCCGTCAGATGGGAGCTATACGTCGTTTTCTCTCAGGGCTGAATCCTGAAAAGATAGGAAAAAGAGTAGCTGCTACAGAAGCTGAGTACATTGCACAGAAGAGCGTTTTATCTGAATTACTGAGTGAAATTTCCTCAATAGAAGACAAGATTCTCAGGAAAAAAGAACAACTAAAGGCTCTTAGCAATACTGTCAAGTATCACATGCCCCATGCTCAGTGCCAGAAGAAACTAAGTACGCTTGAGGAACAGATTGCTAAAATTAGTGAGAGCATCCAAGCAATCCAAAACCAATTGGACGAACTGCGTTCTCAAGTTATTAAGAATTGTAAGATTCTCGCTACAACAATTTACCGCACTTACCTTAAAGGTCAGGTCGAGCGTAGCTTTGATGTTGTCGTCATTGATGAAGCTTCGATGCTTGCTCTTCCCATGAGCTACTATGGGGCAGGACTTGCGGCTAAGCATGTCGTGGTTGCTGGTGACTTCCGTCAGTTGCCTCCTATTATTATGTCCAAAGACGATTTGGCAATAGAATGGTTGAAACAGGATGTCTTTCACAAAGCAGGTATTGCGAAGGCAGTCGAGCAGAGAAGCTTTCCAGACTCTTTGGTCTCTTTGAAGAAACAGTATAGGATGTGTGAAGAAATATGCAGTGTCATAAACAGATTATTCTACAAAGATAACCCGCTCGAAACAGTACCACCAGCTTCTGCTCCAAGTGAGCAATCTTTTCCCTTGGGAAGCTCGAAACTCCTGTATATCAATACGGCCCCATACCACCCCTGGTCTTCACTGAAAGTAGGTACATATTCGAGATATAACATGTTTCATGCGTTGCTGTTGCGGAATATGGCTTCTTATCTTAAACAACAAGAATATCCCGAAAACGTAGGCGTGATTTCGCCCTATTCAGCACAGACCCGTCTTATTAAGCGGATGCTCGATGAGTGTTTGGGCGAACAAGATGCTATTATTGCTTCTACAATACATAGGTTTCAAGGTAATGAGAAAGACTCAATCTTTATTGATTTGACTGATTCAACAGGAACTAAACCAAGCAAATTCGTTAGGGCAGCCAACTTTGAAGAAGATGGTACAAGGTTGCTTAATGTGGCCCTGAGTAGAGCGAAACAGCATATTATTTTGGTTGCTAATTTTGATTATTTGCATCAGAAATTGTCTCCGGTGTCAATTGTGCTGAGGATTCTCAATATCTTTCAGGAAGATGGAATGGAACTTGACGTTAAAAATATTCTTCCCCTTGGTCCCGGTGATTGGATTGATGCTCTCCGCACCTTAGACCCACCTGTTCTGAATTTTGATATGTCAAAGTCAGGTATTTTTACAGAGGGTACTTTCTACGAAGCTTTCCGCAAAGACCTTATGGATGCCAAAGAATCTATTGTTATATTTTCACCATATATCACACAAAACGGCACAAGTCGCTGGATGGATATTTTAACCCACAAAGTCTCCCAAGATGTTCGTGTCCGTCTGGTTGCGTTACCCCCCGGTGAGCAAGGGGGAGTTCTTGAACATGGGCTTAAGGAGAACATTCAGGATATTATTGGTACGGGCATAGTAGTCGACTTGCGTTCAGGGATGCACGAGAAATTTGCTATTATTGACAAATCCATATTGTGGATTGGTTCTCTGAATATCTTTTCTCACCGTAAAACCAGTGAGAGTATGTTGCGGATTCCCAGCGAAAGCGTATGCCAACAGATGGCACAGTTCGTAACGTCAGCACCTCGCAAGGAGCTGAAAGATAAAAAAGCCGACATTGACTTAACGCAGAAAGAAAATCCTATATGTCCCAGTTGTTCAGGACCGATGGTGTGGAAGAATGGCAGGTATGGGGTTTATTTCCAATGTGAGCAATGCGGCAGTAAAATTGATTCAAGGCGCGCCAAGCGAAACCAGAGCAGTAATCGAACAGGAAGGGGCGATAAAGCCAAGAGTAAGACCTGTCCTGAGTGCGGAAGACCAATGAAACGTCGCAAAAGCAGATACGGGCCATTTTGGGGATGCACAGGTTATCCCAGGCATTGTAAGCATACAGAACCAATATAAGCGATATGCACTAATTTTTTAGGAATCTTATATGAAAGTACTTTCTACCGCGTCAAGTTATTCAGACCAGCCTGAGGAAAAGGTTATTACTATAAGCCGGATAAAGGACGCTGATTGTCCTTACAGATACTACAAAAATTATATTGAGACGCCTAAACAACCAAAACCTTTTGAGGCTATCGAACTTGGAATAGGCCAGTTCTTTCATAGTTTTGTAGAATCCAACTTTAAACAAATCCTAGCAAGCGGTCGTGCGATTGACAAAAATGATAGGATAGATGTTAAAGCCCTTATACGTTCCTTTAGGATGTCTTTTCTATGGGACGGAAAGTTGCGAAAACCATATCGCATTGTTCGTCACGGACACAATATAGCAGACTTTGAAAAACGCCTTGCTACTGTAGGGTCGAACTTCAATAGCTTTCTTGTCAGGAAACTTATTGGTCATGAGGTAATCAGCGTGGAGGGTGAACTGCAAATCCGAACAGAGTCCTGTTATATACGAGGTAAGTACGACCTAATTACAAAAGGGCCTCATGGCAATTTGGCGCTTTGGGATTGGAAAACTGGAAGAATTCCAAAGCCAGAGTATTTTAAGGATTTCCATGCCCAAAAAGCGCAGCTCGGCGTATATGCTATGTGGATGCGATACAAGTATAATACAAAGAATGTCAGAGGCCATGCAGTTTTTCTTCGAGACACTCTTGATTTGTTATCTGAAACGTTTCGAACTCCTATTGAGCGAGATGCTTTGGAATATATGCATCACTGGAGAAGTGAACTAAACAAAATGACATCTTATCCCCCGATACCTAACAATCTTTGTGATTGGTGCCCATGGAACAAGTTATGTGACGAAGAAAAGCATTGATGGCAGGCGTGGCGGCCAAAAAAAGCACTTTTTTGGCCGTTTTTTTGTCCCTTTTCTGCATTTTGTACCTTTTCATGGCTAATAAATTCCTCTAACGACATACGATATACGACATACGCAATACGAACCAAAATCCGTGGTTAATAAAGAATCCCTCTTTTGCCGGCCTGCATATTCTTATGCGGGCCATCTCTGATGGCCCAGCGGACGCTGGCGGCAGGCTTCACAGATACTGGTATCGAGAAAGCCGCTGCCAAGTCCGCACCGGCTGGCAAAAAAAATCCGCGTAAATTCGCGCAATCCGCGATTAACTATTTCTTCGTGTCTTCCTTGTCCCCGCGTCTTACTCGCGACAGCGAGTAGCGGGGAGTGCCTTCGTGGCCAAAACATAATCCGCGTCAATCCTGTTATCCTGTCTAAAAGAAATTCGTGCCAATTCGTGTTAATTCGTGGCTATTTTTCTCTGTGTCCTCTGTGACCTCTGTAGCTAATTTTTTTGTGCCTTTTCGTGGCTATATTTCTACGAACAATGAACTTGTTTTTTAGTCTTTCTTCGTGTTCTTCGTGCCTTCGTGGTCAAAGCCCTCCGTGATTAAAAATCAATCAAAAGTGCAGGTACTTGGAACCTAAAATCGGAAAATCGAAAAAATTTTTATCTCCTTTTCTCTTATCGAGTTACGAGAATCAGGAATCGAGAATCGACCACTATTTTCGACTCAAACGTGCATGTTCGCCCAATAGTAGAGAGACAGTACAATTTGAAATTTGAGATTTGAAATTTGAAATTCACGTCGCCAATGAACCATTTAACCAATGAACAAATTACCCATTTTACCACTCACAACGTACTACGAAATACGCTATCCGCTATACGCTATCCGCCATCCGCTATCCGCTGTACGCTGCACGCTAAACGCTATACGAAATATGAGCTATGCAATACGCAATACGCAATACGCGATACGCAATACTCGCCAATTGTCCTCTACACTTGTAGAGAAAGCTCTACAAATCACCCCTTTTTATGCAAAACAAAGCCAATTTGCTGGATGCCCAAATGAACGTAAATTCAATATTAACAAAGGATTATGAAAGAAATGACATTTTCGCAGTCCAAAAAAACAAACCCAATACAAACCCAAACAAACCCAATTTGCCAGAGGGTAAAATTGATGCAAAGTGTGTAGTTACAAAGGATTATGAAGAAAAATGCGGATAAGGGCTATGAAAAAACAAAGCCAAAACAAACCCAAAACAAAGCCAATACAAAGCCAATTAAAGCCAATAAAATGCCAAAACAAACCCAATACAAACCCAATCAAACCCAATCCCCCAGCGCGATACGCGATACGCAATACGCAATACGAGATACAAACCCAATCAAACCCAATCCCCCAGCGCGATACGCGATACGCAATACGCAATACGAGATACAAACCCAATCAAACCCAATTTCGAAGGCTAAAAAAATGCTGCTCCCAAACACCCTATTTCGCGTTTGCCGAAGCCGTTTCAATAACCGCAACATCCTCGCCATCGAGGGTAATGGTAGTTTGTCCGTTGCGCCACTTGAGGGTTTGGCCGTGTACCAACTCGCGGCTCGCCGTTGGGGCGCCTTCTTCGATAGTGATGGTCACGGCGCGGCGTTCGGTACTGTCATTGAATACGGTGAGGTATCGGTTGCCGAACCGCTCGACATAGACGCGGTCGTCGCTCGAGCGGGCGCGGGTGACCGGTTCCCAGCCCGCCTCCGCAACCAGTTTGCAGAGCGGAATAAATTTCTTGAAGAGGTTTCGGTCCCGCTCGTAAAGTTTGGGTCGGCTAAAGTAATGGCCCTGCGAGGCGTTGTGACTGAAGAAGCCGGGAAACATACCGTATGCAAGAGAACGCTTCATATATTTTTCGACGAGTTTATGGGAGAACTCTTCGAAACGGGTGTTCATCAGGAAACAATAGGGCTTGCCTTTGCACAGCGCACGGCGATAAAGCAGGTTGCTGTCGGACATAGGCCGCCACGTTCCACCCGGGTTCCAGTTAGTTTCCGTGCCCATAACATCCAACAGCGGTGCCAGCCAGCATAAACGGATGGGTGTGGAGTTGGCCATCATAAGTTTATCCATAGTATGAACATCGCGGGCGATGGCGCGGGCGTACTCGAATACTATTAGGCCGCGGAAGATGGCGACCTTGCGGCTGTCAAGTGAAAAGGTAAGAGGTGCTTCAGCAATGGCGAAATGGTCGCGGCGGAAGTTGAGTTCGTCCGTAACATAGCCTTCGCTCGAATCGATATATTCACCATCGAGGTCGGCACTGCGCCGGGGGCCGTAAAGTTTTTCGCGAAGTGCCGGGTTCCACTTGTTTTTAAAGTCTGTAATTTCACCCTGAACGCGGGGCATAGAGTTAATGCTCCAAACGGCACCATCACACCAGGGCGTATTAAGCAAGCGGGCCGGAAAATGACCTGTTTCATCGTGAAAGCCACTGCTGAAAAGGGCTTTGGCGCGGGAATTTGCCTTTTCGTCAGCAAGGCGCCGGGCCTCGGCCAAGGCAGCCGGGAGCGTACGAGGCGTTTCTTTGGGCATACGCATCCACCACGTCATCGGCTCAGTGTACCGGAAGGTAATGATGTCGTGCTCATCGTCCCACCCGGTTTCGTTGTTGCCTTCCTTGAACTTAAAGCCAAAGTCCTGCCAGCCCCTGACGGCGCTGATTTTGGCAAAGGGCATCCAGAGGCCCTGCTGGGGAGTACGGCAGCGGAAATAATCGGGGAAGATTTCATAAAATCGCGCCAGCGCTGCACGAAACCGCCATTTCGGGTCGAAATTGAATTTGCAGAAGCGCAAGTGGGCCGTCGGCTTCTCCGGGGCAAGACCAATATCATACGCAAGGAATAGTTCTTTCGTTCCGGAGTTATAGCCCACACGGAAAAAGGCCGGCCAGGCCATATCGATACCCAGGCCGAACCCCTGATTAGCAGTAGCCACGGCAGCGAAGGGATAACGTGAGAGTCGGCCATTGGCCCCTACCGAAAAACTGCCGGCATTGATATACTCCCGATCCGGCTCGACTACCAAACTGCGACGTGGGTCCTGCAACCAGCGGCATTTTTCAGGAGGTAGTGGAATAGCATAGATTAGGGTGACGGCTCGTTCTTTGCCGGTTGTGTCGGAAAGGGTAACATCGAAGAAGGTGGTACCGTGGAATTGCCGCTTTTGATACTTAAGTTCAAGGCCAAGAGCGCGGCGTTCGAGTCGAACGAAGTCCGTTTCAGCCGCTACATCACGGACCTGGAATCCTTCTTTCGCAGGACTCGTCAGCGAGACGGGAATGCCATCGAATAAACAGGCACCCATTGGCGGTCTTATCACGCGTAATTCAGGATTGCGGAACCAGGCCTTGCCCGGATGACGTCGCAGAAGCATATGAAAAGAAACCGATTTGACCGGCTTTTCAGGAAATACGATGACCTGAGCTTTTTCCCAGTCGTGAGTGCCGACATTGTAAGGGTCAATCTGACCCCACAGCGGGGTCCCATCAGAATAAACGAGGTCGAGATAAAGGGAATAGTCGCTATTGCGACCACCCCCTACGCCCTCGGCCTTGCTCCAGGCCACCGCCACAATTGGTTCGGGTTTGGTCTGGTTCAATATAACCGTCTGGGAGACGCCCCGCTGGACCTGGGCGTCGGCGCCGTTATCGCAAATGAAAACATTACCCTGCCGTTTGAAGCCTTCTTGCCAGGATTTCCAGGCGTTTGGCTTGAGGAGATTCTCACCTGCATGGCGGAGGTCAAGGACTTTCTTCAAGGGGGTACCATCCGCCTCGGCTTCGCTACGGCGAGACGGGTCGGAAGGTATTTTGTGTCCGCCTTGCTTTTGTCCTTTGGACTCCTCACGGAGAGACGACTTTGCGTGTAGAAGCTGCGTTGGTACTAAACAGAAACACACTAAGAGTAAGAACAAAAATTTTTTTGCATCCGCGCCACACATCGCTTTGTGTACCTTTCTAATAGTGATATTGGCAACCAGCTTGTATGAGTATCATTTATATTGACTGATATTTCCATATTAAAACACTTAGCCATCCGTCAGAGTCCGGCACAATCCGGCAAAGACATTGTGCTGGACCGGACTAAGCGTCTTTATTACACTAAAATACCAAATCTGCCTGACGAACGCAATTGCAACGTGGCTTTAGCAGGAATGGAAAAAGGGCCGCAAGCTTGTGCTCACGGCCCTTTTATTTATCCTGTAAATCCTGTCTTCCGCAGGACGCCTAACGGCGGAAGACCGATTAAAGGCTCTTATAAATATACTGAGCTTCCAGGGCCTTCTTAATCTGCATGCTGGCATCTTTCAAATGAGCTCTGGTGTACGTGTCAAGGTTGTTACTATTATCTGCATTTAGAACACCATCAATCTTGCATTCTTTGAGCTGGCGGAGCTGCTCCAAAACCAAGTCTGAAATTGGTTTGTAGGCCGCTGTACCTCGAGAATCCGACTTACTCAGGTCAATCAGGCGCTCCAGATGCTCGCGCTGCAGGTTTCGTCGCAGGCTGGATATCATCGGCTTGCGAGTGGTGTACTTTTTATCGGGTTTTTGGTCCAATTCGCTCCAGATTGCTCTGCTGATGGTATCGAGGAGTTCCGGCAGGGTTATCGTATCCTCATCAGCCGGAACCAAAAACTCATTGTCATAAATCCGACGAAGGGTCGTGGGATACATCAGCCTTGCCAGAGTACTCGCCTGAATACCCATGATTTGGTCATGAATTGGCCAGGTTGCATCAGTCATAGTCGACGACATATCATCCCCCCACTTATCCACAGTCATGCGGCGCAAAAGGTCTTGCGTCAGGCCAAAAGCTTCATCTTTGAACGTGTTTTCAATCACAAAGTTCAGCGCATCACGCTGCTTTTTAGCTGGCACCACATCTATGGGCAGGCGAGCGTTCTTATCTCCCTTCTTGTCCCGATAAACAAAGGCGCCGCCCAGCCAGTTGCTCATAATACTGACTGCACGCATTTGCATGGCAAGGGTCATTTCGTAGCCGCGGCGAGCCTTGGCCCAACTGTCACCGTCTTTCACGAGCTTGTCGATGATGCGTCCTCGATTATGCTGGGCGATGCGCATCTGGTTATTGGCATAGTCAAGCGGCTCCTTGCTGAAGTCATATCGACGAGCCAACGGGTCGGGGCCGAATGTGTCCTCATCCGTTGCGTATTGTAGTTCCGGCTCAGCCACGCGGTCCAGTATAGGTTTGAGGTCTCTTTCACTTTGAGTATAGCCATACTCAATAGCCCATATATCGTAAGGGCCTACACTAATCATGGTATAATCACCCTGGACCTCACCATCCTTAAAATTCATATTGGCCGGCAGGTAATCCATTACGGAAGCAGAATTCGGTTTTTTCCCTTTTAGCTCTTTGCTGTTGATTTTACACATTGTATAAAGGCTCGAGCCCTTAAAATTATGTCTCAATCCCAGCGTGTGCCCGACTTCGTGACAGACCAGCTCGGACAACATCGGCCCAATAAAGGATTCCGGCATGCCGTCTATCATAGGTTCCTTTTTCTTTGGCTTTTCCTTTGGTTTTTCCTTCTCTTCTTCCTTTTCCTTTTCTTTCTTGTCCTCGTCCTTCTTATCGTTGTCTTTTTTGTCATTAGGGTCATTTGTCTGCTCAGCAGCCACGGCTTGACACATTCTGAACATAGCGACATCAAATGCCTTGCCCTGTGCTAACGTGCACATGCCGTTAATCTGACACGCTCTTCCTATCAGGCCGTCGTATTCGTCATCACCGATTAGTTCTGAGCCAACCAGCGTCATCGGATGCCCCCCATAAGGTAGATGGCCATGCTCGGTAAGTTCCTGTTTTAGATGTTCGCGCTGGGCCGGCGGAGCCAGTCGGATACGAGGGTCCCAGTTCGGATGGTCGGTCAGCCACGCCAGAGTTTCAGGACTGATGCCCTCCATCGCTATTTCGGGCATGACCTCGTTGTATTCCATCCAGAAATGACGAATCCAGCCGTCGGTAAGAATGACGTCGGCGTCAAGAATCTGCCCGGTCTCGGGATGTACGCGACTGGGGCCAATCGCGACGCCCTGGTTATTATTAAGCCATCGAATGAAGTTATATCTTACGTCCTCCGGGTCCTTTTCCATATGGGCACCGGAGCGTTTGTCCTGATAATAGACCTCTACGGCATTGGAAATGCCGACCTTCTCGAAGGCCTTATTCCAGAACAGAAGGCCCTCTCTTACCCAGCGGCGGTAGCGGACCGGCGTGGTATGTTCGATATAGAAAACGATGGGATTCTTCGGAGGGCTCATTTCCAGCGAGGGGTCCGCCTTTTCCAGATGCCAGCGATTGATATAGCGCACCCTCGTCTCCGGGTCCTTAAACTGTCCGTAGTCTCTGTAGCTTGTAGTAAAGAAACCGACGCGTTCATCTGCCTTGCGCGGCCTATAGCCGGTCATTCCGGAAATCTCACTGATGGAATAATGCAGAGTTTGGAGACGTCCACTCGCTGTGGGGACCTCAAACGCTAACTCAACATTTTTCGGAAACGCCTTTGCCTTTTTTATCTTTATCAGTCTCGGATTGGAAACCCGAACACGGGAACCAAAGAACTTGCTGGATTGACCGACCAACAGAGCGTCCATATCAATCACCGGAGAGCCGCCCGACATGGTTACAATCGGCACATCCAGAATCACCCGGTCCGTATATAGCCGTTCAACGGAACTTCTGGATTCCTGGTCACCTGTGGACCTGATTCGAATATTCGGCTCGATTAGGGCCAGACGTTTATCATATCGTCTCCAGTACACATACATATCGCCCGCCTGCAGGCCGGCGAAATCCTCGCCGCTGGCAATGGTCATCGCGATAAAAAACTTCTTACTCTCATAACCCGACGGTAAGGTTGCAAGCATTTGACTATCTTTCGCACGGGTCCAGATGGTATAGAGACTTCTCGCTCCGTCGGCTGTAGATACCACCTTTTCGTAGCCCTTGAGGACCTGTTCCAGAGGCGGAAATTCGGGCGCGGGCTTCTGCGCCCTTGTTACCATTGGCGATAATCCAATGATCGTTATCGCCAGAACAAATGAGACATTCAATACTTTTGACTTTAAGTTATTCATCACATAACCTCCTAAAGGTAAACCAGGATTTGCCCTTAATCTTGAGACAAGACCTGCTCAGTGACGCCACTGAGCGTATCTCCTATCGAAACAATTATTATACAATCTTTCATTCCGAATGTCAATCATAGTACTACGGGATTTGCAGGATTTACCCTCTTTCCTGGCGCAAAAGTGAGGGCGTCCGAAAAAAAGTTTCTTAAGGCAAGGAAAAAGGTATCTTCAGAGAGAGGCATCCTGTTTTCCGAGAAATTCTTGCATTAATCATCCTTAGAGAATACCATAAGTTTTTAATTTACTCAAACTGACCGGTTTTAAGCTGTCATGCTGAGCATGAGGAAGGAATAACTATGAGAAAATATATTACTTTGTCCACAGGATGCCTAACGGCAAAAGCAGCGCTGTTGGCTGCCGTCATTTTATTTAATAATATTTGCGGCTCGACCAGCCAAGCAGCACTCAAAGGGGGATGCGCCAGGGTCGATATTACTCCTCGCGCAAGCGTCTGGCTTGCGGGCTACGGCTCCCGTAATAAACCCAGTGACGGCATCTGCGATGAACTTTACGCAAAGGCGCTGGTTCTTGACGACGGGCAAAACAAAATGGCAATCGTTTCAGCCGATTTGTTGTGGGTCCCCCTCAAGATTACCGCTGAGATAAGAAGAAAGGTAAAAGAAAAAATCGGTATCCCGGAAAAGAATGTTCTTATTTGCGCCACACATACTCACTTTGGCCCCAAGATTGACAGAATAACAAAAAATTGGCCCGATACATCCGTTTCTGAAATTGACGAATCTTACGTTCAAACCCTCAAAAAAAGGATTGTTGACTCAATATTAACTGCCAATAAAAAAATGAAGGACGTAAAGCTGGGGGCGACAAAAGGTGAGATAACCGAGATAGTTTACAATCGCAGGACAAGAAAGGCCGACGGGACGGTGGCGATGACTTTCAGACTTCCGGCTGCAAAGAAGGAGTATGTCTTCGGGCCTGTTGACCCGGAAATTGGCATACTGAGAATCGAAGATATGAGCGGTGCACTTGTCGGGGCGATTGTCAATTACGCCTGTCATCCTGTGAGCGGGGCTAAAGATAAGGATAAGTTTTATTTCATATCGGCCGACTATCCCGGATATGCAGCGAAGGTCATCGAAGAGGTCGAAGGAGGAGTTTGCCTTTTTGCCCTCGGGACAGCCGGCAATATGAATCCTAACAGGATAGGCAGAAAGGACCCCCGCGCAGAGATCGGCAAGGCGCTGGGCGGGGAAGTACTGCGGAGAATTCAATCTGTTTCGACGACCGGCGAGGTTACTTTAAAAGCGCTGAAAAAGCCGGTTACCCTTCCCATAAAGAAAAACCTTCCACCTGATAGAATTATAGAGGCGGACAAGACGAAAAAAACTTTAACAACAGAGGTCCAGGTTTTAAAGATTGGGGACATTTATATCTTGGGTCTTCCCGGAGAGGTCCTGGTTGAAATCGGACTGGATATCAAAAAGAGAGCAGGTATTGAAAATCTTTTCATTATTTCTCTCAGCAACGACGCCTGCGGCTATGTCTGTCACCGCGAGGCCTATAAAGAGGGAGGATATGAACCCGGCTCGGGGACAAATCTGGCGGAAGGGGCCGGCGAGATTGTTACACAACAGGCGCTTGAACTGCTCGGGGCGATGAAACAAAAAAAATAGAATATTGCCAGGTAGGAATTTTCAAATTAAGGAAAGGGGAAAACGATGACATTCTTAGTAATACTAATTGCCTTGCTTGCCTTGCTTGTCCTTGCAGCCTTAGTCATCGGGGCGGTCGTCCTGGTACTAGTGCTGACCAGAAAGAAAAAGTCCACTTCTGAAAAGCCGGCACAGGACTCGCCGACAACGTAGACAACCTGCCGATGCTACTATATTATTAACAAAGTGCGATAGAGATTCTGCGGCTACGAAAGTTTGTCCCTGTTTTCATAGATTTTCAATATGGCGTCCGCTATGTCATCCATATCCCTTTTGGTTCCGAGCAGCAAATTCTGGGTGAGCCATACGGCTTCTCTGCAGAGCTGGTCGTTTTCGGGGTAGTGGAGTTCTTTGCGGTAGGTATCCAGTCTCTTCTTTGAAAAAGCTCTTTTGAAATTCTTTGAATTTAAAGCAACTTCAATTAAGCCATCCCTGTATTGGGGGCCATATCCTCCGGAACAGGGAATGCCTTCCGCCCTTAGTGCAGAGAGAAATTTCCCCCTCGAAAGGTTATTAAAGTGCTCTTTTTTATACCGGAACGGATACAAATGGTATGCCGCTCTCGTTACACCCTTATATAGTTTGCGAGGAACAATACCGGGGATGTCTTTGATTCTCGAAGTCAGATAGTTGGCGTTCTCGCCGCGCGTTTGGGTGTCCTTTTCGAGGCGCTTCATCTGCGAAAGGAGGATAGCCGCCTGGTATTCTGTCATTCTGCGATTGGTTCCTATGATGGGGTAACCGCTGGTTCTTTTCACACTTCCATACGGTCGGCCGCAGTTGTGGTAAGAGAAACATCTGTCCATTACTTCGTCATCATTTCCAATAACAGCGCCTCCTTCACCACAGGGCAAATGTTTCGAGTTCTGAAAACTAAAACAGCCCAGGTCTCCCAGCGTACCGCACTTTTTACCCCTCCATTCCGCCAGCCACGCCTGGCAGGCATCTTCTATTACCTTAAGGTTGTGCTTTTTGGCAATTGCGTTAATTTTGTCCATATTTGCCGGCAGCCCAAGAATATGAACCGGCAAAATCGCCCTGGTATTTTCGTTGATTCTTTCTTCTATTTTATCCGGATTTATCTGAAAGGTTTCGGGGTCGGTATCGGCAAAAACCGGCAGGGCGCAGGAACCGATGACCACATTATACGTGGCAATAAATGTATAGGGAGAGACAATAACCTCATCGCCGACTCCTATATCAAGTACGTGCAGAGCGGTAAGCAGGGCATTGGTGCCATTTACCGTGCAAACGCAGCGCTTCACCCCCATTAATTCCGCATACTTTTTTTCAAATTCTGAAACCGTGTTGCCTCTGCCCCTGAACCAGTTTCCGCTGCGCAGTATAGATAGAACGGATTTTTCAGCAGTTTTGTCCCAGATTGGCCAACCGGGAAAGCGCTTAGTTCTGACCGGCTGACCGCCGAGGATTGCAAGTTTACCTGTTTTTTTGCTGATATTTCCATACGCAGGAATTCCCACTGATGCGACAGCAGCGATAGTGCCCGTTGATGCGGTAGCCAGAAACTCTCGTCTGGTTAAATTGTCCTTATTCATCTTTAACTCCCTTCATTTTGTAAGAAGTTTATGATAATACTCAAAAAACGAGAATCAGGACATCAGGGAATCAGGAACCTGGGCTCTTGATAATCCGGTGGTCTGACGGCTTCAACCCTTTCTTGTACCCGCCCATACCAATCCGATTGGGCTTGTACTCGCCGACAAAATCGACCTTGCTCCTGGCCGGTATCTTATCCTCCATACCCATCGCCCAATAGCAGGCGTTCACAAGAAGACGGCGGAATCCTTCGCTCTTGAGGTCGCCGCCGTGTCCCATCGTCGTGGTAAAAACGCGGCAGGTCTTACCCTTCTCACCCGTGTAAGTCTTGGTCCAGGCTATAGGCATCGGTGGTTTTTTCGTATTGGGTCCGTCCTTCGGGTCCATCCCCGTGAGCACCTGTCCCATAATCAACGGCTTGCTGTCACCGGTCAGCGTCGTGATGGTGTAAACATCGGACGGCCCCCAGATATCTTCACAGCCTTTGACAATGGGATGGTTCTCCATACCCTTTGCCACCACTCCGCGAGTGCTTTCTCTTCCGTGGCCTCCATAATGGCCGGCCCAGGTCTCTCCTAAAACCTGACGTCCGTACCCGCCTTTGAATTTGTTGTCTCGAAAACTGTACTTGGCGTATGGACTATTCTTGTTCTTTCTGTAATAGAACGCGTGCGTCGCCGTCCTTAAGCCCACGATCGGCTTGCCCGAATTCGTGTAATCAATAATGTGTTTCATCTGCTCGTCGGGCAGCTCACGAAAACGCGTGAATATTACCATCAGGTCCGCCGTCTTGAGCGCCTCAAGACCGGGGATATTTTCCTGCGCCCCCGGGTCTATCTCGCCGGTCTCCTTGTCTAAGGAAAACAGTGCAGTACACTTGAAGCCGTGATGCACAGCCATTATCTTCGCAAGCATCGGCATCAAGTCCTCCGACCGGTATTCATCGTCGCCGATGACAAAAACGATGTGCTTGCCCTTGCCGGGGCCCTTTTTACCTTCAAACACAACCCCGGGCTCATCGGCGTTCACCTGACAGCCTAACAGCCAGCTCAGCCCCACAAACACCAACGTCCAGAGCTTAATTGTATGTTTCATCTTGTTCATCTTCACACCCTTTCATCTTAATCATTATTACATGTGGCACGGTCATCCTGACCGTGTTTCCGTGGGCTGGAAGCCCACGCCACGACAACCAGATATGTTAATATAGCAATTTTTTAGGAAATTTCATATTTCAAATTACAGATTACAGATTTAAATTTGAAATTTTGAATCTGGAATAGAGCTAAAAAATAGCAAAAAATAGCAAAAAATTGCAAAAAAATGCGCAAAAGTGAGTAAAAAATGGCATTCTTGCACAATTTTGCTCACCCTCTGCTTTAATTTTTTTACCACGAATTTTCCAACTTTTTACCGCCGAGCCCGCAGAGGCCGCCGAGATTTTTTAATTTTAGTTTTTTCTCTGCGTTCTCTGCGTTCTCTGCGTTTAATTCTTTTCCTTTTTATTTAGTTTCTTATTCGTGTTCGTTCGTGTTAATTCGTGGCTAATTTTTCTTTGCGTTTTTGATTGATTATCGATTAGTGATTGTTAACTGTTGAAAAGGCCGAAGCCGGCAGAACCACAAGGTTGTCGAACCACGCGCTTACACTATGGGTGCGAACACCAATCCTACCCGACCTGATGGGATTTTTATTGTCGGTAAAGTCAATTCTCAGGCCACGGTCGTTATCAGCCGAAGGATGCATTCGGTTGAACCACACTTTGATACGGTTTCCAACAGCAGCGATACGAATCTGATTCCATACACCCGGCACCACTTTGCAGTCCAGCCTGGACAGATCAAAACGGGCCAACTCCCGCCAATTGTTGTTCATTTTTCCCAGGTAAAGTCTTTGGGTATCGAAACCGACATAATAGCCCTGCATCTGGTCTTTTCCCGGGCCAGGATTATTTACGCGAAATATCAGCCCAGCATTGCCGTTACTGTCCCGCAGCATAACGACGGCCTCAAATACAAAGTCAGACCAGGTTGGGTCGCCCACAACTTTCTTGACGCCGACTCCCAACGGCAAGACATTATCCAGGCCGGAACTTCCACTTTTGTAAGCAGACCACTCATATCCTTCCGTGCGATAAATTCTTTGCTTTCCGGCTTGAAAATCTTCAAAGAATAATGCTCGCTTTTCGCCGGTAACATAACGGTGAATCGCCTCTGCTTCAGCCAGCGATACCGGAGTGCAGTCCGGCCACATCAATCCACACCACGGCATTGTTGGTTCCGGAGTATTGTCGCTGGTGCCCCAGTACCATCGGCAGTTTGAATTCCCTACCATCAGCTCCCAGCAAAGATAAACGCCGGGCACATACTTATCAGCAGCTTTCCGCGATTCAAGCCATCTGATGACCTCAACCGGTTCACCATTGCTGGTCCTGGGAGCATACCAACGTGCTCCAGCTTCAGTAAACACAGCCCCTTTTGCCAGATTCAATTCCGTCTGTTTGTCCCACCTACGCCAGTCACACGAGTAATTGTGTGCATCGACAATATCGGTCCACGAATGGTCGTTCCAGCAGGCAATGACCGGCTGAACGGGCTTCAGTTCTTTGGCCCATTTATAACCAGCCGCCCTGAGTTTGAAGCTGAATGATTTCCGGCCATCCCGCGTTCGCAACTTCGGCTCATTAAAAATTTCCCACCAGAGCACGCGTGTATCTTTGCGATGGGGGCGTATCACATCCTGAACATAGGCCTTAAATTTCGGCAGGTTTTTTTCGGTGCGTTCGACATCCTGTGGGCACGCAGCCCATCGTCCATTGTGACGGCCTTTAATCGGCAAGGCAGATTCCAGAGTGATACCATCGCGATTCCAGCAATCATCGAAAAAAGTGAACCCAGGCTTAATCCCGTATTTATCACAAATCGTCAGAAACTTTTCAATGCGTTGCAGCATCTTCTCTTTTTCAGCGTCAAAAACTATATTGTGAAGATAAACGCGCAGCGTAGTCAGGCCGTAATATTTTTGTGCTGCTGAAAGCTCCTTTTCAATAACATCCGGCCTGAAATCATGCCAAAGCTGTACCGCATTTACGCAGTATGCCGGAGTATAATTACTCCCAACCCAACCTCTTGTCTGAAAATGTGTGGTTTCATTATCCGCCCCGCCGCCCCCCACGTCTGCTTTCGCAGACAAGCGTGGGGGAGACGCGGGGGCAGGCCGGACACCGGCCACATTCAACAAATTCCATGCCGAAACCAAAGCTGCCAGAGTAAGCAAAACGAACCGCATTTTTCCGTTAGTCATATTCTCGATTTCCGATTTGCAAGCTCCGTTAGAAGCAAGTCGTTGATTTCTAACCGGGGCGGGGAAATTGGCTTTGTTTGGGTTTGTATCTCGTATTGCGTATTGCGTATCGCGTATCGCGCTGGGGGATTGGGTTTGATTGGGTTTGTATTGGGTTTGTTTTCACCAAGTGTCCAATTGGATATATTTTCATAATCCTTTGTTGAATAGAAGTTTACGTTCATTTTGGCTTTTCGGAAATTGGCTTTGTTTGGGTTTGTATTGGGTTTGTTTTCACCAAGTTTGCAATTGGAATTATTTTCATAATCCTTTGTTAATACTTTATTTACGTTCATTTGAGCATCCGGAAAATTGGCTTTGTTTTGCATAAAAAGGGGTGATTTGTAGAGGACTCTTTACAAGTGTAAAGATGCCAAGACTGGCAAAATCCGAAATTCTAAGCTCTAAATCTCCCTGCCTACGACATTCTGGGACAGGCGAAACAATATCAAAATATAAATGACCTAAGTCCAAAAGTCTGCCTTGATTACCAAATAAAGGTTTATGTGCGTGTATCATCTCGTATAGCGGATAGCGTACTGCGTATAGCGTATAGAACAAACATAAAGCACCATTCAAGGACGATAAAATTTGACTTGGGCGGCTTGCCCGATTCGTGCGGTTCTCCGCTTTCTAACTGCCATTTCTATGGCGATTTGTATTATACCAAAATTCAAAGAAAAGTCAAGAAAAAAAGTGCTTTATAAGCACATAAATAGCTGGATCCCTGCCTAAAGCATGCAGGGACTCGGGCAGGCGGCGGAAGACCCCCTTAGAGTGAAGGGCACTCTAAAAAAGGGGGCAAGCAGGTTAAAGAGAAATTGTTTTTGATGGGAATTGTGAAGGAGGTATTGTCCTTGCTCATCCGGGCAAGTAGAAGGAGAAAAATCTACCACTATGACCGTGGGGCTATTGTTTTTTGGGCTGGAGTTGGTATAATGGAGTTATGAGAAGAGAACGCTACACATCTGTGCTAATCATACTCCTGTTCGCTCTTGAGTCAGTCTTTGCTGACTCATGGATTTTCCCAAAGGAACGCTACCGCTCAGACTCCTCCGAAAATGGGACCTTCGCAGTATACCTGACCCCACCGAAGGGAAAGTCAGATAGCTTGCTTGAAGTTATTGAAATCAAAGACCAGAATGAAGCGATTCTTTGGAAAAGAACGTTGAAGGGTCAGTACCTTCCCATGGGGGTTTATGTAACAAATGATGGCGGTAATGTAGTAACCGTTAATCAGATAGGCTTTGCTGGTTACGGTGACTACGTGATGGTCTTTTATAACGCAAATGGCTTGATAAAGAATTATTCCATGGAGGAGATTCTTCATCTGCCCAAAAATATTGAGGATTCAGAATTACGTAAATTAGTGCCGCACTCCACATCTTCACGTTGGTGGGACCGACATAGCGTAAAGTTCTTTGACGCGAGTTCTGGCAAGTTGCACTTCTGTATATGGCTTGGCGTGTTCAATCGATGGACTGCCTGGGATGCAACTAATGGACAGGAAATCAAACCTGATGACAAAATGATAAGCAGATGGAACACAAAAGCACGAATGTTGTCCATTAAGAGAATCAAGGAAGGCCCACAAGGGCGTAGACTTGATGAACAGGATACTCCCTTTGTATTTCTTAGCAGATTAAAGAGACCTGAAGACCGCAAATATATTGAGCAGTTGCTCTCTAACAACCTGTTCTTGAGTGGGGTCGGAAATTCTAAAAGAGGTCTTCTTCATTACACCCAGTGTTCCAGCAGGAGATCATTCGCCGAACGATTGTTGGCAAAGTGGGATGGCAAATCCACTGAGATTCACGACCCTTTTGGCTATGATAGACAGATATACTATCATTTGGGTGTTATCGATGGAGTAGTTAAATTACCTCAGGTTCCAAAGGTTGGTGATGGGAAATTGTGGGTATTCCTTGTTCCAGACAACGTGGCGAGGAATCGTTGGCGAAGAGAACCTCCTACTCATCGACTGGTTGCCTCTTTTAACAAGCACCTCCTTAGCCCATATAATCCCAAGGCCTCGAGGAACTTCCTTTTCAGTATTGAGGGTATAACGCCGGGAAAGTACTGGCTCAAAGCCGTCTGGGACAAAGCGAAGCCTCGTCGCAAGTATTATGCCCTGATTTGCCGACCAAAGCAGGGTGACTATGAAAGTATTGAGTCACCTGTCATAACCATTGAAGCAGGTAAGATTGTCGAAGATGTGATTATTGATTGCACACACAAGGTTGGCAATGTGACTGATTGAAGAGGGCATCCCTCAAGATCCGTTTCATGCGTTTTTGTCGCCGCAAGAGCCGGCTTTGCATTCCTGGACAAATATGTACAAAAAGTCGTCCCTGCCCCGGAGGAATTCGGCTCTCTTGAACTGGTAGATGTCCCCGCTTGGGTTAATGAACAGCTCAAAGAAAAAATTTACACCGCTGCAAGGGCCAACGGTGAGAAATAATGGTGGGGCGAGCCCCACCCTGCACGGCTAAAATCAAAGCTGCCAGAATAAACAAACAACCCGCGTGTCTTTTGAGAGTCATACTACTACCTTAAAATGCACCAGTGTTTCTTGAATTTATATTATCTCTGCGTGCTCGGCTGCCTAACAGCTTGCCTCAGGCAATCGCAGCCTGTTTTGCGAGTTTTTTAGCTGTCCCGGGCTGAAATCCCCAAAAAGAAGTCAAAATATAGTTGCAATTTCGAGGCACATTTGGTATATTAGCGAAATTAAATATCAGCGGCATAGCTGGGCAGGTTTAAATGGCAAAAAAGAAAAATTAGCCACGAATTAACACGAACGAACACGAATAAGAAACTAAATAAAAAGGAATTAGTAAAAATTTGTGAAAATTCGTGGTAAAAAAATACATTATGAGTTTAGGAGAAGTATCATGTGCAGGAAATTGAATTTTCCAATGCTACTCTGCGAAGTAGCGCTCCGTCGCCATAGCTTTGGAGCGTCGGCGACTCGCTACGTAGCACGAGTTCTTTTTGTTCTGGCGTCAGTATTGTGCTTGGCGTGGGGTAGTGTTGGCCGGGCGGATGCTACTCTGCGAAGTAGCTCGCTACGTAGCACGAGGGTTCCAAAACCGGTGGGTTTCTGGAGATTTGAAGTTGACGCGGCCGATTTGGCCAGTGGTGGTAACAACGGAGTTCTGAAAGGCACCGCGGAGCTTGCGGTCGATGAGCAGCGAGGCAAGTGCCTGAAGTTAGATGGTGACGGCTATGTGGATATCCCATCCGGTGTTACCGAACTTGGCGCTGCAGATTTTACAATTGCCGCCTGGATTAAAACGGGCGAGATTGGAGTGCCCATCTTATCCAAATCCAACGGTAACACTGAGTGGGAAGTAAGGGAGAAAGAGTTTTACGTTGCCGATTCAGAGACCTCAGAGGCAGATAACGATGGGACGGTCGAATATGTAGGCCATTCGGTTGAATGGGTCCGGGGCAGTAGAAGCGTTAATGACGGCTGGTGGCACCATATAGCCATAACCTGGGACGCAGACGGAGAGGAGGGGCATATTTACGTCGATGGAGTTGAAGGCACCGATGATATGGGCTTTCTCGGGCTGAAAGATAACGATGGGGACACGGTGAGGATTGGTTTTTCAGAAAGCGTACACAGTAGCGGCAATTTCGTTGGCCGAATCGACGATGTGGCCATATTTAATGTAACGCTGACCGCTGAGCAGGTGGTTGAGCTGAGGAAGCTAACAGGTGGACCTAAGGGGGAGGTGATACAAGCGGTGCCGGCTCCGCCGAAGGACCAGCCGGTAACCCTTGACACGGACCCAAATCTTGCCAGCTGGTGGAAGTTTGATGACACTTCCGGAAAAACTGCTGCAGATTCTTCCAGGCACGGCCGTAAGGGTGCGCTCAAGGGCGACCTGTCGTTCGACAAAAATTCGGTTGCGGGCAAGACAGGCAAAGCACTGAAGCTGGACGGCGGTGATGATTACATAGAGATAACCAAATATAAGGGCGTTACCGGCACGCGGCCTCGAACGGTGGCGGCCTGGATTAAGACGACGAGCTCCAGGGGGGAAATTATCTCGTGGGGCACGGAAGATTACGGCAAAATGTGGAGATACTGCTTCATAAGGGGCCGATTAGGCGTGACGCCCCATGGCGGATACTACTACATTAACGATGCAGTACATGACGATAAGTGGCATCACGTGGCGGTGGTAGTAGTAGAGGCTGAACTGCCGAATCTGCATGATGATGTCAGGCTTTATAAGGATGGTACACTGGCGGAAATCCATGATATCGGCCTTCTGGACCTTTGGCCGCTCGAGACCGGCAACAAGCTGGACGTCAGGATAGGCAGGCAATTCAAGGGCCTGCTCGATGATGTTCGCATATACGACCGTGCTCTGTCGGAAGACGAGATAAAGACCCTGTTTACGTTGAAGAGTAGTCGGCCATTACCGAAATCTTCACGGTAATGCCGAAGATATAGACAAAAATCCAGGCCTTGCCTGCCAGCGAACCATCCTGGTCGCTTGCCTTGTCAAGGCCTGAACAATAACGAAAGGAGCTAAATGATGGACAATAAAAAAGTAACTCGGCGTGAGTTTATGCGGGATAGTGCGATGGCTGCAGCAGGTGTGGCCGTGGGGCTCGGCGCAGCGGGCGGGAAAAACGCCAAGGCTGCCGCTCGTGCAGCGGTCGATACATCCAGGATTCTCAATTACAACGAGAATATGGAGTACCGCCGGCAGGGCAAGACCAATCTGATGGTCTCGGCTGTCTGCCTGGGCGGGCACTCGCGGAGCAACGTAAAGGAACGCACCGAAATCGTCAGCCGGTGCATCGACGCGGGTATAAATTACATCGACGCATGCACCAAAGGCGAGGTGATTCGAGATGCCAAGGCCCTGAAAGGGCGCCGCGACAAGATGTACCTGTCGCTGTCGCACTGCGGCCGAGAGACGCGCGATCCGAATTACCGGACGGCCAAGAAGCTGCTGGGAAGTCTGGACGAAGTGCTGAGGGATTCGAAAGAGGAGTACACCGATTTGTGGCGTGTCACCTGCTACGAGCCCGGCGGCAGACACTCATTCAATACAGCGTGCGAGATGATTGAGGCGCTGGAGACAGCGAAAAAGCAGGGCAAAGCCCGGTTCGTCGGGTTCTCCACACACGACCGCCGGTGGATAAAGTTTATGATTGAATACTTTCCTCAAATTGACTGTATCTGCTTTCCCTTCACCACTATGAGTAAGAGGGCCCAGACAGACAGTGTGTTCCCTGCTCTGAAGAAGTGTGATGTGGGTGCTTTCGGGATTAAGCCTTTTGCGGCGGGCTCGCTATTCGCTGGTGACCAAGAAGAAAAAAATAGGCGTGCACGTCTGGCCATCAGGTATATTTTGCAAAGCAACACCGTGATACCTATCCCCGGTATGAACAGGGTGAGTGAGGTCGATAACGCAGTCAAGGCGGTGAAGGAGCGCCGGCAACTTGATTTGAAAGAAAGAGCGGAACTGGAAAACGCCGGCAAGCAAACGTGGGCCAAGTTACCGCCCCACTATCAATGGCTCAAGGACTGGGAATACGTCTAATCGATAACGTCCGGCCAATTAAGTTTTCGCGATGAGGGGGAGCGGCGGTGCCTGCCTTGCCGCTTAAAAATTAATACCGGGGCAGAAAGTATGAAATACTGTTTTTTGATGCTTGTTCTGGCGGCGGTGGCCGTTGCCGGAATGAGCTGTGAGCAAATAAAGGCAAAACAAGAACCGAAGACAAACACGGAATCCAAAACAGATGACGAGCCCCTGCTGCTGCTTGATGAGGAAGAGGAGTTTGTCTCGCCGGGCGGGACTGTAGCTGATAACAGTCGCTGCTTCGTTTGCCATATGAACTATATACAAGAGGATATTGCCGTTATCCATGCACGGGCGAACATCGGCTGCGCGGATTGCCACGGCGACTGTGATGCGCACATTGCCGATGAATCCTGGGCCTCAGGTGGAAACGGCACACCGCCAGGTATTATGTATCCCCCGGCGAAGATTAATCCGTTCTGTATGGGCTGTCACCCCAGGGACAAAATTGATACCGAACAGCACAAACCTCTCTTCACCCCCGCCGTTTTGCTTGCCCCTCTGCTTCTTGCGAAGCAAACCGAGGGGCTTCGCAAAAACGAAGCAGCGGGCGAGGAAAAATATTGTACCGACTGCCACGGTAACCACCGCCTGGCCCATCGTAAATGCAAATGGAAGTAGCTCGTCTGTTTCACCCCGATTTCATTCGAGTGTTGTTTCTAAGTATTTTAGTGAAATAGAAGTTCAGTAAAGCAACTGAATGGCCGAAATATAAGTTTGGAAGTTACAAAGGTTTTTCCGTAGAATAAGTTGGTATGTTTTGTAAATAGATTTATAGGAGATATGAAATGAAGCGATATGTCTTGAGCATTGTGTTAATGACTATGTTTGTCTCAACGGCGGCGTTTTCCCAGGAGCCTGAAGTGAAAGAGGATATAGAACGCCAGATGCATCTGCGCAGTATGCAGTTGGAGCTGGAAGAGCGAGAAGCGGAAATGGGCTTCCAGGAAAGAATGCGAGAGCTTGAGCTGGAGCAGCGAAGGATTCAGCTTGAGCGCCAGCGGAGACCACAAGAGCATCCGCGTCATTGGAAGCACCACCGAAAGGGAGGGATGCTTCCATTTGTCCTCGTGTGTTTCGTTGTCCACATCCTTGTGGCGGTCTGGGTGTACAAAGATATACGCGAGCGGAACTCCGGCTCCGGTATATGGATAGTGATTGCGCTTCTGACGGGACTGTTCGGGGTATTGGCATACGCTATCGTTCGCCTTGGTGATACTCGCCAAACGAAATCGTAAGTGCAACATTCCCTGCTGGCATTCAGACATCTGAACAATAGATAAGTGTTGGGGGAAAAGGGAAGCCAAGACTTTTTTGCCACATCTTTTCCCCTCTGTTCACTTGTATTCTCAGAAACGGTGTCGGGACCGGATTTCGCAACAACCACTGACACGCGACATCATTTCCGAGCCGTGCCTGTCACTATCAGCGTTTCTTGAGTGTCACGCTGATCCCGCCGCCCTGTCCGTAAAAGATTGTTTCCAGGTCAGGATTGGTGGTGACCGCCTTGACGTAGTCCTGGATACCAGATCCCCTGCCGCCACGCATACTGATGTTGTGGGCCAGAATCAGTCCACCCGGGCGTACCAGTGGCAGCAGCTTGTTGAGGTAGTCGATGTAGCCTTCCTTGTCTGCGTCAAGAAACAGGACGTCGATTGGGTCTTTGAGTTTCGTGACTTCCTCGTGGGCGTCACCCTCGATGAGCGTAACGAGCTTATCGACACCGACTCGTTTGAAGTTCTCACGGGCCAGCGAGGCCCGGCGGGCGTCGATTTCATAGGTAGTCAGCTTACCGCCCGTTTTGCGCAGTGCAAGGCAGAACCAGATGCCCGAGTATCCGTTGGAGGTGCCTATCTCAACGACGTGCTTGGCACCGACTGCCTCCGTCAGCAGCCGCAGCAACCTGCCGTCTTCTATCGGAACGTTCATCATCCCTCTTCGCTGGTTCTTGTCCATATCGTCAAGGACGCTCAGGATTTTCTTCTCCGCCTCCGTCTTTGGTATTGGCGAACTTTCTATGGACGACGCGCCGGCCCGGCCCGGCATAGACCGACCTTGACCGGGTCCCATACCTCGACCTGGCCCACCCCCACCTCTGCGCTGCCTGGGTGTTTGCGGCGCGGCAGGCTCTTCGTTCTTTTCCTGAGCTATTAAGTGTACAACTGCTGCCAACAAAACCACTGCCACAATGCCCAACATAATCTTCTTTAACATTTTTGCTCCTTTCCAAGTTACTTTTCTGCTTTACCACATTAAATTTACATTCGAATTACTGGCCATAATTCACTCACAGGTCCTCGTTCGCGCTCTTTTCATTTTGCTCTGGCATCATGCCGCGATTCATACCGTTGCGTGGGAGATTTGGCCCGGCCGGACGTCGCCCAGGACCGAAGGGCCCGGGACCCCGGCGCAAGCGCTGCTGCGGGCCTCTGCGCTGCCTACCTCCTTCGCCCGGTCCCCGCCCGGGAGGACGAAGCTGCCGTTGAAGACGGTCGAGCCTCCGCTGCCAGATTTGTTTCTGCTGTTCGGAGAGCACCGCAGTGATATCTTCATTCATTTGCCCCAGGGTTTCGTCGATCTCCAAGCGGGCATTGCTGCGGATATCGTCAAGCCTCTGCATATGCCCTTGCAGGATGGGCTCGATCTCTTCGCTCTGTTCGGGGGTAAGGTGCAAGCAGTGCCCCAGGTTGGGGAGCAGGCTCTTGATAGCAATTTCCGGAGGCCGTAGGGGTCTTGTTAGTCTGTGGTGCGGTGCCACAATCATTATCGAGGCGGCGCCGATGACGCTGCCGGCCAGCAGGATGACCAAGCCGAAAAGGGCCATGCGCCGGCGATGTAGTCGTCGCATATAGTGTGTGGTCCGATTGTCGGTTGTTTCTGTTTGTTTCATTGTATCACCCATTCAATTGCTTGTGATATTTCAAATAACGGGTCAACCCACGTGTAGTAGGCAACGATTGCCAGTACCGCGGCAGGGATGGCTGCAGCAGAAGAAAGCACGGCCAGCCACATCAAAGGCCTCTCTGTCATCCGGTCGAGGCGGTCTTGTTCGGCGGTGAGGATTGCGATCACTCGACCGGCGACATCCACACAAGGAGGCGTTTCGCCGCGGGCCCGGGCGGCCAGGATTTCGAATAGGTTTTCATTTCTCATATTATGCTCTCCTTTTCCGCCTCGGTAACAAGCTTCTCCAATTTCTTTCTCGCACGTCGCGACTGAACCTTAACCATGCTTTTTGTCCAGCCTGTCCGGCGTGCGGTTTCACCCACATCGCATTCTTCCAGGTATCGCAGCGTCAGGACCAGCCGGTCACGGGGCCGTAGTTGTCCCAGCAGTCGGTGTACTAACGCAGCGGCTTGGCCGGCATTCATATCCTCCGCCGAATCACAAGGCAACTGGTCCCATTCCTCCAGTGTGAAGCTTTCTCTCTTCTTCTGGCGAGCGACCAGCTTCCAGTAGCGATACCCGACACGAGTGGCAATCCGAGCAAGCCAGTTGGCAAAGGGTGCTTTTCCGCGGTAGCGCCTCAGGCCCAGATACGCCTCGACGAAGACGTCCTGCACAAGCTCCTCATGTACCCGGCGGTCTCGGCTGAAACGCCACATGATCCGCCCAATATGCTCTTGGTACCGCTCAATCAATCGCTGATATGCCTCGGGATCGCCCTGGTAACTTTGTCGGACATCCGCAAGGTCCATCGCAACATGCACGGTAGTCTCCTCTCTGTTTTCTGATGGGGACAGTGACTCAGTGGCCCAGCGAGTTAGTTCTGCCAAAAGGCCTTCCACTTGAAGACTAATAGCCTTGCCCGGAGAAATTGAGAAAACCATATGCATAGGATATACCACCATACGCAATTCTTCAATTTAATTTCTGTATACTTTTCAGCCCGTGCGTCGCCTTGCTATGGGAAAAGAACCCCGCCGACAAATGGTTCATCGGCGGGGTCACGATATTCTTGTTCTATGAGTCTTGCTGTCGTCGGTACTGCCGGCCTCTTATGTTCTCCTCGGTCGCCTAAGTTCTTAATCTATTAGTATTCTTCGCTGAGCCCGACCTCCGGTTTCAGCAGGAGCGTCGATGTTCATTCGCCAGGTTCCAACTCCTGACCCATGCCCCGGAAGCCTTGGCCGCGTCTGCCCATACCTTCGAGAGGGCCACCACGACCGCGTCTCTCCATACCTTCGAGAGGGCCACCGCGACCGCGTCTGCCCATACCTTCGGGAGGGCCACCGCGACCCGGTCTCTCCATACCTTCGGGAGGGCCACCCGGGCCTAGCCTGTCTATGCCTCTGGGGCGAAGACCCGCGCCCCGCATACCCATCCCACCTCTTTGTGGCATAAATGGACACTGGTTGCCCATCATACCTTTGCGCTGCATTCCCTGACTTCTGCCGCCTTGCATTCTCTGGCCTCTGCCAGCACGCATTCCCTGGCTTCTGCCGCCTTGCATTCTCTGGCCTCTGCCAGCACGCATTCCCTGGCTTCTGCCGCCTTGCATTCTCTGGCCTCTGCCGTCTTGCATTCCCTGGCCTCTGCCGGCACGCATTCTCTGGCCTCTGCCGTCTTGCATTCCCTGGCCTCTGCCGTCTTGCATTCCCTGGCCTCTGCCGGCACGCATTCTCTGGCCTCTGCCGTCTTGCATTCCCTGGCCTCTGCCGCTTTGCATCCTTGGCCCCCACATTTCGGGACCTGCCGGCATTCCGCGCCCAATCCCAGGGCCTTGTCCGCCACCGCGACCGCGACGACCGCGAGCAGCAAGTGCCTGCGTGCTTAGCACCAGCACGGCCAGCAGAATTAGAATCGCTACTTTGCGTCCTGTCTTCTTCATTTTCGGCTCCTTTCTCTACAAGTTTGGTTCTATTGCGTTTTTACGCCCCTTCCAGGGGCCCTTCTGACAGGATAGTGGGCACTTGCGCCAAAAGGTTACACCCAGCGGAAAGATTCCTCCAAAAAACACGAATTCAAAGAGGGGCTTTATTGCACTTTTTAAGAAAAATTCGCGAAAAATATGGAGAGATGTCCCCCTGAACATCCCAACAATATCCCAGAAAAAGATTGACAACGCTGTCAAACTGCTCAATAATCAACCCATAAAGCGTCCAAACCACTGATAATTACAAGCGGCATCCCGCACCAATTAGGCGTGAGCCCAAGCTCAATTGGTGCGGGATGCCTTTCTCAACGGAGGTCAACGATGAAAAAAAATCTTCTCATATCGCTCTTTGCTGCTGCCCTGATTGTTAGTACTGCCGGCATCTCACCTGCCCTGGGAACACAACAGGATTTTTCGCCGAAGCCGGAGGAGCAACAACTGCCTCGAGCTATGCACTCGGCGATGAAGGAATTGCCCGGCATAACCGTCGGGAAAGAAAACGCAGACCTCATCGGAAACGATAATCGGGTTTTGCAGGCGGCAGTCGATTACATCGCCGGTCTGGGAGGCGGCATCGTTGAAGTCGGTGAGGGCGAATATGTTATGCACGATTCGCTGCACCTGCGCTCGAACGTTACCGTCCGGGGGAAGAAAGGCAAAACAATTTTGCGCAAATCGGACGGGGTTACATCCGCTCTGGCCCTTGATGGCGATTTCGGCGAGCAGCAGGTCACGGTGGAGAATCCAGCCGGCTTTGCGGTTGGGTGTGGGGTGGCGATTTGGGACAGCCGTTCAGGCGGATTTCATACCACCGTCGCTCGTATCACCGGACGCAACGGAAATACGTTTTCCATTGATAACCCGCTGATGGCGGACTGCATGGTGCGCAATAAAGCCAGGGCCGCAACGGTCTTTCCCGTTGTCAGTGCCTACAACCTTGAAGGGGCACGAATTGAAAATCTTGTTATCGACGGCAATAAAAAATCCAATGTCCACTTGAACGGCTGCCGAGGTGCGGGAATCTTTTTTTATCGAGCTTTTAGGACGGTCATTCAAGGGTGTGTGGTCCGTAATTATAATGGGGATGGAATCAGTTTCCAGCAGTCTAATGATGTTACCGTTGTCGATTGCGTTTGCGAAGACAACGCTTCTCTGGGTCTGCATCCTGGAAGCGGCTCACAACGCCCCATCGTCCGCAAGTGTATCGCCCGCCGTAATGGAACCGATGGTCTGTTTTTGTGCTGGCGGGTCCGGCACGGGCTGTTTGAAGACAATATTCTGGAAGGGAACGGTCGATTCGGCATTTCCATCGGGCACAAAGATTCCGACAATCTGCTTCGTCGCAATCGTGTCCGCTTGAACCATCGGGACGGGGTCTTTTTCCGCAACGAATCGTTGGGAATGGCCGCCCATCGCAACCGCCTCGAAGAGAATATCATTGAAAACAACGGGACCGGTGGAGAAGCCGCCGGGATTTGCATTCGGGGACACACGAACGACCTGGTATTCAAGAACAACATCATTCGTGACACCCGAACGGACGAAGCACAAACGCAAACCACAGGGATTCGTATCGAAGAGCAAGTCGGGAAGGTTGTCCTGGACGGAAATAAAATAGATGCGAAAATCCGGATTGACGACCGGCGGACATCGAAACCAAAATAGAGCATATTCATCCGGGAAAACATTGGTTCGTTTGCTTATGTATGGGAGAATAAAAATGAGACAGTTGATATTGAATCTGAAATTACCGGTCAAGATATTTTCAGCGATTATTTTATCCTGGCTGGTTTTGGGATTGGGTAATTACATATTGGCCGGGAATGACGACCGTTTGCCCGTACCGAAGAAATTGAAGAAAAAAAGCTATGTCAAGATAGCAACAATCGGGCCTCGGCCGTTGTCGATAGACATAAATACTGAGCCGCAGAAGGTAGTTGATAAAATGATAGCGCACTGGCGGAACAGGTTTGCCCAGGTTTTGCCGGACCGGCCTGACCTAATCGTTGTCCCGGAGGCCTGTGACCGGCCAGCCGGTTTTGGCCTCGACAAACGGCTGAAATACTATCGGGTGCGCAAAAGGCAGATACAGGACTTCTTCGCCAGGGTTGCAAAAGAGAATAATTGCTACATCGTATATTCGGCAGCGAGGGAGATGAAGGACGGAAGCTGGCGTAACTCAAGCGTAATGCTTGACCGAACAGGTAATATCGCAGGCATCTACAATAAGAATCATGTTGTTATAGAAGAAACCACGAAAGCCGGTATTCTCTGCGGCAGGGATGCGCCCATAATTGATTGCGATTTTGGCCGGGTAGCGTTTGCTATATGCTTTGACCTGAACTTCGATGAATTAAGATTAAAGTATGTCAAAGCCAAGCCGGATTTGCTGATATTTTCATCGATGTATCACGGTGGATTGATGCAGGCATATTGGGCATATTCCTGCCGGTGTCATTTCGTAGGGGCTATTGCCGGTAGAGCAACACCCTCTGAAATTTACAATCCTTTAGGTCAGGTCGTTGCCTCCAACACTAATTATTTTGATTTTGCCGTTGCTGCCGTCAATCTGGATTGTGCCCTGGTACATCTGGATTATAATTGGGAGCGTCTGAGGAAACTCAAAGCTAAGTATGGGCCAAAAGTTAAAATAACCGACCCGGGCTGTCTGGGTGCGGTGTTGGTTTCCAGCGAAGACGAGAAGATAAGTGTGGAAGAGATGGTCAAAGAATTCGAAATAGAGCTGCTGGATGATTATATGGCAAGAGCATTAGCACATCGGCACAAGCCGGGAAATATGGAATAAGGAGAAGAAAATGAAACCAGTAAATCGCCGAGAGTTTGTGAAGGGTTCATTGGGTACGCTGGCGACATTAACAGTGTTGCCTAAAAGCAGAAGCTTTGCCGCAAACGACAAAGTTATTATTGGAGTGATGGGACTTGGCGGGCGGGGGACATACCTCGCGGAGAAGTTTGCGAGCAGGCCGGACGCAGAGGTCGCATATCTTTGTGACGCGGATACCAGACGCTTTGGGCGAGCAAGAAACGTAGTGGAGGAGGTTCAAGGCAGAAAACCAAAGATGGTGAAGGACTTTCGAAGAATTCTTGATGATTCCAGCGTAGATGTGCTTATCAACGCAACCCCTGACCACTGGCACGCCCTTGGAACCATTATGGCCTGTAAGGCGGAAAAAGATGTCTATGTGGAAAAGCCCCTTGCCCATAATATTTGGGAGGGGAGAAAAATGGTTGAGGCAGCGCGAGAATATAAAAGGGTTGTGCAGGTAGGAATGCAGACACGCAGTGCACCGTATATGAAGAACGCTGCCGAATACATACGGGCCGGCAAGCTTGGGGACGTTTACCTTGTTCGTGTTTTTAATATGATGCAGCATCCGGCACGGAGAAAAGGACCTGACCAACCTGTTCCGGATGGATTTGATTACGATATGTGGTGTGGACCTGCCCCCAAGCTGCCCTACAATCCGGGCCGCCGCTGGCTGAACCAATGGGAGTACAGTTGTGGCCCCATAGCCGGGGATGCCATTCATCAATTGGACCTGGCAAGATATTTGATTGGTGATAAACCTTATCCCGATACGGTTTCCCACGCAGGGGGAGTCAACGCCCTCCGGGACGGCAGGGAAATTCCGGATACCCAGTTAGCCACGTACGAATATGACAAACTTACATTATTGTTCGAAGCGGCCCTCTGGACTCCTTATATGAAGAAAACGCCCCAGAGTATCCGGAATTCTGACAAATTTCCCAACTGGCCGTTCAGCAGCACTAAAATTGAAGTATTGGGAACCGAAGGCTTTATGTATCTTGGCAGACACGGCGGTGGATGGCAGGTCTATGACTCGAATGATAAGTTAGTTCATTCAGAATACGGACGCCAGGCAGATAAGGAGCACCAGGATAATTTCATTGATTGTATCCGCACCCGCAATATTCCTAATGCGGACGTCGAACAAGGCCATTATTCTGTGCTACTCTGTCATCTGGCTAATATATCGTATCGCCTCGGCAATAAAAAACTAAAATTCGACCCCAAAACAGAATCGTTTGTAAATGCCCCGGAAGCCAATAAATACTTAAAACGCACGTACAGGCATCCATGGGTAATACCTGATAAAATATAAAGACTGTTGAAGGGACCCTGGTAAACAGAAGCTGCCCGGCAAAGGGAGGACACATATTATGAGAGTTCTGCAAACAAAGATAGCCCTGTTAGTGGTTCCTTTTTTTATAATGGTGACTACTGCAGCTGCCGGGGAGAACTGGCTGCAGTTCAAATACGATTGTCGGCACTCGGGCAATGTCCCCGACAGAAGCGTTACTACACCACCTGGATTGATTGGTGCGGTCCCGTTGACGGATGCCGTCTTTACGGCGCCGGTGGTGGCGGACGGACGCGTTTATGTGGTGGACGGAGCAGGTGTGGCCTTTTGCATCGATGCTGCAACGCTGCGTGTTGTATGGAAGTTTGAGAGCCCCGGTGGTAAAGCCAACTGTAACAACGTATCGTCGCCGGCCATTGCAGGACGTTACCTTCACTTCGGTACGATGGCTGGGTCCTACTACGTTCTCGATGCGGCCAATGGAACCGTAGTCAAAGAGATTGCCTGCGGCGAGCCAATCTTCAGCGCCCCCGTAGTAGCCAACGGCCGAGTGTACTTTGCCACGCTTGGCTCACAAATTTATGCCCTTGAACCTGACGGGACAGTTTGCTGGAAGTGGGACTTCGTCAAGGAAATTATGGGCTTTACCGGTAATCGTTGGAGCGGCAAGGATTGGCGCAAGCACAGGAAGGGACGGGTGACGCCGAGCGACCAGTTCTGCTGTTCGAGGAACCTGGCGATGTATGACAAGACGCTCGTTGTCCCTGCGGGCGGGTCGATTGTTTGGCTGCAAGACCTCGGCAACAGCGCTGAGGTTCGCGCAGTACAGTCCCCGCGCAATACTACCCTTGGGCTGAGCATAGGCGAAACCGGAACAGTTTATCGGCAATGGACGCTGTTAGACAACGGGGGCAGGGTGGACATACTCCGGCTTCGTGACGACAAGGTTGACAGTGATTATGTCCGTGGAACAAGGACCAGTACGCGCGGTGGCCTGCTGAGCTTCTGTTCGGTGAGCCTGCGTGGTAAAGATGTTTACCGGTGCCGGCCGGAAGAGGGTTTTGGTTTCTGCAGGCATTCTCCCAGCCAGGAGACTCAGTATCTGGGAGGCTACCCGTCGATTGCGCCGCCGATTATTCTTCGCGACACGGCTGTTTATGGTGGTCTGGATGGAAGCCTTTACGTTGTGCCGCTTTTGGGCAGCGGTAAGATATGGTCGTTCAAGACTGCTTTCGGGAAAGCAATCTCGGCCCCCGCTGCCGTGTGCGACGGTCGGATTTACTTCGGCTGTGAGGATGGGTACCTGTACGTCCTGGGAGCGGAAGGTAAAGCACCGCTGCCATCGAAAGACCTTCAACTTTGGAATATTCGGAGCCCACTTACAAGCAAACTCGCCGAGCCCAAATACGACCGGTTTACCAGCTTTGGCAACTGGGCAAATACGAATGTGGATGTTCAGGGAATAAGACCGCCTTTCAAAATCAATTGGATTCGCCGGTATGAAGGTACAAGCAAGCACTTTTCCACGTTCGGCGCCGGAAGGATGTACACGCACACCGCAGAGGGCCAGATATTCGCCGTCGAGCAGGAGACCGGCCGGTTGTTATGGCGGGAGTACTTTCCCGGGGTGCACATCTGTTATACCTCACCCCTTTACGTAAAGGGGCGTCTGCTGGTTCCTCAGGCCGGGCTCGATAAATGCCGCCTGCGCTGCCTGGACGCGGCGACGGGAAAGCTGCTGTGGGAAGCCCCTTTCGCCGGCTCACCGAGCTGGAACCGACAATTACCTCCGATTGTGCACAAGAACCTCGCCATTTATATGTTTGGCACGGGCAGGTACGGCAAGTACACACCTGAGGAAACTGGAGAGAAAAAAATAAACTGGCTTTTCGAACACCAGGACAACCCTAATTTTCCCCGTAGCCATAAACCTTTGCTGCGGGCATACGACCTGGACACCGGCAGGGAGGTTTGGACGAGGGATTTCTCCGAGTTTGGCTCCGGCGGCGATGATGCCGGCTTGTGTCTGATGGATGAGACGCTTTACTACTCCTGCTATTTCGGCTATGCGGCAAAGACAAAAAGAGGTCTTCCGCGCGCAAAGGGCCTAACCGCAGCTATTGACCCGGTGACCGGCCAGGTTCTTTGGTTGACGACCAGGTACTTCATTCACGGGGGCTGCACCATCTCTGGAGAAAACGGGCGGCTGTACCTGGGCGGGTACAACAAGCTCGAGGGTGGGCAAAGCCTCGTTTGGTGTGTGGACGCCCGAAACGGCTCGTTAATCTGGAAGTCCGACCCGGTCCGGGAAGCCATTCACGTGGTCACAATAGGCCCGAGATTTCTTTTTGTGCATGCTCAGTATAGAAACGGATTCCTGATAGACAAGGATACCGGCAAAATCCTGACCACCCTCACCAAAGGCTATAAGTGTACGCGGTTCACCCTTTCAGAGCCTTACCTGCTTGCTTCCAATATGGACATATATGATTTATCGAATACGGGAGACATTGAGCTGGTGTCTTCGGGACCACGTCTGGACCCAAGCGAATGTATCGGCACGGTCGTATCGAACGGCCGAATTTTCTATACGTGCCATGGCGGCGGGATGCAGGTCTCCAAGGTATGTGGACCAGAAGCCGCTTTGTTTGCCGCTCCCTGGCAGAGCACCTCTTTCACAGCAGTCCGCTTGGGGACACCTTACGGCGTTGCCCCGTAACAAAACTGCTCAATGTAAAGAAGGATAATCTCTTGTAATCCGCATCAAATCAGATATACTTGGCCATTAAAGAGTCAGACAGTATTTGAAAATCAAGATTAAGGAGGGCGTTCGATGACAACTTCAAACCAGTTTCGGTTAAGCGTGAGTCTTTTTTTAGGCCTGCTTCTTGCGGCAGCGACCGGTGCCGCAGACTGGCCGAGCTATCGTCACGACAACGCGCGCACGGGCTGCACGTCCGAATCGCTGGCAGCACCACTGGTTCTGCGTTGGGTTTACATACCAGCTTATCCTCCTCGTCCGGCCTGGTCGGGGCCGGCCAAACGCCCCAGAGAGGGTTTCAAACTGCGCCACCGGGTGATTTTCGATGATGCTTTCCAGGTAGCCGCAGTCGGCAACTTCGTGTATTTCGGTTCGTCGGTTGACAACAAGGTCTACGCCCTTGATGCCGTCACGGGCGAAGAACGCTGGTCTTTTTTTACCGGCGGGCCGATTCGCCTCGCACCAACGGCCTGGAAAGACCGGGTGTTTGTTGGTTCGGATGACGGCTTCGTTTACTGCCTGAAAGCCGCCGACGGGCGGCTGGTCTGGAAAATACGCGGTGGGCCAAACGATGAGAAGCTTCTCGGCAATGGGAAGATGATTTCACGCTGGCCTATCCGAACCGGGGTGCTCGTCGACGAGGACATCGCTTATTTCGGCGCCGGAATCTTCCCACATGAGAATGTTTACCTTTGCGCCGTCCATGCCGACGACGGGACGCTCATCTGGAAAAACGATACCGTCAGCCAGGAAAACGCAAACCGCAATGAGCTCTCGCCCCAGGGATACTTGCTGGCTACCCGGACCCAGCTTTTTGTGCCGTCCGGCCGGGCCCTGCCCGTCGCCTTCGACCGCACGACGGGGCAAACGATTTTCGACCACAAGTACGGGTGGAGGGGTGAGCAGACCGGAGGTGTCATCGGCGGCACCTACGCCCTGTTAGCCGACGAGCAAATCTATACAGGCACGCAGCACCACCTATTGGCCCTCAACCAGAGGACCGGCAAGACGGGCTTCGGCTGGTTTCCGGGCCGGCGCCTCGCGGTGGTGGGGAATATGGCATATATGGCAACAGGACGTGAACTCGTGGCTATGGACCGCTCGGAGTACGCCAGGGCCAGCCGGCGTCGAAATGCTCTGGAGTACAAGATAAAGGGGCTGCGAAGTAATGTCAGGAGAGCGAAGGACGAAAATCGCCGGAAACTCGAACAACAACTAAAAGCTGCGGAGGAAGAACTGAGACGGCACCGGCAGGAGAACATCGTGCCGACAGTCAGGTGGCGCGTGCCGAGCGAGTGCGACGCGGAACTGATTCTGAGCAGCAACCTGGTGTTTGCCGGTGGTGAGGGCAAGGTCAATGCTTTCAGCCGGGAGAACGGCAAGGCCGTTTGGGACGCCAAAGTCGACGGCAAGGCGCGGGGCCTGGCCGCAGCCAACGGACGCCTCTACGTCAGCACAGATGAGGGAAAGATTTATTGCTTTGCTTCAGACAACATAGCGAAAGGGAAAAAAACCGTGCCCAGGGTGTCTCTCCCTCCGGTCGCCAACCCTTATCCCGAAGACAAACTCACCGCAGTTTATGAAGCCGCTGCCGAATCCATCGTCAGGGAGACGGGTGTTACGAAGGGTTATTGCCTCGTTATCGGCGCCGAACATGGCCGACTGGCCTGGGAGCTGGCCCGACGCACGGAACTGACGATTATCGGGGTTGAGCCCGACCCGGAGAAAGTCCGGGCAGCGCGGCTGGCCCTGGACGCAGCGGGCCTGTATGGCGAACGTGTGAGCATCGACCAGGGTGACCTTTCGGTGCTGCCGTACTCGAACTACTTTGCCAATCTAATCGTTTCTGACAGCCTGCTTTTAACGGGGAAGATTCCCGGCGATCCCGGCCAACTTGCCCGGCACCTGAAGCCGTGCGGCGGCATCATTTGCCTGGGTGCGTGGCACGGCCATCCTGGCCGTGTTTCCATGGGCTCCAAGCCCATGCCACAGGCCGACGCCCTGTCTCCCGAACAACTGCGCAGATGGCTGGCGCGATTGGAATTGGGCCAATGCCAGGTGAGTGAGGCGAACGGACTCTGGGCGAAATTGAAACGCGGGCCGCTGCCGGGCGCCGGCAAATGGACGCACCAGTATGCCGAGCCGGGCAATACGGCTTGCAGCGATGACCGTATCCTGGGCGGACCGCTGGGGCTGCTGTGGTTTGGCGAGCCCGGATCCGCGCCGATGGTCAATCGTCACGACGCCGCTGCCGCACCCCTTGCGCTCAACGGCCGCCTGTTCATCCAGGGCGAAAATACCGTTATGGCCTACGATTCTTACAATGGCGTTCTAAAATGGAAGCGCGAGATTCCCGGTGCTATGCGGACGCGGCTGAAGAAAAGCGAATGTGGCAATTTGGCCGCTTCGGAAGACAGTTTCTTCGTCGCAGTGGGCAACAAATGCCTGCGGCTCGACGCCGAAACGGGCGAGACCCGCGCGACCTACAATATACCTCCTACGTCCAAAGGTGTATCGCACAAGTGGGGATACGTTGCCTATGTTGACGGCATCCTTTACGGCAGCGCGATGACACGAACGGGTGTCTCGGACTCGGTTTTCGCCATTGATACGCAAGACGAAAAGACCCTCTGGACCTATGAGGGCAAGAATATTGTCAACCTGACTATCGCTATCGGGGACGGCTGGATTTTCTTTGTCGACAGCTCCCTGACGCCAGAGCAGCGGGAGGCGTTGCTGCGGCAGGACAAGTCGCACCTGATGAATCTGAGCGATGAGGAGGCAAAGAAGGCGAAGGAAGCCCAGAAAAAACTCGACGCACGCCTCGCCGTTGCCCTCGACGCCCGGACAGGAGGGAAACTCTAGGAAAGGCCGGTCGATGTGACGGACTGCAGCAAAATCGGAATAGGCGGTGGCGAACTGACGGCTATGTATCGTGACGGCATCGTGGTCTTATGCGGCGCCAACGCCAACGGCCATTATTGGAAGCAGTTCCTTTCGGGCGAGTTCTCGCGCCGACGGCTGGTGGCGCTCTCGGCAAAAAGCGGCGACGAGCTGTGGGCCAAAGACGCCAACTATCGGCACCGCCCCATTATCATCGGGGACACGGTTCTTGCCGAGCCCTGGGCGTTTGACCTGGCGACCGGCAAGCAAAAGACGCGCAGCCATCCGCTGACCGGTGCCGAGACGCCGTGGCAGTTTCTGCGGCCGGGCCATCACTGCGGTGCGATTTCGGCCTGTCCTCAGATGCTTTTAATGCGTTCAGGCCACACCGGCTACTATGATTTGCGCGACGACAGCGGCATTCGTCATTTTGCCGGGCATCGCCCCGGATGCTGGATTAACGCGATTGCCGCCGACGGACTTGCCCTGATGCCCGAAGCCAGTGCCGGCTGCTTATGCCTCCATCCTATAACCTGTTCGGTTGCTCTCGAACCGCGTTCGGACCACCAACGATGGGGAATCTACAGTGCCGGTGGAGCCAATACTCCGGTTCAACGGTTGGCTGTCAACTTCGGCGCCCCGGGCGACAGGCGCGACACAAATGGTGTACTGTGGTTCGGATACCCTCGACCCGGATTGTCGTCAGACCGCAAGGCGATGGGCTTTTCGCTCGAACTGCAAACGGAATTTCTTGACGGCGGCAAATACTTCCGCCAGAACAGCGAAGCGGAACCTGTGGCTGGAACCGACAGGCCGTGGGTATTTGCTTCCTGTGCTCGCGGGCTCAAGCGGTGCCTCCTGCCGCTGCTAAGTGAGGAGGACGAACCCGCCGAATACACGGTCAGACTCTACTTTGCGGAGTTAGAAAACGAGCAAGCGGGGGAACGGGTCTTCGACATCAAGTTGCAGGGCCAGATGGTCCTTGGGGGCTTCGACGTTGTGAAGGAGGCCGGTGGCTCCCACAGAGCGGTCGTACGCGAGTTCCGGGACGTTCGGGTTAGCCGCAACCTAAAAATCGAACTCGTTCCGAGAGACGAGACGGTCTCATCGATGAGCCGGGCGCCGGTCTTATGCGGTGTGAAGGTGCTGTGCGCGCAATAGTAACTTCTAACGGGGCACGCACAGAGGATAAACGAATTCGGAAAGGAAAAAACCTATGAACCCCGTTAGAAATTGCAGAGGAGACAAGAATATGGGAGAAAAAGCGAAGATTTCTAACGGGGTGAACAAAGATAACCTTTCGAGACGGACTTTTATCCGCAACACTTCTTTGGCGGCTGCGGGGACAATTGCTGGGGCATTAGCCGGACAGGGATGCACTACAAGCAATAAATCCAGGTCGGGTAAGATAGACACATCAAAGATACTCAATTACAACCCGAAGATGGGCTACCGCCGGCTGGGCAAGACCGGTCTGATTATCTCCGAGGTCAGCCTGGGTGGCCACGGCTCATCCGTTCTCGAAAACCGCATCGAGGTACTCGAACGCGCCGCCGAACTGGGTATGAACTACCTCGATACCAACATCACCGGTGAATGTGAGCTATACGGCAAGGCACTTCGAGGCAATCGAAAGAACTGGCATATCGGCTTCGCATCCTGGCCGCAAAAGCTTACTGAGGAATATGAGAAAGAGCTCTCCAGGGAGCGCTTCGTCCGTGAGATCGACGGCCGGCTAAAGCACTACAAGACCGACATGCTTGACATCTGGCGGCCGGTCGGCGCCACGTGGGGCCAGGGCCAAACATCTATGCCCACCATGCTCATGGTCAGCCGCCGGGTCCTCGATATGGCCGTTGAGGTCTTCGAGAAGGTCCGGCAGCAGGGCAAGATTCGCTGGCTCGGCATCTCGGCCCACAATCCTAAGCTTTTTCGTCGTGTACTCAACGAGTACCCACAATTCTCAGTGATTATCTTCCCCTATCTTTTTCTAACTGAGGAACTCGGCGGCGATAGTCTCCTGAAGCTGGCGCAGGAGAAGAACGTCGGAGTGATTGGCCTAAAGCCCTTCGGCGCCGGAACCACCTTCGGCATCAAGCCCCGCGAGATTCACGGCAAGGTGGACAAGAATGCCCACATCCTCGTTAAAAAAATGCTCCAGGAACCTCGCATTTCGGCCGTCATCCCCGGCGTCAATACCACCGAGCAGCTCGAAGAGAACGTCAAAGGGTCCTACGAGCGCGAAAAACCGCTAACTTCCAAGGACAAAGAAACTGTCCGCCGGCACGCTGAAAATTACCACACTAACCTTACCCCGGAGTACCAATGGCTAAGAAATTGGGAAACAGTATGAGGCCGGTTCCGGGCTTTGGTGTCATCGCGGGATGTATACTACTGGCCTACTTGTGCTCGTGTAATCCGTCCCCCACCAAAACGACCTCGGTACAGTTCGACGAGACCAACCCCCTCGGCGCCAATGCGGCCTGCTACGTGTGCCACATGACGTTCGTCAAAGAGGAGCTGAGTAAGACTCACCTCCGGGCAGAAATCACTTGCGTCCGCTGCCACGGTCTAAGCGCCGGACACGCGAACGACGAAGACATTGGCGCCACGCCGCCGGACATCAGCTTCAAGCGCGACCAGGTCGATGTAATGTGCCTCAAATGTCACGAAAGCCACGACATCTCTTCCGAAGAGGTCGTCGCGGGTAAGTCCCCATCCGTTTGCACTGATTGCCACGGCACCCACAAAATCAACTCGTCAGGGCGGAGCCTGCCCGTCTTGGCTCGGTCACTCGTCTGGGCGAAGCCAGCCGGAGCACGAAGCCGAAACAGGCCGTAGCACGGCCATATAAAGGGAGTAAAATTATGATAAAGTTAAGTATGCACACAGACAACTGGCGGCACTTCGACGTTTCCTACGAGGTCCCCTGTCAGTTCGCAAAGGACCACGATATGGAATACGTGGAGTTCGGTACAATCGACGGGGACTACTTCGTTCAGGCATTGGGATATAATCCCCACATTCCGCTTCACTCTGACCCGATGAAACTAAAGGGCTACCTGGATTCGATGGGGTTGAAGGTCTCGCAGCTTGACGCCGCCTATCCAATGTCGTGCCCGGAGGGTCAATATCGCGGTATAGGTTATACTCTCCGTACCATCCAGTTTGCCAAAGCAATTGGGTGTCCGTGTGTGGACACGACGGACGGCGGCCGCAAGCCGGAGGGATACACCGATGACGAAGTGATGGCCCTGATGAAGCAGTACTACCGCGTGGTGCTGGAATGGGCACAAAGATACGACATCATCATCAATGTCGAGCCGCACGGCCCCTACACGACCAACCCCGACACGATGGAGCAAATCCTGAACTTTTACGACTCGCCCCTTTTGAGGATGAACTTCGACACGGGCAACGTCTTCATTGCCGGGCAGGACCCCGTCGCGTTCCTGCGGCGGTTCCGGGACAAGGTCTCGCATTGCCACATCAAGGACGTCAGCGAAGAGCTTGCCCGGGCTGTACGCGGCGGGCAGACAGGCATCGCCTCGTCGGTCGTGGGTATCGGTGAAGGGGTCAACGCCGACAACATCGCAGGCTGTATCGAGCTGCTCAAGGAAATCAACTGGGACGGCGTCCTGTCCATAGAATGCGAAGCGGCACCCGGCAAGGTCGAGCAAAGCCTCGAGTGGCTCCGTAAGCAAATCGCCTGACCCCTGCTCTTGCTTTCGCAAGAAAACGCAGGGACGGATTAAATAGGAGATATCAGTAAAGTGAACCCCGTTAGAAATTCCAAGGTGGACAGGAACACAGAACAATCCCCGTTAGAAGTGAGTCGTCAATTTTTGTCAGGACAAAAAGCGAAGATTTCTAACGGGGTGAACCGACGGAATTTTATCAAAACCACGGGGACGGTTATCGCTGCGATGGCGATGCCGGGGTGTTCGAGTACTTTGCAGCGGATTATGGGTGAGGCGTCTTCGAAGAAGCCGAACATCATTTTCATCATGGCCGACGACCTTGGCTACGGACACCTGGGCTGTTACGGCCAAAAGCACATTCAAACTCCAAACATCGACCGAGGGTGAAGCGATTTTGCTTATGCTCGACAAATTCGGCATCTGCGCCAGCAGCGGCTCCGCCTGCACGTCCGGCTCGCTGGAGCCCAGCCACGTCTTGCGCGCGATGGGCGTCCCCTTCACCGCCGCTCACGGCTCAATCCGATTCAGCTTAAGCAGGTACAACACCGAGGAAGAGGTGGATTACACAATCGAAAAAATGCCCGCCATCATCAACCGCCTCCGAGAACTATCGCCTTGCGGTCAGGCGGTACGAATGGGCAACTGGAAAGGTATTCGGCAGGGCTCGAAAGGCAAGCTGGAACTGTATGACCTCAAAGCCGACATCGGTGAGACCACAAGTATTGCTAATCAAAACCCGGAAATTGTTGCGAAGATTGAAGAATATATAAACACAGCACACACGCCTTCGCAGCTATTCCCTTTGCTGTAAGCATTGTCCACTGTATGCAGGAAAAATGTTTGACCCCAAATTCGGTCATTTGCCGTAGTCTAAGCTGCCCCCTTTGATGCGTCGCAGTTGTTTAAATCGCTTCGGCCGTTTGAAAGAGGGTACCTGGGCAACAGTCTTCTCGTAGAGGGCTTTGAGACGTTTGACAACGTCAGGGTGCTGCCTGGCGACGTCATTCTGCTCGGCAGGGTCGGTTTCAATGTCGAACAGCATCATGTCCCTCGGCCCATCACCACCGGTCACGCCTGGATAGGCGCTGGGGCGGGCCTGTTCGTAGGGAGCAATTATAGTTACACCGTCCGGCCCCCGCGGGTCCACCCAGTCCTCGCCGCGCTTTGGCACGCCGCCCGGTGAGCGGACGTGCAGCTTCCATTTACCGCTGCGGACAGTATAGAGGTTCGTGCCCTGCATCGCAAACAGTGCCTCGTGGGGGCTTTTGGCACGGGCCGAGGTCAACAGTGGCCAGATGTCTTTGCCGTCGATAACACGGTCTCCGGGTACATCGACGCCCGCAGCTTTGAGGATGGTGGGGAAGACGTCGATTGTTCCAGCTAACGAGTCGTTGACGAGACCGGCAGGAATATTCCCCGGCCAACGGGCAATCATCGGCACGCGTAGGCCGCCTTCCCAAGTCTTGCCCTTCATACCACGAAGCCCACCTGTACTGCCCCCATACCATGGCCCATTGTCTGAGCAGAACAGCACCAACGTATTACTGTCGAGCCCGAGTTGCTTGATCTTATCAAGGATTTGCCCGACCGACCAATCCAGCTCGCGGATTACATCAGCGTAGAGGTCGTCGCGTGTATCCGGCGTGTAGAAGTCCTCAGAGGCGGCCAGCGGTTTGTGTGGCATCGCGTGCGGCAGGTAGAGAAAGAAGGGACGCTTGCATCTGAAGCTGCGCTCGATGAATTTTAGAGCCCTCTGCGTGTAGCGTTTGGTCAGCGTTGCCTGTATGACAGGGTACTCGACGACCTTCTCATTTTCAACGAGCTGTACTGGGCGCATGTCGTTTGAGTAGAGGATGCCGTAGTATTCGTCGAAGCCCTGACGGCGGGGTAGGTATTGGAGCGTGTGACCGAGGTGCCACTTACCGATGCAGATACTGGCGTAGCCGGCGTCCTTGAGCGCTTCGGCAATGGTAATCTCGGAGTCAGGCAGGCCGACATCGTTGATGCCGGCGTCGGGCGCAGGATTAAACACGACACCGTTTCGAAAAGGGTACCGACCGGTTAGGATTGTTGCCCGCGACGGAGCGCAATAAGGCGTGGGTACATAAAAATTGGTCAGCTTGGCGCCCTCGGCAGCCATGCGGTCGAGATTGGGCGTCTCAAAGGGCGACTCTTTCAGACCGAAGCCGGAGATGTCTCCGTAGCCTAAGTCGTCAGCGAAAATGAGTATAAAGTTCGGCTTTTTATCTGTACTACACCTCGCTACGGAGCTGGGCAGCATCATCCCCGCAATACCTGCGCCTATCAATCCCAAAAAGTCACGACGGTTCAAGTTTTTATTCATAGTTAAATCGCTTCTTCACTTTATTGTTCTCAATTAACATCCCATCTTTAGCGGGAATTATCCAACACGCTCCTTAAAGGGACACGCCCGAAGTTGCGCTCGCTCGTTACACCTCCAGAGTTGATTTCCCTTTCGGCAAGTCAAAGCAAACCGTGGTATTCTGAGCATCCGCATGCCACGTTCCACTTTCCAATTGCAGCAGTTCCTTCGCACGCCGCAATTGAACACGGCGCCCATTGACGGTCAGCCGGGGGGCGTTTGGCGAATTGGTTTTAATTCGCACGGTAAATCGCGTTGTGGCAAACGGGGCGCTGAACGTTACACGGGGGCCTTGTCTGTCAATCTGCGTCAGTTCCTTAGCGGCCCAGTAACGGGCGATTTCGCTAAGCTTCATCCAGAGCAAGTTGTCGTACCGTGAATGAATCCGCCGGACCACTTCCTTGAAAATTTTGAAGCCCAGTTCCTCACCGTTGTAATAGATGCCCGGCCAATGGCAAACGAGCACCGCCGGCTCACCCTTGTCGATGACTTTTGGCAACCGGCCGCCTTTGAGGTCTTTGGTAATGAATCGGTCAACCGAACCAGGTGTCAGTCCGTCCCAGCCACCGAACCAGTCTCCCGTGCAGCCAATGATTGACACAACGCACTTCGGATTGGACCCCGTCAGGCCGGAGGCGTACTCGACACGCGGCGCGACACTCCTATCGTCTGTATATAGGTGCCGGAAATAGTGGGGAATTTCCGCCTTGAACACGTCACTGCACGACTGGAGCGTTGCCTGGGCAAGCTCGGGCAGAACGCGATTTCCGAAACCGCCCGGAGTCGTAATGCCCTCACACTCCAAACCGACGTTTTTGAGAATCCGCAAAGCATAGCTCATATAATCGGCCAATTCATCGACCGACTTACCGTCCGTCCATCTCCAGTTCTCCATAAATCGCTGACTTCTCTCGGGATAGGGACGGCCGGTCTTCGTATTGATGACCCAGGTGTGCGTAACCATTTCAGGATGAATGTCCCAATCCGGCATCATAAAATCGCGCACCAGCTTGATGCTCTCGTCGAGTTCCTTCTTCGACCAGCCGGGTATATCGCGGTCCAGCCAACCCACCAATGCTGGATAAGGCACGACGCTGTATTTGCCCTTCACTTTATGGTCGCGGCACCACTCACCGAACTTGCGTACAAACGCATCCGGTATCTCGCGCGGCAGCTTCTTCCAGTCTTGTTTGTAGCTATCGGGAAATACTTCGGCAAATTGCGGAATGCCAAAGTGCGCCAGGTTCACCAGGCAGGTCGAATCATCGATGATAAAGCTGACCGGCACACGGTTCTGTGGGTTGAGCACCGTAACGTCGCGGGCTTGCTTTGGCCGCTTGCCTTTTTCTTGACCGCTGGCGGGCACGCCGTGAAAAGCAAACTGGGCGCCCGCGGTTGCCAGCGCCGTTATCTTCAAAAAATCGCGCCGTGTCATTCCTTTCTGTATAGGCATACTCTGCCCTCCTCTGTTTTTGGATACTCCAGCTTTTGGAGCTCTTCCGCATTTCTCTACCCGGATAAGCAGCTTTCTATTTTCCATTTCTGCTCGTCCTGTTTCAAAGTACTGCCAGAACAATGGAATGTCAACACCTTTCTGTTGAAATAGTGGGATGTCCAGGGAACATCGTATACCCCCAGTTTCCATTCAGGAATTTACGGGTTGGCGCTGCCGGGTGAAGGGTCATCTGCACGCCAATTGATGACGTCATTGCCGTAAAGGTCCGGGTCAATCCGCGAAAGCGATTTGCCGCCGCCGTCCGCTTCCGGAGGCCAGAGGTCAACTCCGCTTGGACAATCTTCAGGATGTGAGCCATCACTGTAATTCACCCTGTCAATGCGAATATAACAACGTCTGCCAAGCTCGTCCACATCGCCGGGCATTGAAATCTCCACTCTCTCGCCGGCATTGTTCAGCCGGCCATCGTAAGGACCGAGAACTTTCTCCGACGGCACAGCCGGATATCGCCACGCAAATGCTGCCTGGTTCTTAACCACTAACAGATACCCGTCGGCGGGTATCGTAACTTCGTCAGGGCTGGCCGGGAAAGTAAAGTCAATACCATCAGTGAACTTCCACGGTTCGCTTGTCTCGTAGTCGTATA
>Ga0209979_1000552_pt1 | contig 50133 bp, 41 predicted proteins | sample AnhtaG_FD_183114 | JGI IMG/M metagenome (GOLD analysis project Ga0209979, IMG submission 183114) | Deep subsurface microbial communities from Anholt, Denmark to uncover new lineages of life (NeLLi) - Anholt_01485 metaG (SPAdes) (version 2) | ecosystem: Environmental > Aquatic > Marine > Oceanic... | reverse complement strand
GGGGTGAAATCCTAAATTCTAAACTCTAAACCCTAAACAAATTCTAATATCTAAATTCAAAACCGTTTTGGTGATTGGAGTTTTGGTCATTTGATATTGTTTAGTATTTCGGATTTAGTATTTAGAGTTTGGTTTTTCTGAGATTGCCACGCTTCGCTCGCAATGACAATAAAGGGGGGCTCGCAATGACAATAAAGGGGGGCTCGCAACAACTTCCCTTCTGTCACTGTCGGGAAATCCTTCAGCTCCAAATTTTGTAGCGCGACCCTTCAGGGTCGTGCAGCACGAGGCTAAAGCCTCGCACTACATTTTTAAACTTTGCTCTGTCATTTTGCCCCTTGATTTTTGCCTTTTGACTTTCTTCCAGGTGTCCATCACCTATCTGAACTAGATCATACCCCCATTAGTTTTTTGGAGCCGACCTGGGTAAGGACAGGTGGGGTCTGGCAACTCCATATTGATTCCTCTTCAGAGACTGTGGCATCATGACTGCTTTAACAGGCTGGTTGCTCTTCAAGAGTTTGGTGGTTAACCCGTGGAAGTCGCAGGACCAGCTCAGTGGCAACTTTAGCCAATTTCTTTTTTAACTACCCGTTATTCCGCCTTAAGACCACCCATTTTATTGCCCAAAAACACCTCTATGGGGCTATTTACTCCTCAGGCTACGGCACACACACAATTAAATCAATCCTAGTAGCTAGTTGGGGTGCTGTTTGTGCTGTGTCAACAGCGGTTTCGCCAGCCCAGTCTGCAGGTCACCCCCCACGTCTGAAAAGGCAGAGTTCACTGTTGGCACAGCCTCTACAGCTATAATTGTGTGTATGGATAGGGAATTGTTGACCGACACAGTTATGTGAGTGGGGACACCATATTGCCAACCCAAAGATGCATCCCCTTCTAACTATTCAGGAAAGCCGTTAGGAAATACACAATACAAAATTGGGGTTGCCAAGTTTGAGGATAGCCTGAAGCTTTATCATAGGCTTAATGTGGGCTAAGCCCTCTCTGGATTGGCCCCTTGCGCCAAAACAGTGCCAGCAGGGAAAACAACAATTGCCGCTAATACCAATATAGCGACAAGTAATCTAGACGGTCCCATTTTGTTGATTATAAGCCTAGCCCCCTCCCGGTGGAAGGGGGCTAGGAGAATCACCTGACTACCTGATTTTATAGGTTGCAGCCGGCGGGGAATTGCCAGGAGTGGACCGACTCCATGGCTTTCCAGTTAGAAAGCTTCCACTCAGGATGCGGTACCAACATAGCGTCGGTCGGTACAAATAGCCAGTGATTGACGCTTTCCATAGCATACGACATCGTGCATGCCTTGGGGACAAGACCATAGTCACCTTCGAAGTCCATGTTGTATCCCGCGGCTAACAGTGCTACCGTCGAGAAGTCTATGTTGTCCTCGTGCCACGGATTCCTGCTTCCGGGCATGGCATTCGTGTCTAGAGTGAAGTAACAGTATTTTGAGGCACTCTGCCAGTACAACCCCGTGTCATCCACATCATTGCAATAGAGAGCATCCGGGGCAGTACTTGAATCGTCATCCTCATCGACAGCAACTTCCTCGTATAGAATAACCATCGTAGAGGTTAGCAGGTCCGCATTAACATCGCGAGTCTCTCCCCGTACCTTGCCAGGAACTGTTACTATCTTCTCAAACTCGCCCATTACGCATGATTTAAATGGTCCCTCCGCACCAAACCAGTATTCAACCCAGGCTTCATCCATGTCAGGACACACGGGCCACTCATGGATTCCTGGTTCGGCAGTCGCCGGAATGGTGACTTCATACCTGGCGCTGAAGTTAGTGCCTTCACCAAAAGGCCCGTTCCAGGCATACTCCGCCTTATTGCCAGGACTCATGGTCTCATCTGCTACCGGGGAACACCAGCTTACGTCAGTGACAACATCCCAACCAGCGGGAGCAAAGTCGGTCAGACCGATACTGTTGAAGTCATCCTCCGGTGCAGTGAAGTTCACATAGACATAGAACGTATCTCCAGGATATTCGGCGTCTAGGTCTAGAGCATCAGCAGGCAGATCTCTGATAACGTCGATAAACGTTGCTTTACCAACCTTTACCGTAATCGTGGTGTCACCTTCGACAGGGCTCTCAAAGAGCGGATAAGTCAAAGGCTCTCCAATAGCGGTAATCATTGTATATGATTTGTTCAATTCTAGTCCTTTTTCTGCCCAATCAGATGGAATGATATAAACGTGCGTCATTCCATTGAAATAATAGATTATCTCCAAACTGTTTGAATCGCTGCCTGGTGTAAAAGTCCCAATAGTTTTATTGGTGCCAAGCGTGATATTTTCCATAACGTTACAAAGAGGACCAACTGGTGTTCCGTTTTGCGTAAATTGAACGTCGATTATCAGAGGATCCCAATTCCCAGCTGTTACCACTATGTTAAATGGACCTGAGCCGACTCCACCCTGAGCCGAAGCGTGAGCCGAAGGTAGAACACATATGGCAAATAATATTATCAATGAAAGCACTGCAGGAGTAGTCTTCAATCTCATAGTCTATCTGCTCTTTTAAGTTTGGTATATCTTGTTTCGTTGTACCCTTCTAAACGCGACGGTCACGAATTACAAAATAATGGCCATTGGGTACGTTATAGTCTGAAGGGTTGTTTAATTCAGCGTCATAAATTTGCCCGGTGAAAGTTGTGCTTTGGAACCCAGCAACACTTATAATTGTAGTTATCTGCGTGCCAGTCGCGTCTAAATGACGAATGTATACATCGACCCCGGCTGCACTATCAACTTGTACAGTTATAGTCACTAGCATATCCGTCCAATAGCCATCCCAACCGGATGATGTATCGCCACCAGGATATGAAAATATGGTTAAACTTAAACCTGAACCTGGGGGTAACTCCCAGTTTCCGAAGCCAACTCCGATTCTCGTTCCAAGAGCTCGAAACGCTTCATTCGGAATGGTTGAATGCTCCGCTTCTGACACAGACCCGGAAGTCAATGATACACCCAAAGCTGTCGAACTGAGCACCAACACTAAAATTAACATCAAGGTCGTTACACGATTTGCCATTTTCTTTTCCTCCTTTTCTTTTTTAACTCATTTTCAGCACAGCGGGCTTTCCCCTTTTTTGAGAAAAATTTTCTTTCATTTGCTCATACTCACTCCCCTTCTTTATTTTCGTCAGTTGTTACAGTTCTATTCCCCGATTCCGGGCACCCCCTCTCTATCCTTAAGACGCCCACAAGAATAGCTAATAGAATTAGCCTCTTCCTTCCCAAAAGCATGCTCTCAAGCAAAGAGCCACCCCTAGCTGCTATCAAACAACGATTCCAGTGCTCTTCTTTCACCACCAACTCCCAAGCCTATGTAGTACGGACGAAAACGTCCACGAATCGCATATTAGCTATGCGTGTGCGGTGATTAATTATATCATACCTTACTTCATACTCTGTCAATACCCGCATTAATTTTGGGAGCCAACTTGGGTAACGCCTGGAGAAATTACAGAATAAGGCGTTTAAAGAGCTTATAGTGGAGTACAAACCACCACCTTTGCCACAATTCTAGTGAACGCCTGATCCGGGCGTACCGACAGGCCGGGGACCGCACTGAATGAGCTCAGAAGTCGCGAACCCACACATCCAGGCTGAAGTCCTCAAGAAACCAAGACATTTTCTCTGAACAGTCCGTCACCTTGTTGGGCCTAGCCATTATAGATGTAGACGCTCGAAACGTGTTGTTGCAGTGGTATAATTATGTTAATAAGCCTCTTAAGACCAAAAACCAATGTCAGTCTTCTATGTCGAGTTTTACCTAAGAAACCGCTCGCCGCTAACGGTAGAGAATGGCGACGTAATAGTTGACAAGGGACACCCACACATCACCGTAAGAAATATAGAGGCTGATTCCCATGATGATGCTGTTCAGAAAGCCAAACCTAGAGCAGAGGCATTTCTGGATGACCTGCATTTCAGGCACAGAATAATTCTTGAAACTGGGACTGGTTTGGGAGTAGGACTACAAGACTCTCCCGAATTTAGGCATTCAGGCTATCACGCCACGCTGAAAGTGAAGGGAGGGCATCGGGAGAAATTTCCCCATACGCTAAATCAAGTAGCAATAAAACCATCGGACGCCAAGGCGTTATATAGGAGGGCAGCAATTTGCCAATATCCCTTCGATAGATTCCACAATCTCTATCGGGCAATAGAGAATGTAGCTAGTAAAATACAGGTAGTAAAGGAACTTGGCAAAAGTGAAGTCAAGCAATTTAGCGAATCTGGGCAATCTTATGAAGAAGGGCTACTCAAACTCGCACTAGATGAGTGCTTTGGCAAATATCCACGTTCCCTAAAACAAGTCGTCAAAAATTTGCCAGAATTCGATGATGTTCAGGAGACAAGCCCACAGGTAGCCAAAATACTCTTTGAAGGATATCGCTGCCAGCTAAACCATTCAAAAGCTCTAGAGAACAAGAAAATTCCGTTTAACCTTGAAGATGAACGAGCGGTACAACGGGTTTTGCCACTAGCGGACTTTGTTGCCAAGTCACTCTTATCGTATGAGGATACCTACTTATTACTCTAGTATATTCCGAAACCGTTTCAAAACCCAGCAGCCTGGGCTAAACAATCAGCCAGTTTGTTAGACTAAGCTACTAAGATTTATAATAAATCCAGCTATATCAGATAGGTTGCAGAGATAGTAAGGCAAAGTATGTCCATATCGGAGAAGGATCTTAAACTGCTTTGGGGTAGGGCGGCAGGCAGGTGTTCATTCCCTAGATGTCAATTGAAATTAACGCAGGATAAGGAACTAGCTTCCGGAAGTTTTCCCTTAGGGGAACAAGCGCACATTGTTGGTGAAAATAAAAATGCTGCACGAGGAAAGAGCCCTCTCACCACAAAAGAAAGAGACTCTTACTTCAATTGTATTCTCCTCTGTCCCACGCACCACACAATAATTGATAAAAACCCCGAAGATTATCCAATCGAGAAGTTACATATCATGAAAGCACAACATGAATTGTGGGTGGAAGAGAAATTTTCAGAAAGTAAGGACTTCCGCGAAACCGCACAAGATGTGATTTACGCAGATTTGATAGATGCTGTGGTGGCAGCATGCCAGCTTGATAACTGGGATAAGTGGGCGAGTCGGGCGCTGTCCACGAATATGAACTGGGATGAGGATGCGCATAAAAGACTATTTGAATTCTACAATAAGATACTTGGTGCCGTATGGCCGAAGGCTCTACCTGAGTTGGAATGTGCGCTTAAGAAATTGACTTACGAAATTTACGAAGCTATCCAGACGTTTGTTGAACACTGTAAATCTAGCGAAACTAGAGATGGAATACTAGTTGAAGAACGATTTTATAAATCCCGAGGGTGGATAGAGGATCATAATGAATATCAGCAACTTTTCAAAGAATATGACGCTTGGCAGAATAAGTGTAAAAATCATGTGATAGAAGCCACGAAAGCAGTTAATTGGCTAGCGGATGTAGTTCGCCGTGATATTAACCCGCTATTTTTTGCTACTAAAGGTAAGTTCTTCGTTATTATGGGCCCATACGATGTGTTAACTTTCAGAAGTCTATTTTTTGAATATACTGAAGAAGAAAAGAGAGGAATACTACGTCTATGCAAGCAAGGATGGGACATAGCTCATTCTTTTGATGATACGGTTAAATAATGAAGAGCTAAACACACTATACTAACGTAACCATTGTCTTTCACTCTCATTTTAATATGTCTTTTCTCTTGAGATTATACTAATAATCATGGAAAGGCAGACATTCAGATGTTGTGCAAGACCAACTTTAAGCGAAAGAATTACGTAACAACAATTGCTTAGTTTGTTATGTGATTGCACAATCAGCCATCTTGTTGGTTGCCACAGTAACAGTCGTTTTGTGGGTTGTTGCCCAGAGTCAAGTAAGCTAACATTGTTGCAGAGACAAAGTTTAGTAGGAGGAACAGGATGAAATCACTAACGGAATACCTGTGGGTCAACACAGAGGAGCACCGGGAATTCATCAACATCACAGACAAGGTAGAGGACCTGGTAGGTCGCAGCGGCATTAAAGAGGGCTTCACCCTGGTATCAGCGATGCATATTACGGCTGGAGTATATGTCAATGATGCTGAGTCTGGATTGATCGCAGACATAGAGGAGTGGCTGGAGAAACTGGCACCTTACAAGCGAGACTACAGGCATCACCTGACAGGTGAAACCAATGGAGATGCTCACCTGAAGAGCCTGCTCATCCACCACGAGGTTATTGTACCCATAACCGAAGGAAAGTTAGACCTCGGGCCGTGGCAGCAAATTTACTATGCAGAGTTCGACGGTCAGCGTAGAAAACGTGTTATCCTCAAGGCATTAGGTGAGTGACCTATTCTTTACAATGCAGTTAGTAAGAGACTGGCATGGTAGAAAGAAGTGGACAATCTCATCCAAAATTAGGCGAACGGCGATACTGCTATCAGCGGTTATATAGAAGTGATTGATATTCACTGTCACCTGACATCTGCGCGATTTAAACATGACAGGGACGCAGTCATTCAACAAGCAAGCCGGCGACTAGAAGCTGTCATCACAAGTGCGATACATCCAAATGAGGCTGAGAAGGTACTCAGGTTGTGTGAGAAGTATCCATCATTCGTCCATGCCACTTTAGGCCTCCATCCCGTATATGCCGCTGAGTTGACAGATGAGGAGCTTGAAGCGTACTTGGACTTGATAAGGCGCAACAGGTCAAAACTCGCTGGCATTGGTGAGACAGGGCTTGATTATCACTGGATTAGCGATAGCATAAGAATCGGGAAAATGAAGAAGGTCTTTATTGATTTCCTGAAACTAGCGAGGGAACTGGACTTGCCTGTCGTGCTGCACTTACGGAACGCCCTCGATGAGGGACTGGATATGGTGATGAAAAACAAAATGAAGGAGGTTGTGTTTCACTGCTTTAATGGCACGACGAGACAAGCTGAGGAAATCACCAGGAACAACTATTACGTCTCCATCGCGACAAACATCCTGCGAAGCGAGAACATACAGAATGTGGTAAGCAAAGTGCCGCTGCAGCGAATAGTGACTGAAACTGATTCACCCTATCTTGGACCTCGCAGGAAGAGGAACGCTCCGCAGAATGTTAGCCTTGTTGTTGATAAGTTAGCTGAGCTTCAAGGGTTGTCCCCAACTGAGGTCGATGAGATAACAAGCCAGAATGCACGAAGGTTCTTCAACATTGGCAGCCAAAACTCCTTCAAAACTTCAGCACCATGAACGTGGCAGGTGCAGACCCAAAACATCATGCAGCGCTCAAATACTTCCCACCACAAACCGGTGTCAGGTTCGTAATCGTAGCAATAAATGCTACGATAATGGCTATGAAAAACATATTCGCTATTCTGCTGTTAGCAGCGATATTGGTTGGTGGTGGAGGTTGTGGCGACAGCAGTCAGCCGACTACAAGCCATGATAATACGATTGAATTCAGTCCACGTGGGTATGAACTGCTATTCACTCACGGGATTTTACATGAAATAGAGATTGTTATGACACAGGAAGAATGGGATGGCCTTATTCAGGATATGAAGGATTACGCCAGGACAGATCTCTTCGGTCAGGGGTTAACTGGTAACTACCGAGAAGCCACATTTATTTATAAAGGTCCTGCCGGTGATGCCATAATTGAGGAGGTAGGATTCAGGACAAAGGGTCATTACACACGACCTATTCCTGAAGATGAACTGGGTTTCTTTCACAGAGCACATTTTAGAATAAGATTCAACGAGGTGTTTGACCAGAAGGAAGGAACAGAGGAGTATGAAGCAAGAAAGGACAGGAAATTTGCCAGGTTAAGGACGTTGGAGTTGAGGTTGAATTTGCAGGACATTCGCTGGGATAACTCACAGATAAGGGAATTGTACTGTTATGACCTTATGAATAGGGCCGGAGCATATACTTCCAGAACAGGTTCGACCAGACTGACAATAACTATTGATGGTGAAAAACATTATTTTGGTACCTATACAATGATAGAGACGATTGACAAATCATATTTGACAAAAAGATATGGCAACGCAAACGATAACGGAAATTTGTATAAGTGTTTATGGGGTGATTCCGGGCCGGCAACTTTAGAACCTATAGATGAAAAATTCACCGCTAACCCAATTTTCCCGGAAGAAAGAGCTATTGGGGTAAAAGATTGGGAAACACATTATAGACCTACTTATGATTTGAAAACAAATGAAGATGCGGCAGACCATACTGAACTACTGAAATTCATAGATAATATCAATACATTAAGTGGTGCTGAGTTAAAAGATTATCTGGACGCTAATTTTGAGGTGGACCGTTTTCTAAGGTATCAGGCAATGAATATGCTTATCGGGAAATGGGACGATTACTGGGCAATGGGTAATAATTATTATCTGTATTTTAATGATGGTGGCAAAATTGAATTTATGCCTAACGATTATGACATGGCCCTTGGCGGCGGATTTATGCTATTTGATACCTCATCCGTTGGAATCTATGAATGGGAAAATCATTGTAGGCAGTTTTTGCAGTTGTTTTTGCAGTTGGTGGCTCTCCAAATACCTGAATCCTGGTTAGATGAATATTGTGTTTATCATTCTCCTCTTGCTGAGAAAATATTTGAGATAGATGAATATAGAGCTAGCTATGAACATTACTTGAAGGAATTCATCACTCCGGCGAACAAGCTGTTTGTCTATAGTGAATACGAGAAGAAGTTCAACATGCTGTATGAGCTGTATTCGCCTTATCTTGACAACGAGATGGATGAAGGCGAAGAAATGATTAACGATGAACGTACCAGAGAGTATTTTCTCAAGAGAACAAAATCCATAATAGAGCAGCTTGGATTAAATGAAGAGGACTATGAGTTACCTCCCCAACAGCAACCGGCTGTAGAGGAACTACCCGGAAAGGAATTACCCGCATATGAATATCCTGAGGAGCTCTCGTTTGAAGCTAAAGAGATTAAGAATGAGGAATACGGTTTTTCTTTCAAGCATCCCAGTGATTGGAGCGATACTACGGCGATGGTGCTTTACGAAGCCACGGCGCCCATCCAGGTCACCGGGCTGTTCGTTTCGGTTTGGGATACCGCCTGGGGGCCCAGCCTGGCTGAAATTCTCACTAACACCCTCGTTGAGGCACCCGTCGAGATTCTTGCTTCGGGTGACACGGCGCTGGCAGACGGGACTGCCGCTGCCGCAGCGGAATATCACGCCACAATTCTGGGCTTTCCACTGCATTGTTACTCCATCGGAGTGATAAAGGATGATAAATGGATTACCATCAACCTTTGGAACGTTGACCAGTATGCGACATACGACAGAGCCCTCTTTGCGGAGATAGCACATACCTTACAACTCAACTAACAGGCGTTCGGAACAGCGCGGACAAGTTACGGCGCCGGGAGGTAAGCAGAAATAGAAGTAGCTAAGGCACGAATAGACGAGACGGCTCCTGCAGGCGTTCAACCCACTCAAAGGTTTGAGCGTAAGTTCTTTGTATTACCCAAGAATATCGGCTTTGCCTATACCCTGCTGCGGCAGGTCTGCCGCCCAGATAGCGAATACCCTGAAGGGCAGGTCAACAGTCTATATTTCGATACCCCTGACCTCGACCAGTACCTGAGATCAGCATCTGGTGACTTCAGGAAGGACAAAGTGCGCATTCGCTGGTACGGCGAGGCTGGGAATTATCAAGGAATGGTTCCCGTATTCCTGGAGCTGAAATCCAGAGAGGGCTTTGCCAGCAGCAAACAGCGCCAGAGGTTGCTGGCATCAGCAGAGCATCTCGAGTCGGGTCGTCTGGGTGGCGGGATTGTTAGCAAAACGACGCTCATTGATACATTAGCCAGGTTTGGTCATCATCCGGAGCTACCACTACAACCAATCATCGTGATATCCTACTGGCGCTACAGGTTTAATGAAATGCTGACCGGGATACGGGTATCGTTTGACTACAACATTCGCTCCTCAGTGGTAACCCCAGAACTGGGCTATGGAGAGAGGGAATTGCGGCTACAAGGAGGAGTCATTGAGGTCAAAGGCCCAACCCTGGAACTACCACTAACGATTAGACGGATGAGACTGCTAGATACAGACTGGAGCAGATTCTCGAAGTACGGTTATTGTATTGAATCACACTTGTCACAACCAGGCACTGGGGGTCGGTTATGGCCGTCAGGAAGAATGGTTCTACCTTAGGTAGATTAGATAGAAAGGAGGATAAACTTTGCCAGAGGGACTAATAGAATATATCCAAGGTTTACAATCCCCGATAGGGCTTTGGGAAGCTGTTGTTGCTATCGGCTTTTCATTTGTAGCTTCCATAGTCGTTTACCTGATGTACCAGTTGTTTTATGGGTCGAGATACATCGGCGCTGGGGTACATCGCACCTTTATCATCGGGGGACCAGCCATCACAGCGCTATTCCTAGGTGTACAGGCTTCCATCCCGCTTGGCCTGGGACTGCTGGGAGCACTGGCCTTCGTCCGTTTCAGGACACCCGTCAAAGACCCGGCAGAGATTGGGTTTCTGCTTTTAGTAGTAGCTTGTTCGATTGGGGCGGCAACCAATACCTTCCCAGTAACGGGCATACTATTGGCCGTTGTATTCGTTGCCTTAGGTGTCCAGTGGTTAACTCGAAACCGGTTTACATTATTTGGTCGGAGTCACCTTATGATTTCGGTAGACCAACCCTCCTTTCCAGATTTGGAGGCAAAGCTGTCACGGTTTCTCAAAGAGCGGCTGCGTGGCCTCAAATTAGAGACTATGTCTGTTCTGGAGAACCGCGTTAGTCTCCACTACCAATACCGCCGCCAAGCGCGTTTCGACTGGACAGCCTTCACCAGTGATCTTAACCGACTTGCCGGCCCTGCCAAGGTTGAGATATTTATTGGATAGCAGCAGTGTCAGTACTGACGCACAGTGGAAGCATGCCAACTGAGATTTCTGCCAATGACGTGCCCCCAAAAAGGAGTCCAGTTATAATGTTAGTCTGGAAGGACATGGAGATGCCCCTTTCGCCATCATAGCCAGGGCGAATGGTTCGGGAGCTGTTACCATTGGTGGAGCTGGGGTTACAATAGACAGAACTTTTGAACTGGCTTTCAGCTTAACTGCCTAACCCCACAGCTTTCATCAAAGGTAATTGTAGCAATAAAGCCCCCAGCCCACAATTGAGCACACTGTCAGGCAACAAACCGATGCATTGTTTATGGCATGGTCACAATACACCCCAATCGTTTCCTTTCTCGATAGCGGCAAAGTGACGTAAGCCCTGTCTTTTTTCGGATGTCCGTGCGGAATAATTACGACTTTGGAGAGGGAAGTGATTCTGGCAGGATGATAAATACAACTAATTCAGCCCGAATAATCGCAAAACCAAATCGTCCTTGTTTCCACTTGTTAATAATCCCTTTTCCCGACACATCGCTTGAAGCTCGCTAACATTATGCCAATAAGGGTCTTGTAGTCCTTGCTCTTTGAATCTTTGCCGTAATTGTTCTACAGTTTCAATAGTTCCCTCTTTAAATTCCAAGATTTGTTGCTGTTGCTCTTCATTTTCAATTTCAATACCAGCCCAAGCACGGGAAAGCTCATCAGTCCAGAAACTGCACACAGGATTTGATAACAACCCACGAAATTCAGGGTCGTCACAATCAATATAGGTGTATTTTCGCTTGTCCTCTCCCATATCACCTATTGTCTCGAATTTACCTTTGGCTTCTAGTAATAATTCATACCACCAACTACCATTACTCCCATGTTGAATTTGGCGGCTTGAAGGTTCTTTCAAAAGGGTAGTATATATCCCTCTTAACGTACGGCTACCAACATCTACTGAAGCATGGCATACAAAAATAATAATTTGATTATGTTGCCAGCTTAACCCTTGGAATGCCTTGACCGTATTCTCTAATTTTGTCTGCCCAGCAGGAATCATAGTTGTGCCTTCATCAATAAGCATTATGGAGTTTTCAACACCTATTGCGTGATCAAAGCTGCTAATAACGAAATTATCCGGCAATAGATTTTGCTTTTGTCTAGGGAAGTTCACAACAATTGGCAGTAAATCATAATGCCTGCCTATATTCTCAAGTAGGAAATACCCCAACGCACTTGTGCCCATACCTTTTCTGCCTAAAATTAAATTGACAGAGGTAGGTCTTATGAGATCATACCACAGGTTGTTTTCTTTATCGGCTTCGCTTAAAAATTCATTTATGTCCATTTGCCCTCCTAGGGTCAGATTTAGATAGGGTGTCAAACTTATTATACCACTGCAAGAAAGTAGCCTGGCACTTCCTTGTCTATCGATGCAATGTTTGTCTAAAGTTTATCTATAGTTGCCAGACCAAACATTTTGGACTTTTGTTTAGCTATTTCGCACAACAAGTATCACATTTGTGAAGCGTGTAGACTTTTGTTAGGTTTGTTATAGTGTCTCCAAAAGTTGCAAGATGGCATCGTTCAGTTCCACAATCTTCCGTGCTTCTTCTAGACTAGGCTCAATGTTATGGTGGATAAGATTGTTTCGCTTCTTATGCGCTTTAAGCCAATCACACCACAGTTTATTATCCATATTTGCGATCGACCTCGAGAAGTATTTCTTGAGTAATGTCTTCAGACGGTCTTTTAATCGCCAGTTGTTCCCATCGGTGAGGAGGTTTTCAATCTCAGCGGTGCTCATCCTAGCACTCAGTTTTCTATGATAAAACTGCTCCACATATACCTCAAGCGACGTGAAGCTCTCGATAACTGCCATCTTACCATCGCGTCGGTCCAGTGCTGCCCCCGCATTCAACCTGAGCAACTTGTGAGTCTCTGGGCACAGCCCACTTCCAAGTGCTGATCGGAAGGCATCGATGACTTCACTCGACTTGCTGACAATAGCTGGCCTAATGCCATGCGCCGAGAACGAATAGGGGTGGAACCCGCACTTGTAGGTGAACTTCTCTCCAGTAAACTTCTCTTGTTTCCTGATGCTGCAATCACCGGGGATCCCGATGCGGATATCCTCGATGATGAGATAGGATACACGTTCGATATATCCATCCCCAGTCACAACTCGGTATATGTCAATGATATGGTTGACAATATCAAGACTTCGACTGCAAAGCTCCTCAACGATGTCCCTCTGGTCCTCATTATCCCTCTTGTAGGGATCAAACCCAGCAGGGGTTTCCCAATCGAATTCGATCGTCAAGCGTGCGAACCGAAAGTAGCCTGTCGGGTCTTTGTCGAACTCCACATTGCGTCCTTTAGGGCCTTGGGGTAATGGTTCAGGAGCCCCGATCCACTCCGTGGTAATCTCTGCATTGGCCAGATACCGAATTTTGTTTGGAATCACAAGCTCATCTTTTATATCTGTTGATCCCTCGGCACGATCTGTCCAGACCTTTTCAGGCACAACCCCGATGGGTTCACCAGTTTTTGGATAGGAAAATAGGTATCGGCAAGGAGGGATGTACAGGCAAAAAGGAAGACGAACGACTACTTGGATAACTTCCACTTCTCCTAAGGGTTCACCAGAGACCGAGTAGAAGAGATGAAAACCTCGGATGGATGGTGGTGGTGAACTAACTGAGAAAGGGTTGGTATTCATGGTCGGCCTCTGAGTTTTGTAGACTGATTCATCTGTGGCTTCTTCTCAACTCTAGCTATGCTAGATTCTAACATCTGCTACAATGCCTTCCAAGCCCAGTGATGGTATATTGACCCTGTAAGAATAACGAATCAGAAAATCTGAAGTAGCTACTCCTCTGAGTGTTTAACCAAACGCCCGATTGTTTAACTTCAGGGTGGAACGAGTTCCCAAGGTCTGGGATTCCCTATCCTTGCTCAATTAGGTCTTTTACGAACCTAACACCGGTTTGTGGTGGGAAGTATTTGAGCACTGCATGATGTTTTGGGTCTGGACCTGCCACGTTCATGGTGCTGAGGTTTTGAAGGAGTTTTGGCTGCCGATGTTAAAGAATCTTCGTGCATTCTGGCTTGTTATCTCATCGACCTCAGTTGGGGACAACCCTTGAAGCTCAGCTAGCTTATCAACAACCAGGCTAACATTTTGCGGAGCGTTCCTCTTTCTGTGAGGCCCAAGATAGGGCGAATCAGTTTCAGTCACTATTCGCTGCAGCGGCACTTTGCTTACCACATTCTGTATGTTCTCGCTTCGCAGGATGTTTGTCGCGATGGAGACGTAATAGTTGTTCCTGGTGATTTCCTCAGATTGTCTCATCGTGCCGTTAAAGCAGTGAAACACAACTTCCCTCATTTTGTTTTTCATCACCATATCCAGTCCCTCATCAATGGCGTTCCGCAAGTGCAGCACCACAGGCAGGTTCAGTTCTCTCGCGAGTTGCAGTAAATCAATAAAGACCTTCTTCATTTTCTCGATTCTTATGCTATCGCTAATCCAGTGATAATCAAGCCCTGTCTCACCAATGCCAACGATTTCTGACCTATTGCGCCTTATCAAGTTCAAGTACGCTTCAAGCTCCTCATCTGTCAGCTCAGCAGCGTATACGGGATGGAGGCCTAGAGTGGCATGGACGAATGATGGATACTTTTCACACAACCTGAGTGCCTTCTCAGCCTCATTTGGATGTATCGCACTTGTGATAATAGCTTCTAGTCGCCGGCTTGCTTGTTGAATGACTGCATCCCTGTCATGTTTAAATCGCGCAGATGTCAGGTGACAGTGAATATCAATCACTTCTATTAACCGCTAATAGCAGTATCGCCGTTCGCCTAATTTTGGATGAGATTGTCCACTTCGCGCAAGAGGGTTAAGTCCCGGGAGCCTTCCGAATTTCTACCATGCCAGCCTCTTACTAGCTGCATTGTAAAAGAATAGGTCAGTCACCTAATGCCTTGAGGATAACACGTTTTCTACGCTGACCGTCGAACTCTGCATAGTAAATTTGCTGCCACGGCCCCAGGTCTAACTTCCCCTCGGTTATAGGCACGATAACCTCGTGGTGGATGAGCAGGCTCTTCAAGTGAGCATCTCCGTTGGTTTCACCTGTCAGGTGATGCCTGTAGTCTCGTTTGTAAGGTGCCAGTTTCTCCAGCCATTCCTCTATGTCTGCGATTAATCCAGACTCAGCATCATTGACATATACTTCAGCCGTAATATGCATGGCTGACACCAGGGTGAAGCCCTCTTTAATGCCGCTGCGATGGCAGGACTAGCTTTTGGCAATTCTCAGGTGACCATTGCACATAGCATGGGGCATGCGCTGGGTTCTATTTTTCATGTTTCTCATGGTCGCAGCGTGGAAGTGGTGTTGCCTTATGTAATACAGTACACTAAAACAGTTGCCGCCGATAGATACGCTGAGCTCGCAGCCGCGATCGGGATAAAAGCAAAATCGAGTGAAGAAGCTACCGATAGATTGGTTGTTGCCGTGAAAGAGCTAATCAAACAACTAAACGAACCTCTCTCGATCAAAGAAATAGGGATAAGTGAGGAGGATTTCAGAGAAAAGCTCGATCTACTAATAGAGCGGGCAGAGTTGGATACTTGTACAATAACTAGTCCAAGAGCTCCATCCGAGGACGAGTTTAGAAAACTCTTCCTCCACGCTTATGAAGGTAGGGATGTGGACTTTTAGAAACAGATACCCTATATTTGTTAGTGGTGAATACTGCCAGAATATGCGGGAGTAACTCAGCGGTAGAGTTCCTGCCTTCCAAGCAGGGTGTCGTGGGTTCGAATCCCGTCTCCCGCTCCAATTGAACTGGAAGCACGATTTTAGATATAAAATCGGTGAGAAACTGGTAGACAACATCATGCCCACTATCGAGGAGATGGATGAAAAGAGTGGTCAACTCGAGGCTGAGGCACTTCACGACCCGAAGAGACAAACACTGGTATCTATTATGCAACTCAAACGCGACATACTGGCGTTGACGCGGGTCATATTGCCCAGCGGGAAATCATGTTTAGAGATCTCAAAGGAGGTAAAATATGAAGGTTCTTCTTGCTGTTGACGGATCAGCATATTCCGACATTGCAACCGAGATGGTAAGGGCACTTCGGCTTCCTTCTCAGACCGAAGTCACAGTAATCACCGTAGTGCCCGAGCATACCTTCCTGGGAGGAATTACGCTTGGCAAGCTGAGGGGCACCTCACCAAAAAAAGAGGCCCAACAGCAGAAGCAACTGGAACTGCTACAGCACCCGATTCAGGCACTTAGCGCCAGCAAGCTCAAGGCGGATAGCCTGGTGCGGTGGGGAAATCCAGCTGAAGAAATCCTGAAAGTAGCCAATGAAAGTGGGATCTCCCTGGTGGTAATAGGTGCCAAGGGCTTGACGGATGCACCTGTGTTCCGCCTAGGTAGTGTTGCTCTGACAGTGATGAAACACGCAAAGGCCAGTGTCCTGCTGGTAAGGCAGACGACTCGCATCACTAGGCAAGTATCTTGGGCTAAAAAGAAAGCTGCCATAAAGCGGGTCCTACTGGCTACTGACGGCTCGAAACACTCGGACATGGTCACTCGGTTCTTCCTGGACATGCCTTTGCAACGGCACTGTGAGGTCATCGTGGTAACGGCTCTTCAATCGCACCTCGCCGCCTGGGTTAAAATGCCAACACTTGACTTCCAAACCAATCAAGAATTGCTTGCCAGATTACAAGCAGCCGAAGAAAGTGAAGCACGCAAGATAACCGTCAAGAACGAAAAGCAGTTCCAGGCAAAAGGCTATAAGACTGTGTCTTTAGTATTGAGGGGTGGGGTAGCTGAGTCCATATTGGCATCTGCAAAGGAATACAAACCAGATATTATCGCACTGGGAAGCAGGGGGCTGAGCGGAATCGAGTCTCTCCTCTTAGGCAGCGTAGCCGAGAGGGTAGCAAGGTATGCCGATTGCTCGGTGTTGATTGGCCGGGCTTCTAAATAAATGGGAAGGAGGTAACCAAAGTGGTCAGGATAACAAAGACTATAGCAGAAAGTAGGTTGGGAGATGTACCCCAAGGGAAGCAATTCTGGTGCCAAGACGGGCGAGTTTTGAAGAGCTTGCCACAACTGGGTGTGGCTCTCAAGCAGATGGATGAAGAGACTTTCCGTCATCACTCTAGCGAGAGCGGAAATGATTTCAGCAACTGGGTCAGGGATGTAATCGGTGATGAGAAGCTTTCCCGAGACCTGCTAAAGAGCACTACTCAGGCACAGGCGGCCAAAAACATAGAAGACAGGGTAGCCTGGCTAAAAGGTAAAATAGAAGCCTGATATATGACCGTACTCCGAGTTTGAAACGGAGTGCAGTTATAGATTTACTCGTGTGATATTGTATAATCTGGAGGACAACAACAGTGGGTCATTCCCTTAAAATACTTTTTGCTGCAGCTGAAGCCAGTCCACTGGTAAAGGTCGGCGGTCTAGGTGACGTTGCTGGCTCTCTGCCATTGGCTTTGAGGCAGAGAGGTCATGATGCCCGAATCATCATACCCCGCTATGGTAGTATCAACTTAGAGGGGTATAAATGTAGCAATCGTGGCAGGTTCGTTATGTCCTTTCTTAATAATCGGGAAAGCATTGTCAGCAACGAGGTATTACTACAAGACGGCACTCCTGTCTATCTGGTGGAGAATGAAAGATACTTTGATAGGCCGGCAGTCTATGGAGAAGCGGATGACCTCGAGCGTTTTCTACTCTTCTCCCGGGCAGTGATGGAAGTCCCCAAGAGGTTAGACTGGCAGCCAGACGTTCTTCATAGCCATGACTGGCACACGGGGGTGGTACCTGCTCTTCTCAAGGTCGCCTACAGAGATGATATCTTCTACTCATTATGCGCCTCAGTACACACGATTCATAATATAGGCTACCAGGGCTGGTTTGATGGCTCTTTTGCCAGTCGTGCTGGGCTGTACGATTACCTGCCACCCCCAGAAGACCCTAATCGCAGTAAGAGTTACAGCATGGTTGCCCTTGGCATCTACCACAGCGATATTATATCTACAGTCAGCAAGACTTATGCCACAGAGATTTTGACGCCAGAGTATGGAATGGGGCTGGAGATGCTGGTACAGATGCGGCAGGATAGCCTTTTTGGGATTCGCAACGGCATTGACTATGACCAGTTTAATCCGGCTAACGACCGGCTAATAGCGGCAAACTACGATATTGAAAACCTGGATAAAAGGGTCACAAACAAGCTTGCATTGCAGGATAAAGCTGGGCTGCCGGTCAATGCTGAGACTCCACTACTGGGTTTGGCAGCACGCTTGGTAGACCAGAAAGGGATTGATATCTTAGCGGCTGCCCTTGACTCTTTGTTTGATGAGGCAGATGTACAGTTCGTGCTGCAGGGCAGCGGTGACCCCAAATACGAGGAAACCCTGAAGATGCTGGAAAGCAGATACCCTGACAAAGCACACATGTTCCTTGTTCTGGACTTTGCTCTGGCACGACTCATATTTGCCGGCTGTGATATGTATCTTACGCCATCTCGTTTCGAGCCATGTGGCCTGTCACACCTTATTGCCATGCATTATGGTGCTATTCCCATAGTAAGGCGTACCGGTGGCCTAGCCGAAACAGTGCCAGACTGCACCTCTGACCTATCCAGCGGGCTTGGCTTTGTCTTCGAAGGTTATGATGCTGGCGCATTGCTGATGACGCTAAGACGGGCGTTGGCAGCTTGGCAACATAAGGACAGGTGGCAACAGCTAATGCGGCGAGCCATCCAGTCGGATTTCTCTTGGAAGTCTTCTCTGCCGCAGTATGAAGCCCTCTACGAGATGGCGATACGAAAGTCGACAGCAAGCCAGATAGTTTAAGGATAACAAGTAATGGACACCTGGATTAAGTCTTTCGTTTTGACCTTTGTGCCCCTGTTCATAGTTATTGATGCTTTGGGGAATCTACCCTTTGTCATCTCATTGGGCGAAGAACTCTTCACCAGCGAAGAGTTCCCTATCCTCTACCGTACGTGGGACGCCTACGAAGTAACCGACTATTTTACCTCTGATCCGGACTATTGTCTCGTGGCAGAATCAGAGGGGAGAGTCGTTGGCTTTGTCCTTAGCCACTACTATTGAAAAGGAAGGCACCGCCTGGAAGAAATACGGCTACCTGAGCTGGATAGGGGTTGCCGAGGCTTTCCATCCAGAGAGCTGGGCTAGCTCTGCGCCTATACAAGAAACTTGAGGAGGGGTTCCGAAAAGACGGGGTGAGAATGGTCATAGCTGATACGGAAGCCGATAACGAAGAAGCCATTGCTTTCTTCAAAGCGATGGGGTTTGCTCTCTCGGCCAGGCATATATGGCTGGGCAAGACTTTGAGACGGCCTGTAAAAAAGCAGCCCGGAGCCAGTTAGCACATCACCAAAAGCAGAATAGAATTTTTTGGCAATACGGATACTTCACCATATTGATTGTGACGGCAGTAATAGGTATCTCTCCCGTAGCCTATTTCAGGAACAAGAAATGGCTCTAGTGAGAGAGTGCTCCATGGATTTTGGAAGAGGGGAAGGAGGCTTTTTGGTGAGCTTGTACGGCAGGAAGAAGAGAGTTATCCCGGTCTGGAAAAGCCCTTGATTTCCCAGAAATATGGCTAGATGAAGCTCCGATGTACAAGCGTGCACGTGAACCAGCGAGACTTATCTCTACACAGGGACTACGGAATGGGCCTTGTCTCTACAATATAAATAAGCGGTCAGCTATCTTGTTCCGCAGATCCCGGGCAGTTACAAGCTTCTGGTGCAATTCACTTTTTACATTTCCATCGACCCCGCTCGTGTTTACAGCTCGGTAGCCATTGACAATGGCCCTCCATTGGTCGATAAGCCCCATGTGAATGAGGTTGATATCCCACATAGGCTTGCGACTGGCCCACCAGAACTGGCAGCTGTGGAGTGCCCTGTCCAGTAAGCCCCGGGCAATACCAGCAAACCGCTTGCTCTCATCGTTATCACCGAGCTGGCTAGCACTTGAGCATATCTCCATGCATATTGACAGGTGCTCCCACTGCAAATGATGTATCTCATTGTCTTTGTCAGCCCAAAGAGGATAGGGATTCCCTGCGTCTATGTCTTCAGCCGTAGTACTCCAGGAAGATGGTTTGGGATCTATGACATCGCTGGATGAAAAGAGCTCGAGAAGCTGGCTGATAGTTGCTGTTTGGACCTGCTGAGCTGTCTCTGCATCTTGAAAAAGGCTAGCGTGTTGGGTTGCTAGAGCTTTCTTCTGTTGAATATAAGCAAAGGTCTCGCTTCTTACCTGTAGTTGCTCGTAGACCTCGGCTAAGAACAATTCTTCCCAGTCTTGAATGTGGTGGCCATAAGTTTCGGCATCCATAGCAGTGACAACATAGATATTTTCCTTATCACCCTTAAGAGCTTTGAGGTTGTCGAGGAAGTCTTTCGGGCCTAGCTCATGGAAGCTAATCTTGTTGCTCAGGAGGTTATCTCGGAAGAATACTGCTAATCTTTTCCCGTCGTGCTCTATTTGGTAAACAGTATCGACTGGCCAGTTAGTTGGGCAGGCAACGCCACTGAGAATAATCCAGCGGTGCCCCGCTCCGATAACTGGTGGCAGGATCTCTCTGCTATAGGCCATCTCTGGGGGGAAGAAGCCACTGGGCTTGTAGGCAGTCCCAAAGAAAAAGCTATTGGTCTTCTGGTTCAGCTCTATCTGTCGCTTAGCTTCGTCGGGTGGAATCAAGGGAAGGATAGGATGGTATTTGCCAGTGCCGGTGAACTCAATCTGGCCGCTCTCTGCCAGCTCTTTTAGTCCCTGGATGATATCCCGGTGACCGCAGTTCTTAAGCATCTCAGTCAGAGTTCCATTGATATTGACCGTGACCCTAGCATTGGGATATTGGTGAAAGACCTCCAGCAGCGGGCGATATGATTCATCGCAGATTTTCTCTAGTACCGAAGGAAGCTGGGTTGGTGGTTGATAGAAGTGAAGGAGCTGTGCCCAATAAATCATAGTACCTCCTTTCGCAGCACCCTATGTTGCTATTTCATTTTCCAATCCCACAACTAGAATTTGCAGGATTTCAAAGAAGCGGCAATATTATGGAGTATAACAGCAGAATCAAGACCTAGCTGCTGTTCTTTACCCACTCCCAGGCTTCCCAGAGATTCTTAGCATAAAAATCCGGTCTTGGTTTTGGATTCCTTTGCTCAGATTTTCTATCCAACAGTATTGTCTGCATACCGATTTGTTGGGCTCCCTTTACGTCAGTTTCGAGCTCGTTGCCAATATACACAGCCTCCTCCGGTGGGGTATTCAGCATGGTGCAGGCAATCCTGAAAAGCCTCGGGTCGGGTTTCCTAAATCCGAAATGAGTGGACAACAAAATGCATTTGAAATACTGACGTATACCGAGTATTGCGCCTTCGTCAAGGCAAAAAACTTTCTGGGCATCAGAAACGATCCCTATTGGGTATCCACTCTTTTTCATTTCCTCCAATACCGGAAGGCTGTCCGGAAATAGCTGAAATCGTTCCCGGCTAAGCACCCTGAAAAGCTTGCAGCAAGACTCAGCTAAAAAGGGATTGCCCAATCCTTCTTTTGTAAGGATATTGCCAAATACGACCTCGAGGTCTATTTCAGGATATTGTTCCCCCTTAGACTGGACGTATCTTTCTCTTTCTAGGTTGAGTGCAGATTTCAGTTTCGCAGCATCGATTTTCGCTCCATAATACTGTAAGTAGAGGGAAATGTAATAGAAGATATCATCCTTTTGTTCGTCCGTCTTTATATCTATTAGGGTACTGTAACAGTCAAAAACGACAGTCCGTATTCTAGACATTGCTTAGCCTCCCAAATTAGGTTCTTTCTATGATGTTCGCCTAGCCAGCTATTTTTGGCAATCCTCAATAATCCCAGCCCCATATACACAGGAATCTTCCGAGTGATAATAGGGAAAAACCGGGTATCGCCATAGTTGACTGCATATTCCCAGAGGAAATGGCCGATAAACGGCTCAGCAGCCCAACTATCGCCCATGCGCCACATAAAGTGGTGCTTTAGTTCAGCAGCGATAAATCCCAGATCCCAACACCGGTCAGCCCACTTCATTTTTTCCAAGTCGATCCCCACTACCATGTTACCATCAAAAAGAAAATTTGTTGGAGTCGCATCTCCATGGACAATCACTTCTCTATCGGTAGCAAAAATGCTCTCCTCATCCCACCATTTACGTGAGTGTTGCTCAATAGCGGCTTCTTCAAAAGGGGCAAGAAGTTCCTGTCTCAAATAATTCAGCAGCTTTTGCATATACGCTTGAGGCAACTCAGGGGGAACCGTCCTATCCGTAACGCTAATTTGGTGTAGTTTAACAAAAAACCTGGCTAGATAGCTTAACTTCTCGAAAAGCTCTTTGTGCTGTTGTTCATAAATAGCTCTTGCTATGTAGTAATCGAGTGTTCGCCCCGGAGCCTTCTCTGTGACCAGTAATGCAGAAAGCTTCTTGCTTCTACCTAAAGGGGCTACCACATAGTCAGTATCTCCGCTCATTCCAAACCTTTCTCGAAGCAGCTTTAGATTCAGATATTCTTTGTCTGCCTCCAACCACGCCTGTTCCAATGGAATCGACTCAACTTCAAAGAACTTTCCTATCACCATTATGTTGTTTCTATTTTCAAAGAAGAGATAAACAGGCTTTTTGTAACTGAGCTCCGATACCTCTATTTCTCCGTAAGGTGGGGAGGCCAGTTGAGGGAATATCTCCTCCTTCAAATACTTATAAACAGCCGCTTTTACCTCCACAGTTCTTCCTCCTCTCAGCTTTTTCCAAATGCCCCTTCAATGCAATGCCATCCCCGGAGGTGCCTTTTAGATGTTCTTTGCTCTACCTTGCCTCAAATGCCTGCCCCGCCTACCTACCCTGTATGACAGACACCACATACAGAGATGCGAAAAATCAGCTTGATCATTTCTTGGAGGATACTAGAACAAATTTTGTTATGAATGTGATATTAGGAACAAGTATCACGCCATCTTCTTCGGTCTTGAGCTTGTGGTAAATCAAGTTTATATCGATTATTTCACCTGCAATATTCTCAGGCATGACAACTACCTTGTCACCTATGCGGAATGGACCCATAACCATAATAATCAAAAACGCTAACAAGTTACTCAGGATGCTCCAAGCGGCAAAGAAGCTCACAACCATCATCGCTATGAAAGCGGCGAGGGAAATCCAAATACTTTGTACGCCCATCCCGAATATGCCTGCAACTACAATCACAAGAACGATGATAATAAGCCACCTAACAATAAGCTTGAGCAAGTGGATATGAGATGGATCAAGCTCCCTTCTCTTACCAAATTTCGAAATAAGAGATGCTAAGACACATCCAACTATTACCCCTATCACTATAGCTATTAATGCGGGAAGAACTACCTGAAGGAAATACGTCATGTTGAACATCAGTCACCTCCTTTTGAATGGTTCTATACACTGGTCTATCGGCTCAAAACTATTCTTAGTATTAGCATTCATATGTGTTTGCCCCATTTCATCACATTACTCAACTAAGTTGGCTATTCTGTACTCCATAGGAGTAAATATCCCATACCAGCTTTCTATGCCTTCTATGCTACCTGACCCACATACTCCTCAGGCAAAGGTGGAGTTATCCTGGTAATCGTAAGTGTTGCAGAATGGGTTTGATTCGCACTGCTAGTTATTTCGTTATCGGGGACGCTGGTATCAGCAGTTGATGCCTTGCTATCACCTGATAAGAGCAAGCCTGTTAATATGACCATTAGTGCCAACAAAACAGCCAAGCTTTTCTTCATCGTCTTGAATTATACCTCAAATAACCTTAAATAGAAGGTCTGCTAAGTTTGAGGATAGTTTGAGGCTTTATCGTAGGCTAGAGGTAGTCTGGGTGTGTCTAAGGGCTTGGAACCTCAAAGAACGGCGGGCATTGGTGGTGGTGTTTAGATAGGTGTAAATATCGTAATGTTAAATAGTTAACTATACTTTAGCTTTTCTTTTGCTCTGTAAGTAATAGAATACTCAGAATGTCACATTCGTGATATGCTCCTGACATGTAAGAACTATATTGGCAACAGCAATGAAAAAGTATGTTCTGAAGTGGGAAGTATCTGGCATTCTGTTTGTCTTTTTACTGGGTGCGTTGCTACATTTTTTATTTGGATGGTCAGGAGAATCAAGAATTGTTGGGCTGTTTGCGTCGGTTAATGAGAGTGTTTGGGAACACTTTAAGCAAGGGTTCTGGCCTATGTGCCTATTTGCTGCCATTGAATATAGATTCCTGCGGGTGCATGTTAATAACTTTTTAACAGCAAAAGCTGTGGCTGTCTATTTAATCCCCATCATTACCGGATTGGTTTTTTACGCCTACACAGCCATTACCGGAGAAGAGATTCTGATAGTTGATATCTTTATTTTTCTAGTTGCTATCATTGTGGGGCAGCTAACCAGCTATAAGATAATGATTTCATCCAAGCTACCCGAATATACAAAATTCATTTCTCCCATATTCATAATACTGCTGGCTTTAATTCTTATGCTCTCTACCTTCTATCCACCACATCTGCCAATCTTTCTTGATGGTAACACCGGGACATATGGGATACCGTGATATATGATTAGGCACATTAGAAAGTTAGTTTTTGTAATGAAATAACATACACCCCAATATTTGTACAATAATAAATATGTAACAATTATCCATTTCGTGCAGGTGGCAAATTGAGAACAAAAGGCATAGGCGAGATATGTTGACCGCCGGCGTTGAGGCGGTATAATCATTTGCTGAAAGGAGGCAAGCGGTCTTCGCCTTTTCTGCAGCTTGTCTTACACACAGGAGGTCAGTGGTTCAAGTCCACTACTGCCCACTTTAGATACTACGCCTAGAAGTGATAAACATCATGCCAGAGTGTTCACAAAGGCGATATTTGATAGGTTTCTGGAATCCAGACCTGACATCACCCATGGAATTCAAGAAGTATTTGGAAGAAGCAACTATGGCCAGAGACTATTTTCACGATAGATACTAGGTAACATTCTTCCCTATCTACTTGTCCTAGCTGTCTGTGCGCGAATACGCTGTTTCAATTGCTTTTGGTAGAGCCAGCAGAGGTCACAAAAAGCCAGAATGTTATATCTGAATTGCTATAAATCAAACTAAATCATAATTGGTCTTATGTCTCAGTATTTTACGTGTGATTTTAACTATGAAAAACAGGAATGTTAATATTGACAAATCGTACACTCGGTTTTAAATTTATACGAGCCAGTCTTGCGGAATTAAAGCTCTCCCTCCAGCCCAAGGGGCTTCGACTAGAGCTTCCTTAAATCGCTGTTCCTCTAAGTTGGCGTGTTCAGTTACAATAATCTGTAAATTAGGATGCAGTACTTTACATGCATTAAAAAGGAGGTTAAACACCCTTTGTACAGCTTCTATATCTGCCCGCGCTTCTTTTAGTTCGTCTTGGCCCATTCCTTCCATAGCTAGGTATGACTCTTTAGATGGGAAATATACTTGTGTGGGTTGGTCTAGCATGAGGAAGCTCGGAACTGGACGATTATGTTCTACAAAGTACTTGTGCAGTGCTAGAAGTGTAATTAAATGACAACCTAGCCAGTTTTCTCCACCTCCCATCCTCTCCATCGGAATGGGACGTGGATACCTATCCACTATTACAGTTAATTTATCAAGGTCAAACCTGTAGGGTAAGCCTTTATACTCAAGGGATAATTCTCTAGCCCATTCTGTCATTTGCGAGGCGATTGAATTTAAGACAGAAATCTTTATATCTTCTGCTTCTCTAATGTCCAATTGCTGTTCGTAGAAATCCACACGTCTTTTGGCTCTCTCTACTTCTTTTCGCAGTGACGAATCTTCATCAGTGAATCGTATCGTCTCAAGGTACAAACTAATGCGGCCAATAATGCGCGCAATTCGGCTATTTGTATCACGAAATCGCTGTGCGACTTGTTGTTCCTCTAGAATCTTATTAATAGTCAGTCCTATTTCCGAAATTCGTTGTCGTATCCTGTTGCGTTCCTCCTCTAATCCTTGTATGACGTGGCGTAATCTTGGTCGCTCGCTTTCGACAGCCTCAATATTGCTTCGCAGGTTTCTCAATGAATTAACTATGCCTTTTATGATTGTTGGGTTGTCATGTATTTCTGACGAACATAATGGACATACGTTCGTGAAGTCATGTGAAATATCAAACAGATTAAGAGACTCCAATCGCATCCTTTGTTGATTGGCCTCACTTGTATATCCCTCTGCCTCCTTCGCAAAGAACTCTGCCTCTTGAATACGCTCACTTTTCAGGCGTAATTCTTGGCGTTGTTCGTACAATTCCTGTTGTAGCTGTGGCAAACGGGCATCTACAACCGAAGGGATTTCTGTCGGCTGCCATTGTGCAATCTCCTCAAGAATAGGAAACAACTCTTCTGTCCTGTCAGGGATAGAATCCGGAACCGTTAGACCTACTTGTCTAGCTTCCTCTAGTAAGCTTCGTCCTAAAGTTGCCTTCTCACTGACAACAGACTCGGCCTCTTCGAGCCTGCGTTGTGCGAGTTTTAAATCCCGACGAGCATTTCGAAGATGTTGCTCCAACTTCAACTGATCTTCCCTTACCGCACCAAGAAAATATGGTAGTGTATCTTTGATGGTTCGTGGTATGTATTGCTCTGTTTGTCTATAGAAAAGAACATCTTGGCTGGCAATAAGATTTTGCTTCTGAAAGAGGTAAAACGTAGTGTGCCTTATTGAAGCCTCAAGTGGGTTCCTAGATTGTCCCTCCTTCGGCATGTGCAGGTTGGGAGATATGCCTATTAGACGTGAAAGGTATTCGGTAATTGCATCATCATTAGAGTTGGCTGCTAGTTTTGACAGGGGCGGCGGAGATATATCCTCGCCAGACTCGAAATACACTTGACTTTGATGACTTGATTTTTTAGGAGGGGCAGGCTTAGCAATGAGAACCTGAGTCTGACCGATTTGGAAGAGTACTGCGTACCAGGAAACGGCGTCGCGAATCACACCCTCCGGTACTTTGAATCTCGAGCTTCCGAGACAGTAGTCTATAATATCAATAAGCGCCGACTTACCCGTGCTGGACTTGCCAGTGATTATGTTTACTGCACCCAATTTGAACTTGAGTTCGCGAAAATTACCAGCATTGTTATAAAGGATTATCGATTTTATTTGCATACTCATGGTCTGATTCCCCACATGACATATATTGTCGAAACATCGCCCGAATGTGCTAGCCAACGGCCAAGAAAGCGTGACTTTTCTCTACAAATGGCAGACTCAGCTATATCGGTCCATAAGGATACCTTGCGCAAATCCTTGCAAGCAACCAGTTTACCTTCTTGGGTTATCTCTATGCTGTTTGCTTGAAGACCAAACGCAAGACCTTCTTTTGTGTATGGCACTAATTCACGTGCCCGCTTTGCAAACCCGATGCGAACTTCTGGCCTACTTTGTAGCCAGACATGCAACTTGGTACGCAAACTTTTTGGAAGCAGGTTCCTAGTCGATTTGTGAAGTGTTAGTGGTAGAATAAGAAAGGAAAGTGGGTAAGGCATGCCTAATTCCACATATTCTTGGAAACCAGCTATGGAATCAGTAAGCAATAATGCACAAAAAGCTGGATTAAAGAGGTTAGCTACTTCGTTTGGTCTTTTCCCCCAAGGCAACATCTATCTCTCGCTTAATGACGCCAGTAATTCCTCAAGTCTGTCCAAGAATTTTGGATGCCATCCAACACGAGGAGGATCATCATTCGCAAGTATATGGTAACTCCCTCGTACTACGTAAGGCTCTGTTACCCTTGGACGAATCCTGACATCCGCGGAAAATTCCATCCAATCATACACCTCTCGACCACACCCTCGTAGAGTTCCCTCACTTGCATCATCTGTCTCCATCTTTTCTTGGCAGGCCCAAAAATGGCGTTCCCACTCATCCATTAGGCTTTTCTCATAAGTGTCCAATTCGTTGCCGATCAACAATTCCTCACGGGCCCACCGACTACGTTGTTCAAAAGCCCTATAGTAGTCCAAAATAGCTTTTTCAATCCGCTTATTATGTACTGCGATCAAGCGTAGTTGCAATACAAATCGTCTATTGTCAGTTCTTGGGTCAGGTTCTATAGGTGGTTTAGCATCCAAAAAGTCGATTGGCAGAGAATCAGCCCTCAGTTGGTCAGCTATCTCGCATATTTTATCATGTACTTCATACCAAGTAATCGGTTCTTTTGATTTTGCAACAAGATGTTGGATAACCTTTGCTAGCCACCAGCCTTCGAGACGCTCATACAATGAATCCAGATATTCCCTTCGTACAGTTAGATTAATCTTCTTCTTGATCAAAGACGATACATCAGATATATCCTTTGATTGATCAAGTATGCGAATACTATCCAGTAGATGCTCTCTTTCGTGGTCAGATAGGGCCAAAAATGCTTCAAAAGACGGCCTCAGATTTGCATTTTGGGACGCTGTTGCAATTTGAAGCAGCCTATGGCTTGCTATATCGAGATTTCGGTTCTTATCGGCGCGTAGAAGAGAAGCTATGGATTGATTTGGTGCACTTGCATTAGTGATCAGCGTTAGTAGTGTGTTAAAAGAGATTTTACTCTGCTTCAAGTACATGCTCCAAGTACCGATCGTCTTCCAGAGATCGGGACTGCTATCACTCAAGGAAGCTTGGCTGTTAATGTGGTGTTTAAATTGTAGGAGTTCATAGATACTCCCGTCCGTGCCAAAGATAACATCGTCTAGCACCTCTATTGATAATTCCGAGTCCTCATCAGAATCCAATAACAGGAATAGAGCATATCTCGCTTGATAGAAATAGCCCAAGGCCTGTGGTCCTGCAGCGAAACCATCAACCATTGCCACACCAATCGATTGACATAATTGTAATTGTAATTGTGAGGTAAAACAATGTATATCACCTATTTGGAACTGTCAAGATTTTAACTAATACAGCAAAAAGAACTAAATCAGGAATTGAAGCATCTAACTTGTGCGGTGGCCAATTTATTTTCCGATAGGGCATGAACCGACCGGTAAACAAAACTGACATTTGTTCAGCCCTTGCCCCTTTGCTTGAAGCAAATGTCGCTTTGTGCTTGGTTCCCTAACATCTATGCTACAATTTTTTATCGTCGCCAGATAAAGTCTGCGAGGAGAATATTCATTATGAGCAGTGTAATAATTTTTGGAGCAGGAGCAAGTCACGGAGCTGGCGATGTGCTTCCGAGTAAACCGCCGCTGGGCTCGGGACTTTTTTCTGAGCTTTTCAAAAACTTCCCAGAAAGCTGGGGCGCTTTGTCAAGTGAGGCAACAACTGCATTCGAGACTAGCTTTGAAGGGGGTATGAAGGTCATATGGAACAAGTATGGCGGGGCCATAATGGAACTCATGAGGCATATGGCCTTGTATTTTGCTCAGTTTCGCCCAAGGAAAATCGGCTCGACTGCATACGCATCTGTAGCTAGGGAGCTTAAACGACGCAAACTTGAGAATCAGGTGACGCTTGTAACCCTGAACTACGAATGTCTTTTGGAGACCGAGTTCCGGTATGCTGGAGTGGAATTATCCTACTCGCTGAAGGAAGTCCACCAGCATGAAATGAAGATCCTAAAACCTCACGGGAGTTGTAATTTTGTTCCGGAGGGAGTATCTGGCCCTGTGAGTTCAATACAAATGGGACGCGATGCAATAATAGAGATGCCTGTTCGAGTCATCAGCAATATTAATGAGGTGATTAAACATATTCTTGCTGAGGCACTACCGCCAATAATGTGCCTGTACATGGAAGGAAAGCCAACCCAAGTGGCAAGAGGCACAATTAAGGCTATTCAGAAAGCTGCTCAAGACGAGGTTTCGATGGCAAAAGCAGTGGTCGTGGTCGGCGTCCATCCCAACCCTCAAGACACACATATTTGGTATTCGATTGCCTCTTGTCAAGGCCGAGTGGGATATGTTGGCCCCTCAGTTCAGGATTTCACAGAGTGGGCTGAAGAATATAGGCCCGAAGCTGAAAACTTAATCCTAGCCGAAGACTTCCAAACCGGAGTGGTTCAGATTGCGGACTTTATTGAAAGGAGTGAAAATGCTCCTCAGTGATTCGCAAGTACATGACGTTGAGCAATGGATACGATCCCACGCCGTCTCCTTTGAATGCATATGTTGTGCTAGAAAACAATGGACTATCCAAAGGGAGTTGGCCTTCGCATTGACAGTAGAATCTGGGGGAGGCCGCATTAATTATCTTGGTGGTTACCCTATGGTAGCCGCTACGTGTAGCAACTGTGGATATACGGCGTTCTTCGATGCCATTCAGATGAGGCTTATGGCTCGCGACTAGTCGTGTCCATCGAACCAAAGGCAGATTGCGAGCCAGATAGAGCCAGGCTATTCTTGCCCAACTCAGGGTCACAGCACAATGTGGAATCATGCTGACCAATCCTCGGTTTCGTTCAACTTCGCTATGTCTAACAATAAGTCATAAGTCAAAATTTCAAGAATAATAGCCACATGATCACCCTCCCCAGGAGTTGGTTAGGAAATGAAAAACAAGAGACCAACCCAGATTTAGAAATGATTACTGCTTTCGATATTCATTCATATAGGTCATGCTGGAGTAATGCGTTTTTGCAGCGCCTTATACCCAGTGCTAAACTAAAGCCAGTGTAAAAAGAAAAGAACTTTGGTTGTTATAGACGGATGAACGAAGAAAAACCGACTAGAATCACTCGTTGATGAAAATGTGAAATCTGATAATATGCCGAATAAAGGTTGGCTAACCAGAGAGGCAAGACGGCAGATAGATTCTCGTCTCACACGGACGGAGAGGTTCAACTATTACTTAGAGAATATACGCTATTTCTTTGATACGGCTGCTGGTTTCCTAGTGATACCTTTCTCTATCATTCTTATAGATATTGTTGTTGCCTTCGCTCCTAAATGGTTCTCCCTCTCTTCCAGTGATATTATGCAAAGCTATATATCAATCCTATGGCCAGTACACGCTGCCATGACAGCAATAATCTTTATTGCGGTGTTTTTCATCACGGGCGTTCTGCACGGGCACAGGCCGTTTGAAGCAAGTTTTTGGGGGTCTCTTAGACGAATAGGATTACTGCCTATCACCTCGCTCATGATTGGATCCCTCATAGGTGAAGGTTTCACGTGGTTCGTCATAGTTGTACTATCTGATGTGTGGGTTATTCCCGGGATGGAAAATCTTCTGATATCCAACTCTTTCTTCTTCGTGGTCACAGCATTCGCATCTGTGTGGCTTATGAGCCAGACTTTCAAATTCCTGCGGTCTTCTGAAAGGCAATTGATTGATATACAGCTTGTGCGCCGACTGACTGGCCACGTCGTGCTTGATGAATTTAAAGATTCAATAGGGCGAGACCTGCTTAACAAACACGAAAGGAAATTGCTCATCGGCCTTGGGCATCCACTCAATGCGATTAGAATAGATACCGAAAAACGCGGCTACGTATTAGATATTCATCTTGGCAGATTGAGTGAATTAGGTGCAGAGTTCAAGAAGTTGATGAAGGTCAATTCGGATTCTCGTTTAAGTTCATATGGTTCTATGCAATTATCACTGAATACCATGGTCACCAGCAGAAATTGCACTTTAGCCTATGTGTCTCCTGGGTTAGATACTCCCCGGATACGAAAGCTACTAGGCAAAGTTTATAAGATAAGAACAAGACCAGCTCGAAAAGATCCGAGATCAATGGAGATGTTTGAAGCCCTCGACGAAATATACGAACGAACTCTAAATGCTATACAAGTAAACAATGATGAAGTAGTTACTGAGACGATTACACTTTTCGATAGTATGCTAGAAAATTTTCTATTTTGGGCAAAGCGCTTTGGTAAGAAATATGATTTAGAGTTTTCTAGACGACATCTTGAGATGATTCCGAGGCCATACGAGGCAGTATTCTATAGGTATAGAAGACTACTCTTCGAGGCCATCAAGAAGCCTGACTCTAGGTCATTTGTAACGCTGGCGTACTGGCCGCTGGATTTATTCGCTTTGGCGATGGCGAATTGGGATTTCTTGATTAGTGGAAATGCATTCAATCATTTAGTCTACTTGTATGCCGAAGCTTGCCGTAGCAATAAGAATCAGCCAGCAATTGATCACCTTATCTGGTTATGGAGAGAAAATCTATCGGGTCCTGAACACTACGCGCATCAGGATATTCGGCAATTAGTTAGGAACACAAGCACAACGCCTGAGGAAAATCGGATGTATATAGACTATTTACGACAGGTTTATGATGGTTTATATTCTTTACTCGGGTGCGCAATATCTTTCGATGACCAGAATTCTTTTGGACATCTTCTTGCTTCTCTAAGCACAATCAGTGGAGATGTCCTCTGGGACATCGATGTTCCTGAACACGGTTACCCAGATGATGTCAAAGCCCACAAGAGAGTGTTTGAAGAAGAGCGAGCAACTGGATTAATATATCTGTCTAGCATTTTCTTCCAGTTCCAGCATCACAGAGGGAACTTAACAAGCTTCTTTAAATGGTTCTTCGAAATAATTGATAAACTCTTTGGCAATGATTTCTCGGCTTTTGCAGCGATAGCAACAAAAGTCTGTATGGCCGTTCACGGAGGGCATTATCCAGCATGGTTCAACACCTTCCATGATGTAGCCGGTCTGCCAGAGTTTATGGAAGACGGACGTGTGCGCTTACAGCACTATGAAGAGTGGCCTTATTGGAGTTATGTAATAATCAGTGCGCATTATTGGCAGACGGATGAAGTCATTCCTCTGAATATCAACATGCCGCAAGAAAGAGATATTATAAATGTTCTGGACATATTGGAGAAGAAACCAGAGCCATGGCATGAAGTATTAGGAGAGGAAACCCTCCACAATTTCAGAAGTAGCATTGATAAGACTATCAAGGAAAGAAAGTCAGCTTAAGGTACGCGAACTAGAGATGCATGACAAGAACACAAAACAGAAGAGAGGGCTAGAGAATGGCTATGGCGGAGGCGTGTTAGCAACACAGCTAGGTGTCCCTTATCTAGGCTTTTTATGATGCGTTCACCGATATTGTTAGCTGGACAGACCTGCTCTAGCCATCGACAGCTACAAGCTTGCCTGAATGTATGCCCAAGCAGCGATTCAGCTGGCGGGGTAGCGTAATTAAAACTTTCCTAGGTAACAATTGTCCATTTTGTGCAGGTGGCAAATTGAGAACAAAAGGCATAGGCGAGATATGTTGACCACGTCTAGTGAACTGGTTATACAACAATAGTTATATCAAGGTACCGTCGGGTCATCAAAGGCAATAGTGACCTTCCAGTTCAGCCCGGCCATCTCACTGGGAAGCGGGTAGCCTATGGGTTCTCGAAGCGCCTGCCGTATCGTTGACAATTTCGTTACCATCACCTAAGATTATCCTAAGAGTAGAAGCTGGGGGTGTACGTGGCAAACAAAAAGCACTTCACTACCGAATAGGCGAGGAGGAGGTATCATGAAAAAAAGACACCTTACAACGAACCAGGGCGTACCCGTTACCGATAACCAGAATTCCTTGACCGTTGGCGAACGCGGCCCGGTACTGTTACAGGATGTCCAATTTATTGAGAAGATGGCTCATTTCGACAGGGAACGCATTCCCGAAAGGGTTGTTCATGCCAAAGGGGCAGGAGCCCATGGATACTTCCAGGTTTACAAGAGCATGAAGTCTTACACCAAGGCGAAGTTTCTTCAGGACCCGGCGAAAAAGACTCCTGTGTTTATACGGTTTTCCACCGTAGTCGGAGGTCGAGGCTCCGCCGATACGGTACGAGACCCGCGGGGCTTTGCCGTAAAGTTCTATACCGAGGATGGCAACTACGACCTGGTCGGAAATAATCTCCCCGTGTTTTTCATCCGGGATGCCATGAAGTTCCCCGATATGGTCCATGCCTTCAAGGGTGCGCCAGATACCAATATACCGTCGGCCTCTTCAGCACATAACCGCTTTTGGGATTTCATATCTCTGACGCCGGAATCGACCCACATGATTACCTGGCTTTTTTCCGACCGCGGTACGCCGAAGAGTTACCGGATGCAGGAGGGGTTTGGCGTCAATACATATGTGTGGGTGAACGCCGAAGGCAAAGCGGTATATGTGAAATACCACTGGAAACCGAAACTGGGCGTGCGGAACCTCGACCGCCATGAAGCAAGCCGCCTGACCGGTGTCGACCCCGATTATCTTACCCGTGACCTTCACGATGCTATCGCCGCAGGGGAAGAGGTTGAGTATGAGCTTAATGTCCAGTTGATGGATATCGCTGATGAGTTGAAACAGGACTTTGACCCACTTGACCCTACGAAGACGTGGCCTGAGGATAAGTTTCCCCTGATGCCGGTGGGTAAAATGGTGCTCAACCGTAACCCGGAGAACTTCTTCGCTGAAGTGGAGCAAGCGGCTTTCTGCCCTGCCAGTATTGTTCCCGGAATTGAGTTTTCGGCGGACAAGTTGCTGCAAGGACGGACATTCTCCTACGCCGATACTCAGCGCCATCGGCTGGGAGCGAACTACCTGCAACTTCCCGTCAACCGTCCCATAGTCCCGGTAAACAATAACCAGCGTGACGCTGCCATGCAGATAGGCCAGCTCAGTGGTCCGGTCAACTACGAGCCCAATAGTATCGGCGGTGGTATGCCTGGAGAGGCTCCTGAAGAGGGCACGCCGCGTGCATACCGCCTTGAGGGAGAAGTCACTCGCAGGAAGATAAGCATAACGAATGACTTCGCACAAGCTGGAGAAAGATATAGTTCCCTTAGCAAGATGGACCAGGAACATCTGTTAGATAACCTCATCGCCGACCTTATGCACATTGATAAAGCAATCCAGCAACGGGTGGTTGATAATCTGACTAAAGCTGCTCCCGAATTAGGGCGCTCTGCAGCTAAAGGTCTTAAACTTTAACAGGGCTGATGGAAGGTCGGGACTGTTAACCAGTATGAAAACCCGGTGTCGTTCTCCAGAATGCGCATTCAAGTAGATAAAGAGGCACCTGGTTTTGCTGCCAAAGTATACCGCGGGGGCACAGCCAGGGAGCTCAAAAACACGTAACCATGTTCGTCCAACAATAGCTTGTTTTGTTACCTAATTGCACAATCGTCCATTTCGTGCAGGTGGCAAATCGAGAACAAAAGGCATAAGCGAGATATGTTGACCACCAGGTACTAGGGCGAGGTCTTTAGTGCGACTGAGGGATACTGCTAGAAGGTCTGCTAAGTTTGAGGATAGTCTGAAGCTTTAAGCCAGCAGAAAGAAAGGAAGTATGTTTGCTATTAAGCAGATACCAAGGATTACGCCAACAATGATTGCGAACTTCGTCCAATTGCTTCGATTCATTGGGTGCTTTCTGCTTCTAAGGTAGAAAATCACAGAGGCTACGAAACAACCAAAAAACAGGTATGGAGTCAGCCCAATACCGAATAGGAGAAAACCTACTACTACCCCCACCACAACAAGAGGTAAGAGCACGGGCAATCTCTTCACCATCACCTGCATTATACCACCACCAACAAGAAACACAGGCAGGTAGATTTAAGGTTTTGATATTTAGTGGACAGTTCCAGTTTGCTCATCCACATGAACGGTAACAATCCCTCTTCGAGAGGTATTGACTTCTACCCTCCAGAGTCCAACACCAAGGTATGTAGCATACCCGTCAGTGGGATTATATCTGCCACCACAAATATTTATATTCCTCACATAGCTCATTGCCATATCGATGACTGCCTGCTCAGTATATCGTGGAGTGTCAGGTGGAGTATTTTGCCAGGGTTGTAGTATTCCTATGGTTACTAACGTTATGCCCACAGCGAGGAGAATTATCAGCCCCACTATTAAGGGGTTCTTTGTCTTCTCTTCCATAGCTACCTCTTTATTGTTTGCACTAAATTATACCACTTTGAACAGGCAAACCTTAGCAATTTCGTGTGAAGACTTCTAGAGAGAATAGCTGTGTTAGAGATGGGATGTGCTGAGAAGAGAGAAGTCCCCCCTTGAATGCTCTTCCGTCAGGCTCTTCTCTTTGGGGCATCACATTGGCGGTCCTCCCAGTGCATGTAACCCAGGATCGCTTTGCCCGCCAGATAGCGCAGGGGTTCCGGCGGCCAGGGAATCGTCCTGCGGTTGACGAAGAACACGTCGGTTAAATCGGTCTTCCGCTCAAGTATCAAGTCGGCCACGGTCCGGCCGTTCAACTGAGTCATGCTAACCCCATGACCCACAGCTCCTAGACTGTAAACCACATTCTTATCCCCGGCATAACCAATGGCCGGCGCCATGTCCAAGGGGACTGAAACCGGCCCACCCCACTCATGGGTAAATCGTACATCTTTTAATGCGGGGAAAAGCTCGCGCACGTCGTCTTTCAGTCCTGCAAATATCTCCGGGTTGAGGTCCTTATCCATGTCTTCGCCGTAAGTCATTGAAACGTCACGCCCCCCCATAACGATTCTGTTATCGGCCGTTAAACGGTAGTAATGAACCAAATTCCGCGCATCTTCGATTCCCTGGCGATTCTGCCAGCCGATTTCGTTGAGATGCTCATCTTTTAACGGCTCGGTCATGACGATGTAGGTCCAGGCTGGAACTTGCTTGCGCTTGAGTCCTTTGAAAAAGTGAGACCAGGCGTTGGTCGCCATGACAACTTTATCCGCACGAACCCGACCGTTCGGGGTTTCAAGCCGCACTTTGCCGCTCTCTCTGACAATCTCTGCCACCGGGGTGTTTTCAAATATTTCAACTCCCAAAGCTCTGATAACGTCAGCCCATCCCCAGGAAAGTTTAGCCGGGTTGAGAAGACCGCAGCGGGGTTCCCACCAGGCACCTAAATACAGGGGACTTCGCACCTGCTCCTGGGTCTGCTCCTTATCCAGCCATTCGATTCCTTCCAGTCCTAATTTGTGTACCAGCTCCATCTCCTTGAGAATGCGTTTTTTGTACTTTTCCGAAGTGGCTACCCGTAAAAATCCGGGATGCTCATAGTCACAGTCAATCTTCAGCTCGGCCACCAGATCACGCAGGTAGTCCACCGCCCTTTCCATATAATGGTGGGCTTCTTTGGCTTTTTTCTTGCCGAAGCGACGGGCAGTAAGCCCCAGGGTCATGCCGAACAACGTCATGCTAAAGCCGGCGTTACGGCCGCTGGCCCCAAAACCAATGACCTCGCTTTCCAAAAGGACAACCCGTAGATTTGGCTCGGCTTTTTTAATATGATACGCAGACGAAAGACCGGTAAAACCGCCACCCACAACAGCTACGTCCACCTCGATGTCATCTTGAAGCGGGGCGCCGGGCAAATACTCCCGGGTGGTCATCCAATAGCTTTTTTCTTTGAAATCTTCTTTTTTCATACCGACCTCCTGTTCGCAAAATCATCAGGTTGTTGGCTTTGCTCTGTTTCTTTCTGCCGCTGTCCTCCTATAACACCTTTTTGTCTTTGTCACGTTTTCGTGCTGGCTGACCACACAGGTAACACCGGGCTGCGGATTTTAGTGAGTTCTTTTTCAATATATACTCTGGGAGCAAGATAGTCAAAGGATTGGTGCGGACGATTGAGTACGTGGTATTGCATAGACCAGTCCAGACAGGTTAACATAGTGTTTTGAAAATTAGCTTTGGGAATCTGGCTATCTTCGAATAAAAATGCACCCAAGAGCGACCAGTCAAATCAATAGCAAGAATAAACGTCATGGAGGCAAAAGTGTTTAACACAAGAATGACTGAGCTATTTGGAATAAAACACCCCGTCATGCTTGCGGGAGCGAACTGGATTACCGAGCCTAATCTAGTATCTGCTGTTTGCAATGCCGGTGGACTGGGCATTTTTGCTACCGCAAGCTGCACCCCCGAGGAAACACGACAAAATATTAGAGCGATTAAGGAGCGCACTGATAAGCCCTTTGGGATAAACCAAGTTTTGATAGGTCCCGGAGCTAAAGAGAATATAGACATAGCCATAGAGGAAAAAGTTCCTGTCATAAACTATGCTTTAGGAAAGCCATGGTTCGTTGAGCAAGTCCATGAGTATGGCGGGAAAGTTTTAGGCACGATAGCACTACCGAGGCACGCAGCCCGAGCGGAGCAATTGGGATGTGACGCTCTCGTAATTACCGGCTACGAAGCAGCAGCCCACGGAGCCGATGCTACTTCACTGGTATTAATACCCATTGTCGCCAAGCACGCAAAAGTCCCTCTAATAGCGGCTGGCGGTTTTTATAACGGGAGGGGGCTTGCAGCAGCTCTGGCATTAGGAGCCGATGGTATATCCATGGGCACCAGATTTATGATGACCAAAGAAAGTATATTACATGATAATTATAAGCAGCTTGTACTCAAAGCTACCGAACAGGATACACTATACAGCACTGTTTTTGATGGAATGCCCGGCAGGGCGCTAAAAACAAAAGGTGCTCAGGCAATGATGAAAGGGCACTTTCCCTTGATAGAAGCGATAAAGGGCGCCAGGGAACTAAAACAAATACTCAATCTTTCATATTGGAAGTTCATTCGTCTCGGTTTCCAGATGATGACGGCTAAGGAGGATTCATCCCCGTTGTGGGTACTGGCTCGTTTAGCTGCCGGGACCAGAAGGCACCTCATGTCGATAAACGATGGTAATCTAGAGGAAGGGATTCTGTTTGCCGGACAGTGTTGTGGTGGCATTGATGATATGCCTACCTGCCAGGAACTCATTGAACAGGTAGTCGCCGAAGCTGAAGAAACATTGAAAGCAACGAGAGAAAAGCAGTACTGAACCCATAAGCTGACGTTATCTCTCCAGCCCGCTCTTTTATCCCGTCCCCCGGGAACATCACCTGAAACAATTGAGGATTATCGTCGGGGAACAAGCAGCAAAGAGCATCACCTTTGACGATTGTGTTGAGCTATGCCGGAAGGTTACTTTATAATAGATGTGTAAACAAGCAATGGGAGGTGAAGGGATGAAACTAGCCATTGGCATACTTCTACTCATTGTAGGGCTGTGGTTCCTGGGGGGAACAATTCGCGGCAGAAAGGCAAGGTTTACACCTGTGGGAGCGTCACGTGCACATGCCCGAGGCGATTTCGTAACGGGGCCGCTTCTAACAATTCTTTTTGTGGGAACGGGAATGTGCCTCATTTTCGGAATAGCCTGGTGGGGGAGGTTCCTCATTTTTGGCATAGCTGTCATTGTTACATGGCTGGTGCTTTATAGTATTTACAGTAGATGGATAGCGAAATCCCACTTAACGGGCGGCACGGACATTGAAAATGATGAGCTGAACAGGCCATGAAGACCAGGGACATACAGGCAGGTAGCAAGGAAGATAGTTTGAAGCTGTATCGGAGGATTGGGATTTACCAAATTTGAAGGCATCTAACGACACCTTTTTCGTCATGATATGAAAGCCATATTTCTCTAAACCAATGTTTCGGTGGAAAACTCGCCTGTAAAAGGTCACGTTTATCCACGTTTTTTACCGTTCCGTTTCTTTGAAGCCGATGCTTTTTATAGATTTCCGGGTCAGATATTCCTATGTGTCCGAAGCCCCTACCATCGATCAGGAGATACCTGGAACAGGCCACCCTGCTTAAAGCATCTATCTCTACAGGGTCAATAATCCCCTCCACTATTCGTGACCAGCCTCCCTCTTTTACATCTTCTTCCCTCCCATGTAGTTCTATCACCTCTATTATCAAGCGTTTTTGAAGACGCAGCAAAACCATCAAATCAGTAACGATAGGGGTCCGTTTCTTTCCCTCCGTAAATGCCATCTGATAAATCTTAAAAGCTGGAAATTTATACTCTGGAATGCTGAACATACTCCTTCTCAGACATTCAAATTCATAGTGTGTCCCTTTTGCATGATTGTATTGCTCAAGAAAAAGCTGTGCTATCTCTTCGTGCCTTTCATCCACGGGTGAATTACCCCCTCGTTTAATCATACCCCCAACCAACTTCAAATAGAAGACCTGCTAAGTTCGAGGATAGCTTGAAGGCTTTATCGGAGGCTTAACGTGGGCTAAACCCTCTCTGGATTGGCTTCCTGCGCCAGAGCTATATGCAGAGGGAGGACAACGATTGCCGCTAATACCAAATATAGCGACAAGTAATCTAGATGGTCCCATTTTGTTGATTATAAGACTAACCCCCTTTCTGTGGAAGGGGGCCAAGTGAAATCAACTGACTACCTAACGTTAGCAGTTGCAGCCGCAGGGGAATTGCCAGGAGTGGGCCGACTGCATGGCTTTCCAGTTAGAAAGCTTCCACTCCGAATGCGGTACCTCTTAATATGGTTGCAAGGGTCCCGCCTGACCGAAGTTGCTGGCAAGCAGCGAGAAGTCCAGGATAACCACTGCACCATTGCGATCGAAGTCGCAATTGGGATTCCAATTGCCGGAAGCAGGCACCGAGCCGAAAGCAGCGGCAAGTATTGAGAAGTCCAGGATGACAACAGCATCGTTGCCATCGGAATCTCCCTCCCGTGTCGTACCAAAGTTGACCACAGTGGTCATACCGGCACTCAGCGTTACACTGGTGTTCAGCTCGCTCAAGGCAGTGCAGTTCTTAATCCCGATATCATAGGTGCCTGGAATAAGACCACTCATGGTGAAAACCCCGGTATTGTTGGTGGTAGCAGTGCTGTTCCATAGCTCCTCGGTGAGATTACCAGGCTCGAACGCCCTCACCACAAACGGCTGTGCCCACGTGGCGTTAGGAGGAGTGTACCTTGAAAGGTAACTAACATGCCCTTCCAGGGTAGCGGTGATCGGTGACACGGCAACGGCGTAGTCGATAATGGTCACCACCGGCAGCGACTGATTGTACGCTCCCGGAGGTATCAGGCCAGGACCCGAGTTCTGACCTTGAAAGTTGACAATGGGGTTCCCACCGGCATAGTTTAGCAAAGCCCAGCAGGGGGGGCCGCCAGGGCCCGGCATGATGTGAGTAACATTGTAGATATCGTGGGAAACATACTGAGTATCGTTATGCATACCTGGTGTTGCGTTCTCGACACTATCAAAATAGGGGTCGCTGATGCTGAGCTGAGAGGTATTAGAGTTCACCCCGGCGACAGTGACATAGTGCCCGCCGACGCGCTCATAGTAGCCAGTATAATTCTGGTAGAAGCCGAGAAGCAACACCACATCCTCACACCTCTCCACCTCCTCCTCAATCCAGTCGAACTCCGGCCATAGCACTGTCGTCTCACTGTAATTGGCAGCATAGCCGGTATTGTTGAGGTATTTCTCTATTCCCCATTGCATGTCGGTGACGTTGGTGCCGCTCGAAGATGTGTTCATAAGCGCTGACAGGTTGTTAACCAGCGGCATCACATTCTGTGCGCAGTGGTCGTCCCACGGATGACTGAAGTTTGTCACCAGACCGTAGTGGTCATTGATGGTAGGTGGCGGGACAGGGGAAGGCTCATACTTAGAATCGAACCACCACAGGGAATTAGCCACCGCCACCGGTCCGCAATACGTCCAGTTCCCCGTCGCAGTCCCATTATCGGTCCAGTTATCCTGCTTCTGGTCGAAGTCAGGCATGCCGCTCAGAGCGTAGTCAGTCCAGTTACCCGGCTTGCAGTACCACCCTGGAAGCAGAGCGAAGTTTGCCGTTACCGTCTTACTCTCATCCACGGTTACTGTGGTCGATGCCGCAGTAGCATTGGCTATCTCACTCATATTCGCGGTGGTCCAGTTCACGAACTGCCACTCGTTACCCGGCGTGGCGGTGATGTTTACTGTTCCCGCGGTGTAATTATGACTTCCCACCGCTGGCGTTGTCGTCCCAATGCCATTCACTGCCATGGTCAAGGTGTAATAGACATCAAAGTCATTGCTGGGGCCGGTTATCTCGCCATGACTAGCAGTGATGTTATTATCCGTATAGTCCTTAGTGATGGTGACTTCACCCGTCCAGACACCTTTGGTGAAGTTATCAGTAGTAGTAGGGCTGATGGTACCCGTTAGGTCGGTGAGGTTTGCCTTCCCTGTGTAGCTGCCAGCCACGATGCCCTCGGCATCACGGGCGGTGATGGTAATTTCAAACGGCACCCCGGCTTCCTGGTCAGCTATCGTGTCAAAGACGAAGCTAACAGCTTCACCACTGATAATAATCCTTTTGTGCGATGTAGTCAGTAAGTTGTACGGATCGGCAGGTATAGCTCCGAATAATCCACCATTAACAATAGGATCAGTGAAATAATCAAGAAGTGCTGCCCATGCATATTCCTCCTGTACTCCTCCGGTTTCAGCATCTTTATCCAGACGGGCCGTCAGCATGTTACTCGCATTTACAGGTGTACCATTAGCGAGCTTTAGATAGATTGAAATTCCCAGCTGTGATAATAAGTCCTGTACGCTTGGAGAGAGCAGCATATCCACGGCATAAGAGTCAATTATAACCGGGTATAATGCGGTATCCTGAGCTACATCTTCTGTAGGTGTTCCTGTACAGTTATAATCATTCCAGGCATAGGCCTTAACACTGTCTACTACTGCAAAGGTGGGAAGAGGAGCGTAGTGATAAGAATACTGAATCCCGGACAGGTGTATAAAGCCGCCAGTGAATTGACCAGTTGCCGCTATTATACCATTGAATCTACACACCTCCCATATTTCAGTGCCGTTGAGATATAGTTTAAGTAGCGGGTATCCCGGATAAAAATTGTCTTGATCCGTTGCTGGAGTAATTCCCAGCGGAACCACTCTAAAGAGGTCAGCAAAGGTTACATTCTGATTCGCAATAAGGGGATCTCTGATCATACCTGTGGCGTAGGCGCCGATGGTGAAATTTGACGGTTCAGTACCTGCCCAACGCAAGGAGTCCGCGACCAGGTTTCCCAGTCCATTCTCACCCGGGGAAGATGGTGCAGAGAGTGAGAAATTACCCATCGTTGCTTCAACATCAGCAATCCCTATTCCAAGGGGGGCAATTAAGGTATTTATCTCTGTGTCCATGTCAAGTACCATGGCATTAATTGCACTGTCACCAGGAATTGAGTCATTTATGGGATGGTTTGTCAGAACAAGATCCGTTACTCCATTTGTTGTTGCTGTAAAGTCAAGCTGAGCCAGATTTGTAGTGTATGATCCTGAGCAGAATATATGGGTTATGTTTCCCGGAGTTGTTGTGTATATGTTGGCCTGGTCTATGATTACAGGTGTCATAATATGTGCATGGCCCGAAGCGATGATATCAATCCCGTTAATGTTTTTAGCCAGCGCTATATCATCCCCGGAAACCGGAACTGTTGTCGGATTTATACCTGAATGCGAAAGGGCTATAACCACATTGACCGTCTGATTATTGCGAAGATCATCAACTATTCCCTGAATATATGCCTTATCTGCTCCGGCATAATCGGGTTTAAATGTTACGGGAGGCGCATTAGGTGCATCGTTAGCAGCATCTTCACCAATCAGGCCAATAAATCCGATTTTGAGGCCGTTAGGGAGAGTTTTTACATAGGTTGTGACAATTGAACCATTTGCCTGGAGAGCTTCAAGACCGGTTACCCCGTCAAAAAACGTATTGGACGCAACAATAGGAACATTAAATCCTGAAACATTTTGAGATGCAGTGATCCTAGTGGCAAGTTTAGCAGGACCGTAATCCCACTCATGGTTGCCCAGTGTTGTCACATCGTATTTCATCGCCTGGATAAATTTTAAGGAAGCAGGGTCTGTATTCCAGAGAAAGTCATAAACCGTACCCATGCTCCAATCCCCGGAATCAACAAGCAGTACTGCTGATCCGTTGGCGGTTTTTGCGTCTCTGGTCTCATTAATCTCGGTCGCTAACCTGGCGAAGCCGCCTGTGATGACACTACCATTACCGGGTATCATTGGTGTGTATGATTGAAACGGGACGGTTCCTGAGGCATGGGAATGCATGTCTGTTGTCTGCAGCAGCGTTACCGGATACGATGTAGGGCCCGTCCAGATTGCCGTGATGGTAAAGGTGGCAGGGTCACCGACATCGAAGTTGATGGTCAGCGCTACACTATTACCCACCACTGGCAGCTTGGCTGCAAGATACGCATTCAGGATGGTCAAGTTGTCACTGACTACCTCGTAGTCAGCAGGGGTAGCTAAAGCACCAACATCATCATCGACCGATACAACCGATGTGGCATTGTTCCAGGTGATGGTCGTATTTACATCAGCGGGAGTATACAGGTCGTAGTTAGCGGCTATTGGGTCGATGGCGGCGCTGCCCGTAGCCATTGCTGGCACTGCCGTCACCAGGCTGAAGCTCAGCACCAGCACCAATGCCATCACTATATACAGCGGCCTGGCATACCATTTTGTTTTGCTCATTTATTCCTCCCTTTTAAATTTCCTTCCCAGCCTTTCCTGAGTGTCTTTTGTTTCAATACGCATCACCATTTTCCCCCGTATCTTCTCACGGGCGTGAAACAGCAGACTCACTCACAGAGTTTCCATGTCATCCTCTAATAAAAAAGGCGAAGCCAACTTACTGGGTCGGTTTCGCCATTCGCTCCACGGAACCCAGGGCGACCAATTACGGGTCCGTTTCATTGCTCCCCAGACCTGTGTATAAGCTTATTTTACCACCGCATCTATGCTATATCCATAGCATTTACTTAACTTTTCCTACATTTTTAGGGAAATTACCCCAAAAATGAATCTGCTGCTGAGTCCTACTGGTGGCTCTTTGCTTGAGAACTACCCGTTATGTTTTCTTAAAATCACCCATTTTATTGCCAAAAAACACCTCTATGGGGCTATTTACTCCTCAGGCTACGGTACACAATTACTCAATCCTACTAGCTAGTGGGGTAGCGGTTTGTGCTGTGCCAATAGCGGTTTCGCCAGCCCAGTCTGCAGGTCACCTCCCGCGTCTGAAAAGGCAGAGTTCACTGTTGGCACAGCACAAACCGCTACAATTATGTGTATGTATAGATAGGGAATTGTTGACAACGAAAGGCTGGATTGAAGCACCTATAATGAATAAATGAAGGCAGGGTTGTCATGGTAAATTATACCGAGGAAAGCTAAAATACGATGACAGCTTGATTTACCTGGCAAAGACTAAATAGAATATGAGGAAAGGAGGTCTAGATGAAGAACACCCGGTGGTTGATTTTGTGCTTGGTAGTGGTGCTGGCATTCGGTGCTGCTGGTTGCGCCCGGGGAGGTAACGTTTCTGTTACGCCACAGCAACAAACTGGAATATGGGTTACTGGCCAGGGTGAAGCGATGGCGGTCCCTGACATAGCTGAGTTGCGCCTTGGTGTTGAGGTTCAGGCGGATACCGTGGCTGAGGCTCAAACACAGGCAAGCGATGCAATGGATAAAGTGCAGCAGGCATTGGAAGACAACGGTGTAGCTGAGAAAGACATCCAGACACAGCAATACAGCATCTATCCCGTCACGAAATGGATTAACGACAACGATGAGCAGGTGATTGTTGGCTATCGAGTGACTAATATAGTGGTTGCCAAGATAAGGGAGATTGACGAGGCCGGTGCCATTATTGATGCCGTAATCGAAGCTGGTGGTGACTCTACTCGAATTCAGGCCATAAGCTTCGATGTAGATGATAAGACTCCGTACTATGAACAGGCACGAGCGAAAGCGATGGAAGATGCGAACAACAAGGCAACGCAATTGGCCGAGCTAGCTGACGTTGGACTGGGCAAAGCAACTTGTATTTCTGAAGGTGATGGCTATTTGCCGGTGCGTGCGGATTCCTATAATGTCTACCCTGAAGCTGGTGGTACCACTCCGATTAGCCCTGGGGAACTGGAAATAACTGTCCAGGTTCAGGTGATTTACGAGATAGTCTAGCCGCCTGGAAGATTGACGCCTTATTAAACAAAGGAAACCATCGTCTTTATTGCCCTGTTCTTTCCTTTGTTTGCGTTTATTTGGATCATGCTTTTATATCTCTGTAACGGCAATTCATGGGTCACCATATCATCAAGTTTAATCTTTCCTTCCTTAACAAGGTCGATAGCTATTTCAAAGGTGTGCCTCTTTTCCCCGTTAAAGGTGTTATAGCCATAACAAAAGACTCCCTTTAAAGTCTGTAATTTAAGCCATAAAGGCGTTGGATCAAGCTTCACCTCACTGGTAATACCGACAACGCTCAAGACCCCACCTGCCGCCATTATCCTCATGCTGTTATTCAGTGTTTCAGAATTTCCTACAGTATCAAAAATCTTTGTGAACCCACCCATTGATATCTTTTCCCCCATCATCGGTTGATAAGACTCCGCCCCGGTTATCCTTCGGGTATGGTCAAAAATGTCTCCATCAGTGATGACAGTATTCGCCCCCACCTTTGCCACAAACTCGGCTTGAAACGGTGAAGGTTCACTAACAGTGATATTGCAATCTATACCCAATGCCCTTATTGACTGAACAATAAGAGAGCCTATAACGCCTCCACCTATTACCAGGACTTTATCGTCCTTATCCGGCTTGTTATCAAGCACTGCCTGCAAGGCTACTGCAAGAGGTTCTATCATAGCGCCCGATTCATATGATATCCCTTCCGGTAACTTAAAAACCTGAGTTTTATGTGCCACAAGGTATGGGGCAAAACCACCATTGATATCATGACATAGCCCGGTCAACATGCCCGGTGAAAGGTTACCTCTAGCGAAGTTTTCACAATTTCCAGGCCTTCCCATACTACAACTTCTACACTCAGGACTTATCCCCCTGGTAGCACAACCCAGATGAGGAGCGATAGTGATAATGTCACCAGTGCTCAACCCCTTTACATCCTTGCCAACCTCAACAATCTCTCCGCAGAGCTCGTGACCGATTATGCATGGAAGCGATGTAAACGGAGTAGCTGTTAGCGACTCCTTCAGGAAGACCAGGCTAAGGTCAGTCCCACAAAAGCCACAAAGAAGGGTCTTGATCTTGACCCAATCTGGGGAAGGCAAGTTTGGCTCTGGTGCATCAACGAGCTTTATCGTTGCCAGAGGGCCATCATAATATAGCCTCTTACTTATGGCCCCCAAAGATTTCAATACGACAAATCTTGGAACTGAAGCAAAAAACTGCAACGCTTTCATACTATTCCTCCATCTTCAGTGAGTCGACAAATAACAGGGTCGCCGGGCTTGTCACCGTAGGATCGGTAAGCACATTTACGCAGGCTGGCTTGCCACAGACAATCGCCCTCTCGAGCGCTGGAATGATCTCTTCGTCTTTTGTAACAAATTCGCCATATCCCCCTAATGCCTCAACTACCTTTTCATAGTGAACAACCCCCAGTTCCGAACCCACCACTCTTTCATTCCCATAAATCATTTCCTGACCATGCTTGATCATCCCCCACGCCTGGTCATTCAATATCACACAAACAAAAGGAATATTGTAACGAACCGCAGTATCGAATTCCATGGCATTCAAACCAAAGGCGCCATCCCCGTTTAGCACCACCACAGTCTTTTCCGGCCTGGCTAGCTTAGCAGCGATACCAAAGGGAACGCCGGTTCCAAGACACCCCAGGAGCCCGCTGGCCGCTCCTATTACCGAGGATTTCCCTTTAGCTTTCAGCCCCACTAATCCAAAATAACTGGCATCACCACCATCAACTACATAGACAGCATCGTCTCTTGTAGTCTTCCTCACCTGCTCTACAAGTCGGCCAGGATGTATAGGCTCTGATGGAATCTCTCTTGTCTTGACCTCATCAGCAATAAAAGGAAAATACATATCTCTTACGTCTTTCACCCAGCTGCTATGATCTTTTTTATCCACCTCGGCATTTAGCTGCTTTAATATAGGCTCAATATCTCCAACAAGACCGATATCCGAAGCTCTATTTCTATCTATCTCTGTGGGGTCAATATCCACCCGAATAACCTTTGCCTGGGGAAAACCCTGCCCAAAGGTCAAAAGCCAGTTAAATCGAATCCCGAGGACGATAATAAGATCCGCCTGAGATAAGGCGATTGTCACACCTGTGAACCCCCCATCCAATAATGATAATGGATGATCGTCGGGAATGGCTCCCCTCCCATTGCCAAGCAGGACAAAAGGGATACCCGTTTTATCCACAAAGGCAGCAAGTTCTTCGTCACACTCGCTGAATCCTACACCGCTTCCCCCGATTATCAACGGCTTTTCCGCCTTGTTAATTAACTGCGCAGCTTCCTTGATTGAATCAGCATCTGCCGGAGTTTTATATACCGTGCTACCCTGTTTAGGATAAACCACCTCCTCTTCATCAAAGCTTACATTAAGAACATCTGGCGGTAATTCCAGAAACACCGGGCCAGGGCGGCCTGATACCGCATACCGGAATGCTTTGGAAAGATACTCCGGTATCCGCTTTACGTCATAGCAGGTGTCACACCACTTCACCACGGGCTTAATCATGTCCAATTGGTTCATCTCCTGAAGAGCTCCTTTCCCCCAGTCCTTCACGGGAGCAGTGCCACTAAGCACAACTATCGGGACATTATCAAGATAGGCGTTCACCACACCGGTCAGTGCATTTGTAAACCCGGGGCCTGCCGTTACCAGACATACGCCTGGTTGCCCCGCAAATATGGACCAGGCATGAGCCATCATTGCTGCAGCCTGCTCATGCCTTACCGCAATGAGCCTTGTTCCGTATTCCAGAAATCCGTCGTATATCCTATCAATATGGCCTCCAGGAATAGAAAAAACTGTCGATACTCCCTCAACCTCGCTCAAATACTTCGCAACTAAATGCCCTCCGGAAATTTTACTCATAACTCACCTCCCTCATTGACTTTTTACGTTAACAATTCTTACCTGGTCAAAAAACTTATCCCAATCAAGCAAAGCCTCACATATCCGCATTACTTGATTACACGTCCTTTGAGAAAAGTCCTGGCCCCCACCAAACACAGAAAGTTGAATACCCGCCTGTTTACGGGCAAAGGCACCGGACCTAGCCGCCACTGCAGAAGCTCAATGATGATGCCCATCTCGTCAACAGTATCTAAATAAGCATAATCTATTGTAAGGCCAACATCCTTTATAGTCCCCCTTTGCACTATCTCTATGCCCCTCCTGCGAAAATCATCGAGTCTCTTGTTTATATTGTGAACCATAAAGCCTATATGATGCGCTTCTTCCTTGCCTTCCTTAACATGATTGAGGTGGAAAGTCTCACCTTCCATCACCTGAATAAGCTCCAACTGGACTGAATCTTCATATGCCAGCGCTATTCTCAATAGCGGGTGTACCTCCTTCCCTTTCTCAATGCAGGGCTCAGGCCTTTCATCCAGTAACATCCAGGGGCTTATACCAAAGGTATCCTTATAGTAGGCAATTGTGCTATTTATATCCGTTACCACATAACCAATTTGCCCTACCTCTGGAAGTCCTAATTGTTTTTTAACTGCATCCGATATCATTTTTTATTTCCTCCGCTTCCTGTAAAGCCGACCTTTCCAGAATTCTTCCTTCCAAGTCCAAGTAATATGTTTTTGGCTGCCTCACCTCCACATTCTACAGGCCTCAAACCCTGCCAATTCAAATAATTGGCTTACTCATCTCAAGGTCAGAATATGACGTAATTCCTCGCTCTTTCATATAGGTAAAGAACTTGATTGGATCAAGGCAAGCTTCGGGGCCATAGACTCCTCCCTCTGTGGTGAGAATCTCTTTCCGGGCAAGCATCAAAGTGCCTACAGCTAGAGAAAGCCCGGTGGATTCACGCATCTGGGCAATTCCGCAGCCCACCTCATGCACTTCTTTACCGCCTTGCTCACCCCAGACATCAATCCGAATCGCCCCCCATCCTGGCTCTTGAGGCTTACCCAGATGTTCGAGGCTACTCAGTACCTTAGCTGCTGCTCGCTGCCGCCGCTTACCCCCGAAAAATCCCAGCTTGGCGGGCAGCACTAACCAGTTAGCGCCACGCCCAAAGCCCATAAACAAATTGACTTCCTCTATCCCGGGGATAAACAGAGGGATGGTGACTGGCTCACCATGCCCCATATTCCAGACCTTGATGGAGCCGAATTTGGGAAATTCAACCACCCGTTCTTCGCTGCAGGCAGGCACCATCATCCGCTTTCCATCCCGCCAGATTGG
>Ga0209979_1000551_pt1 | contig 50274 bp, 55 predicted proteins | sample AnhtaG_FD_183114 | JGI IMG/M metagenome (GOLD analysis project Ga0209979, IMG submission 183114) | Deep subsurface microbial communities from Anholt, Denmark to uncover new lineages of life (NeLLi) - Anholt_01485 metaG (SPAdes) (version 2) | ecosystem: Environmental > Aquatic > Marine > Oceanic... | reverse complement strand
CATCTTGCGCAGATACTTTCGTCGTTCATCAATGGTCATCTCGTCGTCATTGGGCATAGTTCCTCCGGTAACATTATCATTTGAGTGAACTATACCACTTCGGTAACATTTTACGTGAGTGAATACGCCACTCTTGACAAATAAGACCAAATATGGTATTATTATTTCCGACTATTTTACTAGGAATTACTTATGCGGATCACCACTAAAGGGGAATATGGGCTTCGCGTGATGGCCGAGTTGGCGCGCGATTTCGGCCAGGGTCATACCCCTCTCTCCGAGGTAGCACGACGCCAGGGCCTCTCCCTCGCCTATCTGGAACAGATCATCGCTCCCTTGAGAAAGGGTGGTCTGGTGAAGAGCAAGCGCGGGGCTAAGGGCGGCTATGCCCTGGCCCAGGAGCCCGAGGCCATTACCATGGGCCAGATAATGCGGGCCTTGGAGGTAACCATCGCTCCTGTGGAGTGTCTATTGGAGTCGGTGGAGTTGGAGTGTTGTGAGGTGAGCGAAAACTGCTCCCACCGGGTAGTCTGGAAAAGGGTGCGCGACGGCATCGCTGAGATATTGGATTCCACCACCTTAGCGGACTTAGCATAAAAATGGCCCAGTGCGACAGGGTAGAAAACCTAACCCCAGAATGCGCCAAGGAGACAGTTTCTCGCTCCAGAGGCAGTATGCAAGAGATGCTCGCTTTGCTTCGAGAGGATATCGAGATCATCTTCGCCAGAGATCCAGCAGCCAAAAGCACGCTGGAGGTACTCTTCTGCTACCCCGGTCTCCACGCCATCTGGATGCACCGGGTAGCCCATATCTCCTCTGGCGCTGCCGCCTTCGCCGCCTTAGAGGTAGCCAAGAGGCCAGAGAACGAAGGTAAACTGATCGTCGTAGTCTTGCCCGATACAGGGGAAAGGTATCTAAGTACCGAACTTTTCGAAGGAGTCTAAAAGGATGGCCAAGCGTACGGTATATATGGATCATGCGGCTACCACCCCGGTGGATCCTCGGGTGGTGGAGGCTATGCTCCCCTACTTCACCGAGAGGTACGGCAACGCCTCCAGCGTCTATCGCCTGGGACAGGAGGCGCGCAAAGCGATAGATGAGGCCCGGGCCGATGTGGCCCAGATCTTAAACTGCACCCCCAGGGAGATAATCTTCACCAGTTGCGGCTCGGAGAGCGATAATTTGGCCATCCGGGGGATAGCCTTCTGGAACCGGGGTAAGGGGACCCATATCATCACCTCTTCCATCGAGCACCACGCCGTGAGCCACACCTGCGAGCAACTGGAGAAGCATTTTGGCCTTCAGGTGACTTATCTGCCAGTAGATAAGTACGTCCGTGTCGATCCCACCGATGTGGAGAAGGCTATCACTGAGAAGACGACCCTCATCACCATCATGTATGCCAACAACGAGGTGGGGACCATCGAGCCCATCGCCGAGATAGGGGAGATCGCTCGAGCCCACAAGATACCCTTCCACACCGACGCCATCCAGGCGGGAGGAGCCCTAGACCTCGACGTAGAAGCCCTTAAGGTAGATCTTCTCTCGCTCTCGGCCCACAAGTTCTACGGCCCCAAGGGGGTGGGGGTTCTCTACCTGCGGCGAGGGGTGCGGCTTCTCCCCCCCCAGACCGGCGGAGCCCATGAACTGAACCGACGGGCGGGGACGGAGAACGTGGCCGGCATCGTGGGGTTGGCCACAGCGCTCAAGTTGGCCCAAGGGCACCGAGAGGAGAATAACCGCAAACTCATAGCCCTCCGAGATCGCTTAATCGATGGCATCCTCTCCTCCATACCGGATACCCAGTTGACCGGTCACCCTAAAGAGAGGCTGCCCAACAGCGCCAGTTTCACCATAAATTACGTAGAGGGGGAAGGGCTGCTTCTGGGCTTGGATATGATGGGCATAGCCGCTTCCAGCGGTTCCGCTTGTACCTCGGCCTCCCTTGAGCCCTCTCATGTCCTTTTGGCCATGGGCATCCCTCCCGAGGTAGCCCATGGCTCTTTGCGCCTCACCCTGGGCCACGAGAATAGCGAGGAGGATGTGGACTATCTATTGGAGATCTTGCCGGGGATAGTGAAGCGGCTCCGTTCTATGTCACCCCTCTACACCACGGCTTCATAAAACTAGGGAGAAAGGGACTCCTGATGTACTCTGAAAAGGTGATGGATCATTTTATGAGCCCCCGCAATGTGGGGGTAATAGAAGATCCAGACGGCGTGGGGAAAGAGGGGAACCCCATTTGCGGCGACCTGATGGAGATATTCATCAAGGTGAAGGATGACCGGATCAAGGATATCAAGTTCCGCACCTTCGGCTGCGGGGCGGCTATCGCCACCAGTTCCATGGCTACGGAGATGGTAAAGGGGAAAACCATAGAAGAGGCGATGGAGATAACTAACAAAGCGGTGGCCGAGGCTTTGGACGGCCTTCCCCCCATCAAGATGCACTGCTCTAACCTGGCGGCTGACGCCATCCACGCAGCCATCGAGGATTACTTGGAAAAGAAGAAGGTGAAACAGCCAGCCTAGTGCCTCCTTCGCCGCTATGCCTCTTTATAAAGCGGCCTTTGTAGCAGCAGGGGGGTCGCTTTTTCTTCATCGTGACTTCATGCCAATAATCAATGATAATCGATAACGTCTAGGAAATTTACGGTCTTCAGCGGGATTTCTGGGCAGTTAGGACAATCCATTAAGTTTTGTTCTTGGTCCCCCGCCTTATAACATTCCTCACAAATCGTATAGATAATTCGATAGGTACCCTTAAGGCGGCCGCTCCGCTTACCTCGATACTTGTATTTTAGCCGCTCTGATTTGCAAGCACCATAAGGGGCCTGCACTATCAAATTGCACTTCTTTCGAATCGTATCTTGCAGGCCCCTGAATTCCTTACTTGCTTTCTTCTCTAGAAAAGTAGCAGAATAGCGAGCCTCATACACCTCCCCAGATCTCTTCATGAGTTAGCACTCTGCCTTCACCGAAATCTCGAACAGCTTTTTCGATGCTCGCTTTGTTTTCAGGGTGTAAGATAATAGCCAGAGTTTCTAACCATCCTTGGTCAATCGCGATCACACGTTTGGCCTCATCCTCATCCAGCGCTTCGATGAGGTGTACCGTCAGCGGCACGTCTTCAATAGTCATCGGTGAGGTATACCCAATTGGCACTACCTTCATCTTGTACACATATTCCTGGATCTCACCCCCAGGCTCTTTTGCGTGCTTTTGACACACCTCGTCTATGATAGACCAAAAGAAGTGATTCTGTTCTGCTTCTAGTACTTCGTGGCGAAATTCTCTTGCCAATGCCCGTCCGGCATCGGTCAGAATGAAATGCTCTTGTTCATCAAGGTGTCCAGTTCGGTATAGATTGTCCCAAGCTTGATATAATCCGTTAGCCATAGGACCCCAATTCCAGCGATAGAATGTAAAGTTGAAGCCCTTTGACTCCTGGACGAACATTTGGCACTCAGAAAGGAAGGTCATCTTTTGGACCTTGATGCGATCTCCAATGTAGCCTAGCTCATCTATACGGTCAACCAACGCAAGGAAGAGGATTTCGTCCGTTAGAATCTCTTCGAAAGTTCGATCCTGGCGCATCGTTTGTCCCCCCTCTCACACCAATACCATTATAGCACAAGGGTTCTATAATGTCAAGGCAAGTTGATACGCTTTAGGCCATGGATTAATGGAGCTATTGGCTTCAGATTCACCCGGTGCTTCGCTTTTCCATTTTATCACAGTCTTTCGCATTGGGTCAATAGTCCAAGGAGGCTACCTTGGGGTTATGTCCGGCGATATCTACACCTCCTGCCCAAGGAGCAGTAGGTACAGGGTGACGCCTCTATGGGAGGAAGGACCTCCTCTCCCAGCCCCATGGCCAGGGAGAGCGATTTCAGAGGGGTCATCTGATAACTCTCTTTTAACCGGAGCCCTATCCCCTCCGCAGGCAAGAGGTCGAAGAAGACCCTCTGCTCCTCCAACCCCCAATCCAGGTTCCCTGGGCTGAGGGGGGCACTGGCCTCCCAACCCTTCCCCTTGGCCACCTCCGCTATGAGGCGGCAAGCCTCCTCCGCCAACTCCTCCAGGGCAGCGGTTCCTATGGCATCTAGGACCAGGCTGGAGAGGGGGTCAGAGGCGACGAAGTAGGCGGAGACCTGCTCATCCAGGGCCGGGCCGATGGTGCAGAGGATCAAAGCCACCTCTTGGGCCTGGCCCCAAAGTTTGGCCAACCCCTTGCTCCTGAGCCTCACCTCTTCCAACACCACCTCTCCAGGGTGTACCTCCTCCACGGGGAAGAGGTCGTAGAGGATCACCGGCTCCACCAGTTCCCGTCCTCGGGGCAAAAGCTCCTCCACCAGTTCCAACCGCTTCTCTTTTCTCCCTGGGGGGACGCCCAAGGCCTGGAGAACCCGCGAACTCTCCAACTGCAACTCTAGATCTAAGACGATCTCCAAAGTTCCTTCTCCTGGCCCCCCTCTAGGGCTAAAAGGGGGTCACTTCTTCTCCGGCCCCTCCTCGCGGCGGTAAGGCAGAGGGATATACTCCACCGAGGGACGGCGTCCCGCCGCTTGGGGGTAGAGGTCCATCAACTGATAGATTTCGTTCAGCAGATCGGAGGAGACAGGTAAGCCCATCTCCTTCGCCTCTTCGAAGGTGATGGGGTAGTCATGGGTCCACTGGCCACAACTCAAAGCGGTGGCTATCTTCTCCGCTTTCTCCTGAGGCATATCGTTGGCCATAAGGATCTCCACCAGACAAGCGTGCACCTGCTTCTGGGCTTTGCGAGCCATATCGGAGAGGATGAGGGTTTCGTCGTCTATCTCGTTTATATCCTTAACCTCGGAGACGGTGAGGATGGAAGCGGCAGGATATTTCCCCAACTGAGGATCGACGGGCCCCAGAACGGCGTTCTCCTCCATCACGATCTCGTCCGCCGCCAGGGCCACGAAGGTCCCTCCCGACATGGCGTAATGGGGCACGAAGACCGTGACCTTGGCCTTATGCCTCACCAGGGCGTGGGCGATCTGCTCCGCAGCCAAGACCAAGCCTCCCGGCGTATGGAGGACGATATCTATGGGTAGATCCTCGGGGGTGAGGCGGATAGCCCGCAGAACCTGCTCCGAGTCCTCGATGTCTATGTACCTAGAGAAGGCTATCCCCAAGAAACTCAACGCCTCCTGGCGATGGATGAGGGTGATGAGCCGGGAGCCTCGCTTCTTCTCGATGGCCCGCATCAGCCGTTGCCGGCTCATCTGTATTAGCCTGCGGTTGATGGCCGGGACCAAGGTCATGATGATGAAGACGATCCATAGTAGGCTGAAGAAATCTATCCGCATCAAAGGCCTCCCTTCTGACCCTCAAACTGACTACCAAACCACTACTTTCACCTCTCCCAAGAACCTACGCCTCTATCCCCAGAAGTTTAGCCAACTCTTCATCTGAGGGCTCGGTGACGATATGCCCCTCGATATCCAGGGTGGGGGTGGAGAGGAAACCGTTGTTCCACTCCCTCACCTTCTGGGCCGCTTGCGGGTCCTCATCCACATCGACCAGGGTGTAGGGGACTCCGTGGCGATTGAGGAAGCGCCTGGTGCGCATACTATCGCTACACCAGTATGCGCCATAGACCACGATGCGAGGCCAGGGGCTACCCTCCTCTCGGATAGGTGGGCTTTCCATCTTCGGCGGTCTATAATCATCGCTCACGAAGAGGTGGCAGATGCAATGGCCGGTCTCGGCGATATCCTCCTCATGCCGGTAGCAGGGGCAGATGAACTTCCGATCCTCCACGGGATCGCCGGTTCGCTCCTGTCAAGGACAATAGGGCCAGCCGAAGGTATAAGCCTGCCGCCCTATACCCTTGACGATCCCCTCCCAGACATCCCGGTCGGGGTTCAGGCGATAGGGGCTGATCTCTGCGTAGCGTAAAGCCATCCGCCGGGCCCGGTCGATCAACTCCTCCAGGCTCTTGCCCGTGCTGGGCGTCCTCTCCACATTACCCTCCTCACGAACTCGTAGTCAGGGCCGCTCCGAGATAGATTTGGCTTGGGTGAAGAGCAAGAGGTAATCTTAGCTCCCGGCTTTGGAGTCGGTGCCGCTCTTAGGGATGGCGTTCACCCCTCCCTAAGATCATTGAGCCACCAGGCTGTTCATAGCCCGGAAGACCCTGTAGACGGTCAAATAGTCATCATGAGTATACTCCACCCGGCGGCCCTCGAGACGCACCACGCCGGGGATCAGTTCAGCCATCTCACTCTGTACCCCTCTTGCGAAATCCACGGTCAAAGTGAGGGGAGGGGAGACTCTAAATGGTTCCCCACCCCCCTCCAAAGCCCTCTCTGCCGCCTCCCTGATCAGTTGTTGAGCCCTTTGGGGCGACAGGCACTTGGCAGCCCGAGTGCCATACCCCTCTTTGACGATCACTGTCTCCAAGGAAGGCCCCAGAAGGACCTTAGCCTCCTCGACTAGCAACCTATCCCCTGTGACCAGGACCACAGGAACACCAAAGTAGCCGGCTAGAGCGGCGTTGAGCCCTGTCTCACCTATCGGCTCTCCGTTGAGTCTCACCTGATAGATACGCCCGCTAACGGTATGAGCGATGACGCTATCTTTCGTCCCTGCCTGAGCGTGGTATCCGATGAAGAACGCGGCGTCGAAGGTTCCGTCTATCCCTTGCATCATGCCCCAAGGCCTGGGCCAACCGGATATGAGTTGGGCCTGAGGGTTCAACCCCTCGACGAGGATGTTCCGTCCTTTCCCATGGGCGTCGTTAACCACGATCTCCGTCACTCCGCCCACCAACGCCCCCTCGATGGCCGCATTAGCCTCCTCGGTCATCAGTTTGCGAGCCCGTTCATACTCCTTGTTGCCCATGTGGGTTTGTTCGCTACTCACTACCCCAGAGATGCCCTCTATATCGCAGGAGATATAGACTTTCATCCGTAACGTTCCTCCATTATTTGGAAGAGGAGTCCGGCATCTATGTTCCCCCCTGAGAGGAGAGCTACCACCTTCTTACCTTTGAGATCCACCTTCTCGAAAAGCAGTGCCGCCACGCCTACCGCCCCTGAACCCTCCACCACCAGTTGGTCCGACTCCAAGAGGGCCAATACTGCTGCTCGGATCTCCTCCTCGGTGACGATAACTATCTCCTCCACCCGTCCCTTGATCAGTTCGAAGGGCAGTTTCCCGAACCCCCCGGCTAACCCGTCAGCTATAGTAGGGGCTGCCTCGTACCTCTCATAGGGACGGCCATCTCTCAGGGAGAGGTAGCCTGATGGCGAGGCCTCTGACTGAACGCCGATCACCCTCACCCCGGGGCTGATCGTCTTAGCGGCGATAGTTACCCCGGAGATGAGACCCCCGCCGCCTACGGGCACCAGAAGCGCCTCTGCCTTCGGTAGGTCGCTCATGATCTCCAGCCCCACAGTGCCCTGCCCAGCAATAGCTTCCGAATCCTCATAAGCGTGGATATAGGCAGCCCCTCGCTCTCGGGCGAATTCCTGTGCTATCAAATCCGTCTCGTCGTAGTCCTTGCCCTCCAGAAAGAGTTGCGCTTCGAACCCTTGTAACTTCTCCACCTTCGACCGAGGGGCGTTGGTGGGAACGAAGACCGTTGCCTTCAAGCCACCGAAGGCGCGAGCAGCGTAGAATACCCCCAGCCCGTGGTTCCCCGAGGAGGCGGTAACTAAACCCTTGGCTCTTTCCACCTCTGAGAGGCTAGCCACCTTGTTGGTGGCCCCTCTCACTTTGAAGGAGCCGGTCTTCTGCCAATTCTCCAGTTTCAAATAGAGTTGGCAGCCGGTTTTGCGGCTGAGGAGGGGGGAATATTCTAAAGGTGTCCTCCTTATGAGGGCCCCCAGATTCCGTTGTGCAGTCAAAATATCTCTAAAAGAAGGCTTGATCACCTATTTTCCCTCCTAACCCTTACTCACTAACGACCTTCCTGATCTTCACACTGCCTATCAGAGGCCGGCCTCGACATATAGAGGATTCGCTCTTCTTCCTCGCCCTATGGAAGCCCCCATTAGTGTACCACATGAGTCATCTCCTCGCCATCTGCCAACTCCACCCTCGCCTACGTCTGGCCATTGCCAAACATGATAGATTGTGCTACACTTCAGTTTGGAGGGGTCTGCGCCCAGTAGCATTAGCAGGCCTCAAGCGGAGAAAGGGGGGTGATGAAAGGGAGCGAGAGCACGTCACTGAGTACCTCTATTGGTGCATTTAAGGAGGAAAAAAGATGTCTAAGCGTGTCATTGGCCTATGGGGCCTTCTAGTAGTGGTGGCTCTTCTAGTAGCAGGTTGTGCAGGGCCAGCGACCCCGGCAGCGACCCCCACAACGCCTCCGGCACCGACCCCTGCCCCGGAGGAGTTCCTTTTCGGCATTATCTTGGTGGGCCCCAAAGACGACCATGGATGGAGCGAGGCCCACCATGTCGCGGCCGAATACGCAATGGAGCGCGTTCCCGGGTCGGATTTCGTCGTTTATGAGAGCCTCATCCCCGGAGGCGAGGTGACCCTGGAACAGGTGGTGGACGATATGGTGGCCCAGGGGGCTAGACTGATCCTCACCACCTCCGATGCCTTTGAAGAGGACACCATCGGGGTGGCCGAGAAGTACCCTGAGATCGTCTTCATCAATGTCTCGGGCGATGATGTGCTAACCGGGGAAGCCCCATCCAACGAAGGCAACTTCATGGGCCAGATGGAGTATATGAAGGGCGTCGCTGGCTGTACCGCCGCCCTCATGACCGACAGCGGGACCATCGCTTACCTGGGCCCCCTGATCAACGATGAGACCCGTCGACTGGCCTCAGCGGCCTATCTAGGGGCTCGCTACTGCTACGAGCACTATCGGGGGTTGGACCCTGCGGATCTGCGCTTCATCGTGACCTGGATCGGTTTCTGGTTCCATCTCCCAGGAGTTACTCTCGATCCCACAGTGGTGGCCAATGGCTTCTTCGATGAGGGGGCTGATGTGATCATCTCTGGGATCGACACCACGGAGGGGCTAGTGGTGGCCAAACAACGGGCGGATCAGGGGGAGCGCGCTTTCGCCATACCCTATGACTACATCGGTGCCTGCGACGAAGCCCCTGACATCTGCCTGGGGGTGCCCTACTTCAACTGGGGTCCGGCCTACCTGTCTACGGTCAACGCAGTGGTAGACGGCACCTGGAAACAGAGCTGGGATTGGAACGGCCCCGATTGGAGCGACATCAACAACCCCGACACTAGCCACGCGGGCTTCCTCTTCGGGGATGGATTGCCCGAGGACGAGAAAGCGCAAGTGCAAGAATATATCTCGGGGCTGGCCTCTGGCGATATCAAGCTCTTCGTAGGCCCTCTTAACTACCAGGATGGCACCACCTACCTGGCGGAGGGCGAGGTAGCCACCGATGAGCAGATCTGGTACCTGAAGCAACTCCTAGAGGGCATGGAGGGGCCAAGCGAGTAGAGATCTTCGCTTTGAGGGAGGGGAGAGGTGGCAGTCTGTCGCCTTGCCCCTCCCTTGGCATTGGCAAGAGAAGCGATGAGAGTCGAACTGAGAGGGATCAAGAAATACTTTGGCAGCGTTCGGGCCAACGATGGCATCTCCCTGACCGTGGACCCGGGGACCATCCACGGATTGTTGGGGGAGAACGGCGCTGGTAAGACCACCCTCATGAAAGTTCTCTCTGGCTTCGTGAGTCCTGAAGGGGGAAGGATCCTTCTAGACGGAGAAGAGACCCTCTTCTCCTCTCCGGCCCAGGCCATTGAAAAGGGGATAGGCATGCTTCATCAAGACCCTTTGGACTTTCCCCCTTTGAAGGTGCTAGACAACTTCCTTTTTGGACGAGACAGCGGTTTCTTGCAGAAGAGAGAGCGGGCGAGGAAGGAACTTTTGGAACTCTCGCAGAGGTTTGGGTTCGCCCTAGACCCTGAAGCCTACGTGAACACCCTTACAGTGGGGGAAAGGCAGCAGTTGGAGATCGTACGGTTACTCTCCCTGGGTGTGGAGGTGTTGATCTTCGATGAGCCAACCACCGGTATCTCTACTCCGCAAAAGGCGACCCTCTTTGCCACCCTGCACCGGCTGGCGAAGGAAGAGGGTAAGTCGGTGATCTTCGTCTCCCATAAACTAGAGGAGGTCCTGGAACTCTGTTCTGAAGTCACCGTCTTGAGGAGGGGGAGAGTGGCCGGGGAGATAGCCATGCCCTGCACCTCCGAGGAGCTGGTGCGTCTTATGTTCGGACAGGTAATCACCGCGCGTGCCGCTGAGGAAGTTTCCCTGGGCGAGCCAGTTCTTGAGTTGAGGGGGCTGGGTGTGCATACCTATAGGCTTGACCTTTCCCCCGTCTCCTTGCGAGTAAGGGCTGGTGAGGTGATCGGACTGGCGGGCTTGGAGGGTAGCGGGCAGAGGCTCCTCTTGCGAGCCTGTGCGGGCCTCATCAAGCCCAGCAGAGGCTCTCTCTTCCTCCGGGGAGAGGATATGAGTGGCAAATCGTACCAGAAGTTCTTAGATACGGGGGTGGCTTACCTCCCCGCTGGGAGGCTAGAGGAGGGTCTCATCCCGGGCTTGAGTTTGGCGGAGCATTTCATGCTGGCTAGAAAGGGGAGGGCTCCCTTCTTCATTAACTGGGCCTTGGCTAGAGGGGATGCCGCGCGCAAAATCGAACAGTTCAACATCATAGGCAGCCCTTCCACCCTCGTGGAGGGGCTCTCCGGCGGCAACCAGCAGCGAGCACTTCTGGCTCTACTTCCCGATTCCTTGCGGCTTCTTCTCCTCGAGCACCCTACCCGCGGCCTGGATGTGGAGTCGGCGCTGTGGGTGTGGGATAGGTTGTTGGAGCGTAGAGAAGAAGGCTCAGCCATACTCTTTACCTCCACGGATCTGGATGAGATCTTGGAGCGCAGCGATAGGATCTTGGTCTTTTCAGGGGGAAGGATGCTTGAGGTCTTGGATGCCAGCCAGACGGACGTGGAGCAACTGGGCTACTTGATCGGGGGCAAAAGAGGATGACCTACTCTCAGAGGTTGGTGAATCTGCTTCTTGGTTTGGCTCCTATCGCCTTGGCCTTGATGCTTTCTACCCTCGTTCTCATCGCTGCTGGCGCTCCTCCCTTGGAGGCGTATAAGCATCTCTTACAGGGAGCATCGGAGAGCCCGGCCAAGATAGCCGACGTCCTGGTAGTCTGGGTGCCCTTGGTGCTCTGTTCTGCGGGCCTTCTCTTTACTTTCACCGCTGGCCTTTGGAATATCGGCGTTGAGGGGCAGATCATCTTTGGAGTCATATTCGCTACCTGGGTAGCCCGTAACATCTATCTCCCGGCAATGCTCTTACTCCCCCTCATGATACTAGCCGGCATGATCGGAGGTGCTCTCTGGGGTCTCTTGGCCGGGACACTGAAAGTCTATGGGGGGATACATGAGATATTCGGGGGGCTGGGTCTGAACTTCATAGCCATGACCACCAACATCTGGTTGATCGCCAAGCCTTGGAGGCCGGACCTGGGGGCCACCATGCAAGGCACAGACCCCTTCCAACCGGCGGCCTGGCTGCCCCGCCTGGCCGGGTTGCGGCTTAGTCCGGTTTCTTTGCTCTTGGCCGTCATGGCCGTGGTGGTGGTTTTCTTCATCCTACGAGGCACCCTGTGGGGCTTGCAGTTAAGGGCGATAGGCAAGAACGTCCGCTCAGCCTACCTCTTAGGCATAGCCACCAACCGGCATATGCTTTTGTCCTTCGCACTCTGTGGGGCCCTGGCTGGCCTGGCAGGGGTGATTCAGGTCTCCGGTGTTTGGGGGAGGGACATACCTCAGATCTCTGGTGGCATCGGCTATCTGGCCCTTTTGGTGGCTATGCTATCGGGTTTTAGGGCTCTAGGGGTGGCCCCCGTAGCCCTCTTCTTCGCCGCCATCGGCGTGGGAGCGGCCCGCCTTCACCTGCGGATGCAACTGGACCCTTCACTGGCGGGTGTTCTGGAAGCCGGTCTGGTGCTCTCCGTGTTGTTGGTGGCTGGCCTTAGGACGAGGCTGCCTAGGGAGGGTTGATGGAGATCACTTTGCTGGTTCGCATCCTAAGTTCGGTGTTGGCTAACTCCTCCCCGCTGGTCATAGCCGCCATGGGTGAGACGATCAGTGAGAGGGCAGGGGTTATAAACCTCTCCCTGGATGGCTCCATTATGCTCTCGGCTATGAGTGGCTTCGCGGTGGCCTATCTGACCGGAAATCTAGTTTGGGGCTTTTTAGCCGCCATGACGGTTGGAGCGCTCATAGCGCTCCTCATCGCTTTCGCTAGCATCACCCTGCACCAAGACCAAGTGGCGGTCGGGTTTGTGCTCACCCTTCTGGGCGCCGAACTAGCCAACTTCCTGGGCGAGCCTTTTGTTCGTCGACCGGGCCCCCGGGTTCCCCATATGCCCATTCCCCTGTTGCGCGATATCCCTGTCGTGGGGGAGATATTCTTCACACATGATATTCTGGTTTACGCCAGTATCGTGCTCATAGTCGTGGTCTGGTTCTGGATATTCAAGACCCAGGCAGGGCTCAGGCTACGAGGGGTTGGGGAGAGGCCAGAGGCGGCCTTTGCCCGGGGGGTTAACGTCAACCGACTGCGGTATCTCTACACGGTGATAGGTGGCGCCTTGGTAGGGATCGCTGGCGCTGCCTACTCCTTGAGTGTGAAATTAGGCTGGAGCGAAGGACACACCCTCGGCAATGGCTGGATCGCTCTGGCTATCGTCATCTTTGGGGGCTGGCACCCGCTTCGAGTGGCTTTTGGAGCCTACCTCTTCGGGGCGTTAACATCACTAGGTGGCATTCTACAGCGGAGCATCCCCGGGGTGCCTACCCAGGTCTTCCAGGCAGCGCCTTTTGCTCTCATGATCCTGGTTCTTCTGTTTGTAAGTGGAGGGGCTTTGGAGCGCCTCCTTTCCCTCTTCCCACCTCGGATACGCCGCTTGCTACGGGAAGCGTTGCGGGTAGCCCCGCCGTCAGCCTTGGGTAGGCCCTTCGTTACGGAGTAGTGAAGAACGGGGAATGTTTGCTCCTGCACAGGTAGAAGGCTACATTGCTCTCTTTTCCTCGGCATCGACTGCAGCCAACTCGGAGCCCCACCAACAACCTCGAAGGGGATAGACCCGACACAGCTCGTTACAGTTTCCAAAACCCTTCCAGGATTCGCCGTGGATGCGGTTGCCGCTCCATTTAGCGGCCGGTTTTGAGATATTCCAGCGCCCGCTCGAGCTGGGGGTCTCTCCGCGCTTCGAGGTCCTGCTTGGTGAACGGCACCTCGATGTCGGGGGTGAGCCCCTCCTCGTGGATGGGATGGCGATTCGGGGTCAGCAGGGTGGTCGTGGTCACGTACAAGCCGGAGCCGTCGCTCAGCTCATGGATGCGCTGCACTGAGCCCTTGCCGAAGGTCTTCTCGCCGATGAGCACCCCGCGCGTGTGGTCCTGGATGGCCCCAGCCACGACCTCGGAGTTGCTGGCGCTGCCCTTGTTGACCAGGACCACGAGAGGGATCTCCGTCGCCAAGCCACCGCCCTTCACGGAGTAAGGCTTCTTCTGGCCATCCTTGTCCCGTTCGTAAACGATGATGCCTTCCTCCAAGAACTGGCTGGTCACCTCGATAGCCGCGGACGGGAAGACACCGCCGGGGTTATTGCGCAGATCGAGGATCAGCCCCTCTATCTCTTCCTCCCTCAGCTCCCGCAATGCCTTCTCCAGTTCCCCGCTCGTCCGCTCGCTGAAGACGGCGATCCGTATGTAGCCGATGGCATCTATGACTCTCCAGGCCACGGTCACCAACTCGACCCTATCCCTGGTGATTTCGAAGACCAGAGAGTCGGGCTCCCCCTCGCGCAGGACCGTCAACTGCACCTTCGTGCCCTTGGGCCCCCGGATGAGGCGAACGGCATCCTCCAGCGGCATGCCGGTGACCATCGTATCGCCAACCTTCAGGATTACGTCTCCGGCCATGATGCCCGCCTGGATGGCGGGAGAGCCGTCGAACGGGGCGACGATGACTATCCTCTCCTCTTTATCTACCCCCACGAGGGCTCCAATGCCCTCGTAAGTGCCCTCAAGTTCGATCATCTGATCTGCGGCGGCCTTAGGCTTCACCAGGATGGTGGCGGGATCGTCGAGGGAGCTCAACGCCCCCCGGATGGCGCTGTCGGTGAACTCTTGGGGGGCGGGCAACTCCCCGTAGAACTCCTGCTCGACGATCTCCCACGTCTCCCAGAAGAGCTCGAACTCCTCCGGCCCGCGGGCTACGGGCGTGGGCTGGGGGGCGCGAGGGACGAACCAGCCTATCCCAAAGCCGGCCAGGAAGGATGTACCGACGAGGGCGGTGGAAACCAGCACCGCCAACGCGATAATGGCAATCGTTTTGGTGGATATTCGCATCTTTTCCCCCCTTGGAGCGCAAAATCTCCGATTGTGCACGCGATGTTGGGTCGTTGCGCCTAAATCATGAGGTCGTAGCGTCGGGGCTTGTCCCCGACGCTACGCCTTTCGCCAGGGTAGGACGGCAGGCAGGGTCAACAAAGCCAAGCCCGGCACCATCCCAAAGCACAACCCTCCACCCGGTTTCTCCGCCGCCGGGGCCGGCGTCGCCTGGATGGCCCCCCTAGAAGGCAGGCCCAGGCTCTCCCGCCACTGGGCGTCCAAACTATCCTGGTCGAAGCCGTAGACCTTCATCAAGGCATCGTCGTAGGCGGCCCCCTCTTTGAAGACGGCCAGGAGTTCTGCCATCTTCTCCTTGCCATAGGTCTTCAGCAGGAACTCGACCACGCTATAGACCTCGCCGTAGAAGAGGTTGATCTCCTCTGGTTTGCCTGTGGGGGCGGTGAGGGAGCGGACGGAGATCAGCCTATTCTCGCGAGTAGCCCTCTCCAGGGCCTCGCGATTGGCCCCGGGGAGCTCCCCCTGGTTGTACATAGCCAGGCCCTCGTCCAGCCAGGCGGGAATGCCAGCATAGGGGTTCTCCGTGGCCAGATGAACCACGACGTGGCTGAGTTCGTGGGCCATGGTCTTCTCCACCCCCCGGTGGGTCCCGTGCAGGAGCACCGTGCCCCTGGAGACCACTGTGCCCAGGGTGACCACCTGGGCCTCAAAAACCTCGCCCCGCGGCACCAGAGCCCCCAGCATATCAGCCTTGCTCTGATAGACCACGAGCTTGACCGGCTCCTCAAGCTCCACGCCCACCTCCTCTTCCAAGCGGGCCAGGGACTCCAGAGCGATGTCCAGGAGCCTCTGCGCGAAGGCCCTATCGGCGTCGTACCAGCAGAGGGTGACCTTCCCCTGGGTCAAGCTCTCCCACTGGAAGCGATCGTCCTCGTAGACGAAGGAAACGGGCTTGGTGTCGAGCTTGTTGCCTGCGGCATCCTCGATACGCCAGAAATACTCGATCTCGGAGAAGGGAGCGATCTCCCCCCGCTGCAAATCCATGACGTACTCGGCAGCCACCTCCTTGGCGGGGATGAAATCGGGGTACCCCCGGTTGGTGATCTCCTCGCCGTCGATGCGATAGAGCAGGACGATCTTCTCGATCTCGCTCTCGCTCCTGGCCTCGAGTCGGAATAAGATCTCCTCGGCGAAGAGGGAGTCGTAGGTGTTGGAGATGACGGTGATTCCCTCCTGGGCCAGCGAGGGCCGGGATACACTGGCCAGCAGCAGGATCGCGAAGGCCAGCGCTGTCAACTTCTTTCCCCCCCTCTTCCATCCGTTACGATAGGCCATGATTTTTGCAGACCGTGCTAAAGTTGAGATAGTGCGTCGCCCCAGCTATGCACCTTGTGGCAGGACCCGCGCCTGGGCGCCCGTGGAATACGAAGTCTCCGACTTTGCCGTGACAAAAACCTCATAAGTCATCAGCCGGGCCGCAGGGCCTCGTTCAGGCCGTCGCCGACGAAGTTGAAGGCGAAGACCAGGGAGGCCACAACTAGGCCCGGCACCCACAGGAGGACGGGAGCGGCCGGATGGCGCCAGAATGAGTAGTTATCGTATATCATGCTGCCCCAACTGGGCGTGGGCGGTCGGATGCCGATCCCGAAGAAGCTCAGCGTCGCCTCAGCCAAGATGGCCCCGCCCATGCCCATGGAAACCGCTACCACGATGGGGGCCAGCGTGTTGGGGAGGAGGTGGCGCCGGATGATACGCCAAGGGGAGGCCCCTATGGCCACCGCCGCCTCCACGAACTGCTCCTCCTTGAGCGATAGGATCTGGCCCCGCACCAGGCGGGCCATCCCCGGCCAACCCACCGCGCTCAGGGCGATGATGACCACCAGGACCTGGGCGTATCCAGCCTTGACGAAGCCCTCCAGGCCTTTGATGGCCCTCAGCCACGCTTCGACGCGCGGTTGGATGGTGGCCGCCACCAGGAGGGCGAAGAGCAGCCCGGGGAAGGCAAAGAGCAGATCGGCCAGGCGCATGATGAGGGCATCCACCCTTCCGCCGAGGTATCCGGCCAGGGCTCCCATGAGCAGGCCCAAAGTCAGCCCCACCAGGGTCGCGGCTGGGGCGATGATGACCGCTGTGCGGGCCCCCCAGATAAGGCGGCTCAATTGGTCGCGGCCCAGCTCATCGGTGCCCAGGGGGTGCTTCCAACTGGGCATCTGCTCCACGGCGTCCAGGTCTTGCTCCCGGTAGGAGTGGGGCGCCAGCCAGGGGGCGAAGATGCCGGTGAAGAACATCAGGCCCGCGATGAACAGGCCCACCACGGCCAACCTGTTGCGGCTGAAGCGACGCCAGAACTCCAGCCAGCCGGAGCGTCGTGCGGCCCTTTCCTCCTCCACAAGAATCCTTCGTACCCTTGCCTTTTCCATCGCTTTCCTCGAGCAGATTGAGGGTCTCCCGGAAGTAGGATCGCCCCTCGCGGGCGATGTTCCCTTCGTCGGGGGCAAGCCCCGACGCTACTCACCTTTTGGCACAGCAGGCTGTGGCGTCCCCGTTATTCGTACCGGATGCGCGGGTCAAGGAACCAGTAGCCGACATCCACCAACAGATTGGCCAGGGTGTAGGAGCTGGCGACAAGCAGCGTCAAGGCTATGATCACCGGATAGTCCCGCGAGAAGAAGCTCTCCACCCCCAGCCGGCCGAGGCCGGGGATGCCGAAGATGGTCTCTGTGACGAAGGTGCCTGTCACCAGGCTCCCCATCATCAAGCCCAGGATGGTGAAGATAGGAATGAGGGCATTGCGCAGGACGTGGCGGAAGATGACCATTCGCTCCCTCAGCCCCTTAGCCCAGGCCGTACGCACGTAGTCCTGCCCCATCACCTCCAGCACGTTGGCCCGTGTCTGGCGCGCAAAGACGGCGATGGGGCCGGTGGAGAGCACGATAACCGGCATGATAATGCGTTGGCTGAAGATGCCATCCCAACCGCCGGTGGGAAGAAGGCGGAAACGGAAAGCCAGAAACCACATTATGATGGGGGCGATGACGAAGGTGGGAAGGGAGATGCCAGCCACCACCCCGGAGATGGTGAGGTAATCTAGCCACGTGTTTCGCCTCAGGGCGGCGATCACACCCAAAGGGATGCCCACGGCCACCCCCAGGGCGAGGGCCACGGCGTTCAACTGGACCGAGACCCAGAGCCGAGAGGCGATGAGCCGGCCCACCGGCTGCCCCCGATACTTGAGGGACTCCCCGAGGTCGCCGCGCAGGGCCTTCCAGATGTAATCGGCATATTGCACGAAGAAGGGCCGATCCAAGCCCAGCTCATGCCTGACGCGGGCCACCGCCTCCGGGTTAGCGTGCGGCCCCAGCATCACCTGCACCGGGTCGCCGGGGCCGTACAGGCCCAGGGCGAAGGTGATGAGGCCGACCAGCAAAAGCAGGACGGGCAGCCACAGCAGGCGACGCACCATGTAGACGAGCATCCCTCCACCTCTATCTGCTGATGGACACGTACTTCAATTTGGGGATGATGGAGGGCGGATAGATCATACCCTTGACGTAGGGCTTGGTCAGCCAATACTCGGCGTCGTGGCCGATGGGTACCCAGGGAGCATCCTCCAGGATCATCTTCTCCACCCGTTGGTAGATCCCCATTCTCTTGTCGCGATCCTGCTCCACCCGCGCCTCTTCCAGGAGCCTATCCACCTCAAGGTTGCAATACTCGGTGTTGTTGTCCCGGCTCTCGCAGTGGAAGAGGATGTCCAGGAAGTCCTGGGGGTCCGGGTAGTCGGCCATCCAGCCGGCGGTGATGCCGAACATCTGGAATCGGTGCGCCTTCAGGTCGTCAAGGTAGGTGGCCCACTCCATCTGCTCGATGGTGATCTCCACGCCCAGGTTCTCCCTGTACATCTCCACCATGGCTGTCACGCTCCGCGCCGCCGCCCCGCCACCCCCGGTGACGCTGAGGACTATCTCCGGGAAGTTGCTGGCATCCTCGTATTCCGACTCGGCGATGAGGTGGCGAGCCTTCTCCGGATCGTAGGGATAGCCCTCCAGCTCCGGGTTGTAGCCCGGCATGGCAGGGGGAAGGATCCCCTCAGCCGTGACCCACATCTTCTTCATCACCACATTGATGATCTTGTCCTTATCGAGGGCGTAGTTGAAGGCCTGCCGAACCTTGACGTCGTCGAAGGGCAGCCTGTTGACGTTAAAACCGATGTAGAAGGTGCTCAAGGTGGGGACGACCATGGTGAGCTCTTCGTTCAGAGGGTTAGTGGGGTCCAGCACTCGCTCGATATCGGCCAAGCCCACGGGTGTGGCGTCCAGTTCCTCGTTCTCGTACATGATCATGGCCGAGCCGCCGGCTAGGTAGAAGTGCACCCCCTCCAGGGCGGGCTTGGGCTCCCCGTAGTAGAGCTCGTTTCCCTCCAGCACGATCCTCTCTCCCAGGCGGTACTCCTTGAGCCTAAAAGGACCGGTGCCGTTGGGGCGGTCGGTCCAAGGCTGATGGGGCCCCTCCACGTTCTCGCGGTCAACGACGAAGGCGGTAGGATAGGTCAGCTTGGCCAGAAAATAGGCTTTGGGGGAGTCAATGGTTATCTCCAGAGTGTAATCGTCAACGACCCGCACGCCGGAGACCTCCTTCGTCAGGCCGCGGAGCTTGTCTTTGGCCCCTATGATGTCGCCCAGGTAGGTGTCGGCCACCACCGATCCGGTGGCCGGGTCGCAGGCCCGCTCGATGGAGTATTTGAACTCCTGGGCCGTGACCGGCTTCCCGTCATGGAACTTCACGTCCTTGCGGAGATAGAAGGTGTAGACAGTGCCATCCTCGCTCATCTCCCACCTTTCTGCGATGTCGGGCACCACCTCCAGGTCGGGGTTCAGGGTAACCAAGCCGCTGAAGATCTCCACGATGTAGCCGGCCGAGGTGACATCCTGGGCGAGGGCCGGGTCCAGAGTGGGGGGCTCTCCGCCCGGGAGATTCAAGACGGCCTCGCGGCGAACGGCCCTCGGAGTGGGCGTAGGTTGGAGGGTCGGGGTAGGCGGGCCTGGCCGCGCGGCCTCCTCCGGCCAACCGAGTTGCAGCTTGTCATATGCCCAATAGGCAACCCCGCCGAAGCAGGTCAGAAGCAGACAGCTCAGCAGCACGGCTGCGATAGCTATCCAGAGCCACCTATCTTTGCCCATCTCATCCTCCTTCAAGCATTAACAACTTCGCTACTGACGAATGCGCTTCCTCCCTTTGGAATCGGCTAAAGGCGAGGACAAAGGACCGCCTCTACGTGGTGTATAGTGATGTAGGGGATCCCCTCCCTCCCGAGAGCTGTTGATAACATAGCATACTTCATCTCCCAGCAACACTCAAAAGGGAGACTACTGTTGGTATCTTCCTACCGTTAATTATATCAGGCATTCTTGTGTAATCAAGAAATGAGTGTTTTGTATTGGTTGGGTTCACCACCTAGCACCTGGCTTGCCTTACGTAAGGTTTGCTCCCTGGGCTACTCTCCTGTGCCATCACTCTCCTCTTGGTGCTGATCCCTATAACAGCCCCCTCATATTACCAGTCCACCCTAAGGACGAGATGCTCTCTCAAACACCCCCTGGCCCTGCTACCAAGAAGTGGTCACGATGTCTTGGCTCACCTACGCCCCTGTAGTATCTATAGACCTCGATACCACCCCCTAGGAGAGTGATTGTATCGTCTAAGATGATGGGAGGCAAGAAGAGGATATCTTTTCCCTCGGGATCCTGTAAGGATGGTAAGTTGGGGTTGACCTGCGCCAGAGCCTCAGCAGGGCTCTTCCCTCCTAAACCATCGTGAGAGCGGTCGTAGTTGTAATAGTAGACCCACTCTGAGGCTTTGAGCATGAAGTCTTTTCCCACGGGATCCCGTAGGGAGAGGTCCTGGAAGCCTTTCTTCTCTAAGCGATAGAACTCTTCATCATCAGTGCGATGAGAGCGCTCTACGAAGCCGTTATCCTCCGGTCTTCCCTTCCTGGTATGGAGGTGAGTGAAGGCAGGGGTTCTCTCCAACTTGAGTTGATTGAGCTCAAGGCGGTATCGCTTGACACTCTTGGTTCGATGGCCTCCGTATTCCGCTCCCCAATCGGTCTGTCCTTACAGGATCCCGGTGGGAGAGGGAGATGGTCTCCTCGAAGGGAGCACCATGGCTCTCCAAATGGGAGAAGAGATACTCCAAGAAGTTAAGAGAGGCCCTCTTGGTATTCTGGAAGGAGAAGGAGATGAACCTAGCCCTCGTTCTAGGGAAGATGGCTGTAAACTGGTAGAGAGGGAGCCCTAGATGCCTGTAGAGCCATTTCTCCTCTTGGGTGAAGACCTTTGAATCTATGATCTCTTTAGTATCCACCTGAGAGGAGGAGAAGAGGGGGAGGCTTTTCCAATCGAAGCTCCTGCGGTGTTCTCTTTTGAGATGCTTCTTGGTACTTCCATGTTTATGAAGGTACTTGGCGATGGTAGAGGTGGCTATTTCGATTTGGAGGTTCCTCTTCAGCCAATAGTGGAGGCGTTTGGGGCCGAAGCCTGAGGAATCCCGGAGGCGCAAGATGAGCCTCTCCAATTGGGGGTCTAAGCGGGCGGGTTGGTTCTTAGGGATAGGGGGAAGGCTCTCTAGCCCTCTCTCCCCTTCCTTTTGGTATCTTAAGACCCATTTGCGGACGATGCGACGGTGGGTGCCGAAGTTTCTAGACGTCTGGGGGTAGCTACCAGTCTCCTGATAGTCTTTCACTAGGATCATCCGGGCTTCGGTTGGATTCATTCGCCAGAGGTGGTAATATGTGAGCATACACTTCGTCCTGAGACTCAGTATCGAAGGACGGACCTCGCTGTAGAGATTATGCCATCTCTACGATACCAGAAGATGAGGTTCTTCCGCACCTGGTACCGAGGTCCGTAGAACTTTCTGGACGGGGTTGACAGAGAGATAGTCACTCGTGCTACAATAGGGATAGGGCCTTCCAACCTTTAGACGAGAGGGGAGATGGAACAGAAGAACAAGATAGTCAACAGACTAAAGAGCATCGAGGGTCACGTGCGGGGAGTACAGCGCATGGTGGTGGAGGATAAATACTGTATCGATATCCTCAAGCAAACCCTGGCCGTGCAACGGGCCCTCGATAAGGTCAACGCTCTAATCCTAGAGAACCATCTGGAAACATGTGTCACCACCGCTATCCGCGGTGATGATCCTTCCGAACGGGAGCGGGTCATCACTGAACTATTGGATGTGTTCGAAACCTCAAGCAAACTCTAGAGATAGTTCGTGCCAGCATTCCGGGTCGATTCCAGAAATCCCGGTTCACATCTGCCTCCTGGGCCGATCAGATGAGCGGTGGTGATCTCCCCCTCTCCAGCCAAGTCCGCTGTGGTATGAGCCAACTTCAAGATGTGATGAAAAGCCCTGGCACTCATCTGCAACTGTTGCATGGCTGATCTAAGTAGGCTCCTCCCCGCATCATCGAGTGGGCAATACTCCCTCATCTCCCCAGGCCCCATCTCAGCGTTGCAACCAAGACGTGTCCTCTCAAACCTCTGTCGTTGTTTCTCTCTAGCCACCTCCACCCGCTCTCTGATCGACTCCGAGTTCTCCAATGGTACATCGCTAGCCAACTTCTCATACTCTACCCTGGGTACCTCCACATGGATGTCTATCCTGTCCAATAGAGGGCCAGAGAGCCGCTTCTGATAACGGGTGACAATGGCTGGCTAGCAGGTGCACTCCTTAACCGAGTCCTCCATTACCAGAGCCTACAAAAGGGGGCTAAGGTTCCGGGAACAGGGCTTCAAGCGCCGTTGTTGGGGTTGATGGCGTTTCTGGTTGGAAGTACGCTGGCAGTCAACCAGATGGAGTTCAGGCTTTGCCGTCTATCTGCAAAACGTGGCTACTATGGCAGAGCAATGCTCATTCACCACTAGGTGGAAGAGGGATGCCCATCGCCGGCCCTGGCAAGCCTGCCTGGAGCGCCTCCAGCCCCAATCGCTGAGGCACGCGCTGATCTACTCTCCAGCCGGGTGGCGGTCCTGACGGCGACCGCATCCTCGTCCTTTCCCAATCCCGCGATGGCCTCTCGCAGGAAGACTACGGCCTGGGTGTGTACCACTGGCCCAGTGGCGAGATGAGGTGGCTGCTGGACGATCCTTCCCGCAGCGCGCCACGTGCCCACTTATCTGGACCCTACACGGATGCAGAGAGGCGCTTCCCCCGTCTGCCGGCACCTGCATTGATACGGGCTACTATCGGGTTGGCTCGGAGTCAGTTATCTGGGGGAGCCGGGTACCGGCTGCGCAACACCTTCTTGTCAATCTTCCCCACGCTGGTCCTGGGCAATTCCTCGACGAAAACGTAGTGCTCGGGCACTGCCCACTTCGTGATCACTCCATCGGCCACGTATTTCTGCAGGTGTTCTTGCATTGCCTCAGCCGTGATCCGCTCCTCGGCCCCCTGCGCGGGGACGAGGACGGCCAGAGGCCGCTCGCCCCACTTCTCGTCGGCCACACCGATCACCGCCGCTTCCAGTACATCTTCTTGCAGGCTGAGCAGATTCTCCAGTTCCAGGGAGACGATCCACTCACCGCCGCTCTTGATGATGTCTTTCATGCGGTCCACAATCTGGATGTAGCCGTACTCGTCCACGTGCGCCACATCGCCGGTATGCATCCACCCCCCGGCCCACAGCTCCTCCGTGCGCTCGGGGTCCTTGTAGTAGCCTGGGGTCAACCAGGGAGTGCGCACCACAATTTCGCCGGTCTCCGTTCCGTCCCCGGCCACGTCTTTACCTTCGGGTGCCACCACTCGTAGTTTGACCAGTGGCATGACAAACCCAGTCTTGATCGCCCAATCCAACTGCTTATCCTCGCCCCACTTCTTTTCCATGAATGGCTTGAGGTTGGCGAGGGTGAGCACCGGGCAGGTCTCGGATAGGCCGTAAGCCCCGGTGACCTTGATGCCTAATTCCTTCGCTGCCATAGCTAGTCCTTTGGTCAGCCGCGCCCCGCCGATCATCACCTTCCAGTCACTCAGGTCCAGACCCTTCACTGCCGGAGTGGTGATGATCATCTGGAGGATGGTGGGGACACAGTGGCTGAAGGTCACCTTCTCCTCCATGACCAGTCGCAGAATGAGCTCCGGCTCGTACTTGCCAATGTAGACCTGCTTGAATCCAAAGAGGGTGGCGAAATAGGGCATCCCCCAGCCATGGACATGGAACATGGGTGTGAGTGGCATATAGACTTCGTGCTTGCACATGCCGCCATAGTTACCCATGGCCGCCAAGGGACCCCACCCGATGAGGGTATGCAAGACGATTTGTCGGTGCGTGAAGTAGACCCCCTTGGGCCTACCCGTGGTGCCGGTGGTGTAGGCCAACGTGGCCTGGGTGTTCTCGTCCAGATCGGGCAATTCGTCGAGGGGGGAACCGCGTGCCAGGAGTTCCTCGTACTCCGCATCCAGGCCTCTAGTATCCGATTTCTCCTCTTTCTCGGTGATCAGGATGTAGTTACGGATGGAAGGGAGTCGGGGGCGGACCTGTTCCACCAGGGGCAGGAAGTCCTCGTGAAAGATGAGCACCTCGTTTTCCGCGTGAACCATTGTGTAGATCAGGTTTTCCGGAGCCAGCCTGGGGTTAATGGTGTGAAGAACCGCGCCGATGCCGGGGATGCCGAAGTACATCTCCAGATAGCGGTGGCTGTCCCACTCGATCACACCGACCTTGGTACCCTTCTGGACCCCCAACCGTTTGAGAGCAGAGGCCAGCTTGAGGACCCTATCGTACATATCTGCGTAGGTATGGCGCACCTGGTCCCGGTAGACGATCTCTTGGTCGGGGGCCCACGCTACGCCGTGCTCAAGCAAGTACTTGAGCAAGAGCTGGAAATCATAGACTGCCATTGTTGCCTCACTTTTCCCTATGTCTGGCTAAAAGCCATCACCACGCCAAAATCCATCAGCAGTGGCCTATGCCGTCTGGTGTGCTGTTATACTACTCATCGGCAGAGAGGAAGTTAATCGCACCCCATCGGCCGTTGATCCCCTTTCAACTCATACGAACTGATCTACAATTTGCGGTAATCTGTAGTGACCGCGGCAAGGAGCGAAGAAGCCTGACGTTTCCCAGAGCGGGTGAGACACATGCTAATCACGAGATTGTCGAAAAACATGGTCTAAATTGCTTTCCTAGCCTTGGAGAGATATATTGGTGCTAAATCACCCTTTAGCGGAGGCCGGGCCGATGGGCCTTAGGATCTCGACCATGGGGCTGAGGAACCGTTCCCAGTGCCCAGAACGTCCCATGACCATGCCCAGAGGTATGGCCAGGGAAAACCCGATCCCAGCGCCGACCAAGACCCGCGTCAAGCTGGCAAAGGTGTGGGCCTGCAGAGTTCTGCCTGGAACAGGTTCGCCTCTGGTTACCAGGAGAAGAAAAGTTTGCGCTGTGTCCAGAGGTGTAGGCAACTCAGCGATGAGATGGGTGGCCAGAAGGTGCCAGCCGATTAGGAAAAAGGCTAACGACAGGAGAGGGGTAAGACTGGATCCACGCACACCGGGTTTCATCTCAATCAGGTCTTTCCCGGACTCTAGAATCGAGAGCAGGGAAGGCTAGCGAGGAGAATCGCTACTAGAAATCGACCCCCTTGCGAGGCTCTATGCCGGCTTGAGAGGGATGCTTTATCTCCGCGAAATCGGTAACCGTGTCGGCCCTTTCAATTATCGCCTGGGGAGCAAATCGCCCGGTGAGCACAATGGTTGCGTTCGGCGGCTTCTCGTCGATGAGGGCCACCACTTGAGCGGTGTCAATTGTTCCTTCGTAGAGAAGGGGGTTGATGTCATCCAGCACCAGGAGATCACACTTTCCCTGGATCAATACCTCCCGCGCCAGGTCCAGCGCTGTCTCCACTGTAGGGGTGGATTCTGCAAAGTCAGCCAGGTAAGAGACATCTCTGGCCTGGCTCTCCACGCCGATCATTCTCAGATTCCCGCCCAGGGCAGTAGCGGCCCTAACATCGCCCATTTGGGGATATTCGGGGCCCGTGAAGCAGATGAAAACGACCCTCCAGCCATGTCCCAAGGCTCGGTAGGCCAGCCCTAGAGCAGCGGTGGTCTTTCCCTTGCCCAACCCTGTGTGGACGATCACCTGGCCTGACTCTTCCAACTCATTCCCCTCCAGAATTCGGAATCCCTCCTTATCTATCATTCCTACTCCTGGACCCGCATCTCCCGCAAGCCTTTGATCATGTTCAAAGCCTCTTGCAGAGCGTTAGGTGCATCCGGCGCGTATCCATCGGCGCCCCATTTCTCCGCGATCTCCGCCGATATGGGCGCGCCCCCGATCATGATCTTGACGTTGGGGTTCTTAGCCTTCAACTTCTGGATTACCGTCTTCATGCCCAACATAGTGGTGGTCATCATGGCCGAAAGGCAGACGATATCCGAATCGGTTCTAATCTGCTCCTCCACGAACTTATCCAGAGGCACGTCTCTCCCCAGATCGTGGACTTTGAAGCCTCCGATCTCGAACATCATCTTCACCAGGTTCTTGCCGATGTCGTGGACATCGCCTTCCACGGTGCCGATCACCACCTCGCCGACCACTTGGCTGCTCTCATCCCTCACCACATGGGGGCGCAGGATATCCAAGCCCACATATAGGGCATCGCCACACATCAGCACCTCGGGGACGAAATACTCCTTCTTGGAGAAGAGTTCACCTACAACATCCATCCCGGCCCCCAGGCCATCCATGATAGCCTCGTAGGCGTCCATCCCCACCTCCAGGGCCTCATGACTGGCTTGCCTCACCAGGTCTTCGTCGAACTCGATCACTCCCCTCTTCAGTTTCTCAATGATCTGAGCGCGTTCATCCTCGCTGACCATGTTCTCCTGTCCTCTTCTTCGTCTTGGAGATGACTATACATCTGCTGGGCTGAGTCATTGGGTGATCAGACCAGTGTTAGGGCGGTCAGGTTACCTCCTGGCTCCGTATTCCCTGGCTGTGGCCATGAGCCTCTCCATATTCTCCGCCGGCACGGTAGGCCAGATGTCACAGCCGGGCCAGATGGCATCGGCACCGCTGCCGATGATCTCCTTGACCGAGCGCTCCACCTCCTCAGGTTTGCCCATAACGAGCACGCCGTAGGGATCCAAGTTCCCCAGAAGGATCACGTCGGGCCCGATCTCCTCTCGCGAGGCAGCCAACTCATTCTTCTGGTCCACGCTGATGGCATCGGCTCCACACTGGGCCATCTGATCCACGATGGTATTGGTGTCCCCGCAGATATGCAGGATCTTGGGAGACTCTATGCCGGCGAAGACCCGTTCCAGGTGAGGTCGAATCAGCGATCCAAATATGCGAGGGCTGAGCACATCGGTCGTGGCCCCCATCTCCCGTACCGTCAGGTAGTCGGCTCCGGCCTTCTTGTAGATGCTGGCCAGGGCGATGAGCAGTTCATCTAGAGCGTCCAGGACACCATTCACCAGATCTGGCTTCTTGAAGGACATCTTGAGAAGATCGTCCAGGTCCACGATCTGACCAGCCAGGGTGAAGGGGCCAAGCACCCAGGCCCCCACCGCTACCTGGTCCCCTAAATCTTCCTTCAACAGCCGGATCGCCTCCGCGACCACCGGCATCCGACCTGCGCTCTCCAGGTCCTCTGGCACTCGGACCTCCAGATCCTCGACCTTGGAGGCCAACTTCCCCGATATGGTGGGGTAGAGGATATCTGTATGGTGGGCGTAGTAATTCACTTCGCAGCCTAAAACCTCCGCTTCCACCCCCATGTCGAAGGGGACCACAGCGCACTCAAAGCCGAAGAGGCGGGGCGTAGAGGCCGCCGCCATAGCCATCTTGTAGCCATCCAAATGGATCTCTGGGAAGCGCCAACCGTGCTGCTCTAGGCCATGCACCGTTACGTTCCCCATGCCGCTGAAGACGGGGATGCGGTCTATCTCCTGGCCCGCAAATAGTCCGAGCACTCGCTCTCTAGAATTGAGTCTCTCGCTTTCCATAATCTAGCCTTCTCCTCCCTCCTGAAGCAATTGGCTTGCCATCTCAGGGAATAGCAGGTTGAGGGGGTGGTTTTCCTCACCGGGCAGGGAGCGAACCTCGTCGTAGGCCAGCGTGGAGAGAAGAGCCGTCGCGGCAGCCACAGCGGGAAAGATTCGCCCCGTGCCAGTCATGGGGCCGAAGAGCAGAAAATCGCTCCATAGAGCCGATATGGCGTGCACACTGGCATCCACCGCCGTAAAGCCCTGTCGTCCCCACAGCTCTAGGGACTTCTTCCACATGTAGGTGCCGTTGGAGGGCGCACAGCCTACCGGCAGGCCAAACTGCTCCTTGATTCGATGGTTGGCCAACAGGGAGAAGGCCGTAGCGGGTATATTCATCACCGCTGTGTCCACCAAGATGCTCTCGAACCCCCCCCTCTCCACCAGCTCCAGCATCTCCTTTAGAGACTTGATCCGGCCACTGGGCATCTTATCCGCCACATCAAAGGCCTGGACAATGACATGTTTGATGCCCATGGCCTTGAGTTCTGCCACTTGGGCAGGGATATCCTCATCCCAAGGTGTGATGCTGTTGTATAGCAACCGATCTTGGAGCCCTAGTTTGGCCACATAACGGGTCGCTTGCAGTCTGGTCTTCTGCACCCAGATGTCGATGGCAAAAGGCATATCCGTCACGCCGACGAAGAAATCCACGTAGGCCTTCATCTCACCGGGTGTGTTGGCTACCATGGCCACCATGCCTGGGATGCCCGTCTCCTGCGATAATCTCTCCATCTGACGGATGCGTTCTGTAGCCCTTCGCCTGTCGAACTTGCGCTCTTTTCTGCCCTCGATGAGCCGGTCCCCCTTCTGAAACATGCTTCCGATTAGTAGCGGCGGGTTCTCGCCCGGCTGCCCCCCGATCTTTATGCCCCCGATATTGCAGACCTTCTGCTCCTTAGCAAAACGGAACATCGACCCCTCGCCCTCCGTCCCCATCCGCCTACTCTTTTGCCGCTTTCTTTCCATCTTTCCCTTGAACCCCCCTCAGGGCCACAGCCTGGCCTCATTGTTGGGTCGTCATGGACGCTGGTCTAGGACTTTGAGAATGGGTGGCGCCCCTGACAACGTTCCTCAATCAGTTTCAGTAACCCCTCCGTTTTCCCTCTTTACGACCTACTCACCCTCTCTGGGAGGCAGTCCTTCAGGCGAGGGAACTCGTCCTTCATGTGGGGGAAGTACATGGCCTGGACGAACTCCCTCTCGAAATCGGGCTCCACAGTCAGTTCCACGTACTCCACCTGTCTGGCGATCTGGTTGGCCTCCACCCTCTTGTCCTGGTTAAGCAGAGCTATGCGCGCCCCATCGCCGGCCGCATTGCCCACAGCATAGACATTCTCCAACTCACAATCGGGGAAGAGGCCCATGATCATGGCTGACTCCTTGTCGATGTAGCTGCCAAAGGCTCCAGCCAGGATGACCTTGTCCAATCTGTCGATCCCCAGGCGGCGCATCATCAGCTTGGCCCCCGCGTACATAGCGCCCTTGGCTAACTGGACGGCCCTCACGTCGCCGAGGGAGATAGTGATCTCCTTGCTGATGGAAGTCTCGTGAGCCCAAGCGATGACGAACTCTGGACTCCCCTCGTTCACCCTCAGACGAGGGGTATCGAGATCGGTGTTGAAGCGGCCGTTTCTCTGGAGGATCCCCGCCCGGAACATGTTAGCCACGGCATCGATGATTCCCGAGCCGCAGATGCCCTTGGCATTGACCTCCTCCAGTTCCGTGTTCCATTCCTCCTTCCCGATGACCTTGAAGAGCACCTCCTTGGTCTCTGGGTCGATCTTGATCCTCTCGATGGCCCCGGGCGCGGCCCGCATGCCATAGTGGATATGTGCCCCTTCGAAGGCCGGGCCCGTAGCGCAAGAGGAGGAGATGAGTTTCTCCCGGTTGCCCATCACCAGTTCGCCATTGGTGCCAATATCTATGATGAGCACCATCTCTTCTTGATTGTAAGGTTCCTCGGCGATGAGCACTCCTACGTTATCAGCCCCCACAAACCCAGCCTCGATAGGCAACACATGCACATAGGCTCCGGCGGAGACCTTGAGCCCCAGGTCACGGGCCTTGACATCAAGGGATTCATGCAGAGCCGGAGGGAAGGGCGCTTGGCCTAGATATTGGGGATAGATCTTTAAGAAGATGTGGTGCATGGCCGTATTGCCCACGATGGTCACCTCGCAGATATCCTCAGGTGTGAGGTTCACCTGAGCGGTGATGTCGCGGGCGATGCTGTTAAGGCCCTCAATGATAGCGGCATTCATCTTCGCTAGGCCATCGTCGTTGACCATAGCATAGGTGATGCGAGACATGACATCCTCCCCAAAGGTCACCTGGGGGTTCATCATCGATTCCGTGGCCATCAACTCTCCGGTGCGCAGCTCGCAGAGATAGCCGGCCACCGTGGTCGTCCCTATGTCCACCGCCAGCCCGTAGCCCTTCTCCTGGAAGCCGGGCTCGATCTTGATAACCTCCCGGTCCATCCATACGGCCACGGTGGCCCTCCAATCGCCTTCCCGGATGACCTCCTGCATCCCCAGGAGCACCTGATAATCGATGGTCAGATCCGGCAACTGGAAGCGTGCTTTCAGTTCGTCCTGGAGGCGCTCCCAATCGCCCAGGGGGTTCTCTAAGGTGGGCGGGGTCAACTCCACGTAGTACTTCCTCACGGCGGGCTTGATGTCGATAGGAATCTCCCTCGCCGACTTGCGCACGATCTGCTTTCCGGCGCGGCTCTCCTCGGGGACGAAGACCAAGACGTCGCCGTAAATGCGGGCCACGCAGGAAAGCCGGTAGCCTACCAGCTCCTCGTGCTTGGCGAAGAACCTCTTCTCCCGGCCTTCTATAGGCGAGAGATGCTCCATATGGGAATCGATGCCGTATCTCTCGAAGGACCCCTCCTCGATTCTCACCTTGCACTTACCGCAGGTGGTCTTCTCACCGCAGATGCTCTCGATGTCCACGCCCAGTTGTCGAGAGGCCTCCTTCAGAGTCTCTCCCTCCTCGATGTAACCTCGGCTACCGGACGGTTGAAAGATGACCAGATGCTTCTGCACCGTACGCCCTCAACTCCTCTCTATAGTCATGGTGACGTCCTGGGACAAGGCCGCTCCTACCTCCACCTCAATGGCCTTCAGGATGGCTGAGGGCACAGGGCAAGCAGCGTGACTGATATGTTGAGAGGCCACTCTATAGACCAGAGAGTTCTTCAGGGAACCCAAGGTCTCGCGCCAATCTACCTCTTTTAGGTCCCCGTTCATCCTCTCCAGCATCTCACATCCGCTGGAGAGGGCTACCCGCACTTTTCTACCCTCAAGCCTCTCAGCCCGTATCTCGGCACTGAAACCACAACTCCCCGCATCGACAACCACTCTGCTCATCTTCCCTTCCCAGGGCCGCGGCGTAGAGGGCGCATCTTCGAAAAAGACTGGGCAATTCTATCATTGGACGTGCAACCAGTCAAGAGGAGACTGTTGAAGGTCGCGTCACGTTTAGTCGGGGTTTTCCAGAAGTATCTAACTTCCCTTGCAGGGTCCCGTGGGAAAGGAGTGCTCACCTCTGCCCTTTCCTCAGCTCATAACCTCCCAAAGCCAGTCCTGGCCTCGCTTCCTCGCATTCTCCTTCACCATCCACAACCAGTTTCCTTACAGGATCCCGGGGGAAAAGTTCTCCGCCCCACTATCTGTCTTGGCCAGTCAGATCCATTCTCGGATCACGGGCGACGAGTAGTCGACCTTCTCGAGGGTTTCGGGGAGAGGCTTCTCTCAACCGTAACTCCTTCCCCGCGAATCCCTTTTCTTGGTCGCTCATCGCTCTTGCCAGGTCATAGTTCCGCGTACTGAGAGGCTGGGCCAGCTCCTCATCGGAGTTTAGACCTGCATCTGTTATCCTAGCGAGAGCAACTCTCTAAATGATTCCGGCGAAGAGTTCGATGGCCTGGATGAGTTTCTCTTTTCGTTCGGGATCCTTCTCATTCTTGATTGCCTCGATCATCTTCTCTTTGGTAATGTCGTGAACGCCAACTTCCTTCTTCTCATAGATAAGTCCCGACTTCTTCGGCATATTAAGCAGGTTCCGCTTGAGCCGGTGGAAGACGTTGACGAGGGCGGCCTCGTCCGCATAGATCCTTGCGTTCGTTCTCGACATATCGAAGTCGGCCGCCCACATGGTCACCGTCTCGCCAACCTGACCGTCTTCACGGTCTTCTTCCGTTGCGCCGTCACCTCGACGTACCGCTTGAAGAGGGCGACCAGGGCGTCCGGCCCGTGGTCGTCCTCTTTGGCTATCTCCTCCTTCTGCTTCTTGTAGTGGAGCCTGAACATCTCCCTTATCAGCATCGGGCACGTGGTCGAGATCTTCAGCCGGCGGTCACGGAGGTATTGCCTTATCTGTGAAACGGCCCGGTCTTTGTGACGGGCGAAGTTCACGCTCTCGACCGTCATGCCTTCGGCCCGCATCTCCTCAATGAAGTCTCTGTTCTCGGCGTCCGCATAGATGCCCTTCAACCCGTGGTCTTGGTAGATGCCCTTGATTGACTGGACTCGCTGGGAAAGGAGCACCCGTTCCCAGTACCACTCCTTCACGATCACGACCTCGTCAAACCTCTCCTCCGCCACGACGAAGGCGGTGGGTTTGACGAAGCCTGGGTCGACCGCGCCGAAAGCCGGATAGGAGGATTCGCCCGGGATCTCCTCGTTCGTCGAGGCTTCGAGGTCCTCCGGGTCGTAGACCATGTCCTTCGCGCTGGGCCGGACGACACCCCACTCGCTCTTCCAGGTTTCGGCGTCGAGTTTGGCGCACATCCCCCGGACGTCCTCGACCGGATAGTAGCCGACTGCATCGTGGGCCCGTCCTTGGCACTCCTCCCACAGATTGCATTGTTTGCCGAACCGCTTGCTCCCCTCGTCCCCCACGTTCTCGCACACGTCGTCGCACCTCTCGACGACTTCCAGCCAGCACCACTTGTAGAGTTCCAGTCCCATCCTGTGCCGGTCCTCGATGATCGTCTGCATTAGTCCGTAGACCCGGTGCATCGTGGACGTCATGATGGTCGAGGCCTGGACCTTGTGCTTGGACAAAGGCTGGGAGAGCGCGGCGTCGTAGAGGTCCGGCGCCAACTCGTCTATCTCGTCCAACTTCAGCCTCTGGGGGTGGGGGCCCCTCACCGACTTCTGGGAGGCGGTGAGGACCTCGTAGCCCGAGCCGTTGCGGAGCAATGTCTCGGACTTCGTGGGTTCGCCGACGAGGAACCCCTTCCAGCCCGGCTGGTCCCAGAGGTCGAGCGTCGCGCCGTAGACCTGCCTGCCCTGGTAGAAGGAGCCGGCGAGCACCGTGGTGTCGCACTTCTTATGGAAATGAGAATCAAGAAATGTTAAAAGTGCTTCGTTGAACGACTTGCCGCCAGATCTGCAGGCCCAGACGATGGCGTCGAGGGTCCGGCCGAAGAAGACGTCCGCCACGAACGAGAACGGGGAAGAGTGGTCCGGACAGATCCTCTTGTCCGGGATCACTATGTCCAGATACTCTTTTAGGAACTCGGCCAACTCTTCATCAGTTTGGAGGCCGTTAATGAAGTACCCCCTTAACGAAACCTCCTTAATTGTTAACGAAGGCTCTCCCGAAGAGTTCGGCAGCCCTGATAAGTTCCTTCCTTGCTTCCGGGGTGGGTGCATTCTCAATCGCCTCAATCATCGCTTCTTTAGTCTGATCGTGGACACCGACCTCGGTTTTATCATAGATAAGTCCCAATTTCTTGGGCATATCTGCCAGCGTCCTATTGATCGACAGGATGACCCGCGTTTCATCTCTTGCCTGAGCTCGAAGCTTGCCAGCCAAGCTCACCAATACCTCATGCTGAATCATGAGTTCACCTCTGCTATTCAGGGGTTGGTCGGGGTCCTGGAGCTGTTCAACCACATCTGCGATCTGTCCCTGTACCCGAGCAATCTGGGCGTTGATCTCCACGAGCCTCCGATGAGCTGGCTTGGAGATTACGTTATGCGAATCACGGAGCTTCTGGAACATGTCCTTGACTATGGGCTCGGATTCGATCTCCTCCAGCTTAGCGCTCTTCTTGAGTGCCTTGATGTCGTTCCGGATTGTGGCAACTGTTGTGTGTTTGAAAACGTCTTCTTTCCCGAGTTCCCCGGCAATGGCGGAAGGGGACAGGCCGGCAAGCCGAAGTTCGAGGACCCGGTCTCGCCTCTGCTTGACAGCGTCCCTCGACAGATAGTTCCTCTTCTTCCTAGCCATTATCTTCTCCTATCTCCTGCCCTTCTAGAGGCCTCTCCGCGGCGTCGGGTGATCGACAACTTCTCACGCTCAGACGTCCTTCCCTACCCCGATTGATCCTCGTCTCCTCCATCTAGGCCAAAAACACGTCGCCAGGGCACCCTCGGGTAGTGTCTCTCTGCTAGCTGCACCCATTCTCGGATCACGCGCGAGGAGTACTCGCCCTTCTCGAGGGCTTGGTAGAAGAGCTGCTTTTTGTGCTTGGGGAACTCGTCATTCCCCAACTGGGAGTTCACCCGCGAGATAGCCAGGGAGCGTACTTCCTTGTAGGCAGCCCATACTTTTTCCATCCGTCTGCTCAGATCCTTCCGAAACATTACCCCCTCCCGTCCTGAGGATCCAAATCGGCGCCGCTCCCGCCCTGGGACTCATTTCCCGCGGCGATCCCTCTGCCCATAGCTCGAAGCGCCGACACCGACAGGACACCTCACCGTTGACCGGAAGCCCACCCTGCTATGCTGCCTCAGATGGAACCATATCGCCCTGCCGGACCCAGGAATGGACGCAACTCCACATTCAAGTCACTTCGCCCGCGGATAGGCCAAGAGCCAGGTTTCGTGTCCCACGTTGTGGAAGCGCTCCATCTCGCTGAGCCTCCTCTCGAGCACCTTTACCTCGTAGAGCCTCACGAGAAGACCGACTCCGTAGAAGATGGAGGTCCCCTTGCGCGGGCTGGGTTCGAGCCCCCGTAGCTCGTTCAGCTGCTCCGTTACGAGTTGCAGGATGCCCTCGATGGTCTCCAACCCCAGGGGCTCCACCTCTTGCCACTCCGGTCCCGATCTTCCCTGGCTGCTGGCCCGGCCTCCTGCACTTTGCGCCTGCTTCCGTTGTTCAGCTCGGCTCGCGTCGTGGAAGAAGCAGACCCTCGAGCCCGTGAGCGCCGGCGCCCGACACCTCTTTCCGTTGGTCTTCATGAACTCACACTCTGCCATGTCGCCTCCTTACTGGGGGGGTGGGGATTACTGAAGTAACCTCCACCGCATCAGACGTCCCTGCCCCCTCAAGACTACCTCAGACCAGCATGTGGGCTTTGTCCTGACAACTTGCTCCTCCTGCTTCTGTGGCCTTTGAATGCGCTTGTGCCTGCGCCTCTTGAGCACAGTAGTCCTCGTGGTAGAGTCGCTCCGTCTGGAGGTTCACCTTCGTGAATAGGAGATGGTCGTAGCTTCCTGCTTGACCTCTACCCGCTGTACGCAAGTGAGGCAGATCCCTCTTCTCAACCACTATCGGATTTCCTCTGCTCGTCTGCCCCCCAAAAAAACAAAAAGGGCGATCGATTTCGCGACCGCCCCAGTTTACTGGCAGCAGATCCAGCCGTTTTGGGCCTATTCTCTCCTTAATGCGGACTCTTGGCCGTTCGTAGAATGTCCCGAATCCTACTCACTAGTATATAGGATTTCGAGATATTTGTCAAGACGAGTTTACAGTCTTGCTTAGTTCACCGGTTGCTTCATGCACTTGGTATGTCTTGGATGCGCAGTACTGCTGGGCTCACCTCTGCATTGCTCAGCGACTAGTCATGGCTCCATTCATCCGTTCAGTGTGACAGCAGCTCGGGCATCTGCCAACAGGTCGTTCTCAGTTCTCTCAGTGTGTTTCAACTGCCATCCGGCCAGGTGAGAGGGAGGGCGATGCTTGCCTTGACCCATGCGCGCCAATCTATCAACTCTGAGCCGGGCCGCGGGTGCCTCGGAGCGAGGAGGCTCTCTGGGGAAAGAGCGGTCAAACGACCACTATTTTCTCGGGGACTCGCGTCGCCCAGCGGTTAGAGCGCTGGCCAGCGAATACTAACGGGATCCTTTTTTCAGCTCCTCTTGGATGGGCTTCGAGGCACGAGCCCAGTTGACCCAGGAGAGTCACCCCCACCCTGGAAGAAAAAGCCCTTGAAGTCCTCGTAGGGGATAATCGCTATCCGGAAGCCCCTAAGGGTGCCTGAGCATCCGATCTCCCTATCCCGGTTCTCGCTCAGAATCAAGACCGCTGGCTGATCCACACCTGCCGTCCGCTTGGCTTGGGCAACCATCTCTTTCAACCACTTCGGTATCCTGGCCCGCGACTTGCACTCGATCACCAGACCGTCCTTGGTCTCCACATCTCCGATCGCCCACCAGCGGCGACGGCCCCCGAAGTCTCTGGCCACCCGCTTCTCCAAGGCTCTACCCACCTTCACAGATCTCCGTCCCACCTCGTAACTCCTCCGCCTGCCGCTCAGCCGAAAGCCTCGATCCCCCTTGTGCGAATGGCGTAGCCGATAACCCTTCCCATGAACTCATCGTACTCGGGGTTGTTTCCGCATCGGAAGAGCTCGGCCATCCTGTTTCTGCCGCTCGGCTTCATAAGGCACACCGAACACACAAGGTCCCCAGTCACTGTTGAGTGGGGAGGTTGTCTTCCCTCGGCCAGCGGTGTTGGGCTAGACATCACTTTCCTATTCGACATACCAGGAGGGCTTGTTTCCCCTGAGCGCCAGTTGTACCCCAGGCCAGCAGTGGTGCTTGTATTGGCAGTACCGGCAACGAAGCTCCAGCTCCATCCTTCCGTTCTTGGCCCTCCCTGGCTCGAAAGCACCGGGCGGGAGCTCCTCGGATGTGGATTTCAGGATGGCCCTGCCTCTCTCCTCCATCGCCTTCCAGATGTTTGGATCGAACTCAACCACCCGCTCGTTGAGGGTCCCGCTCTGGCCATCCAGGACGACGAAGATCGATTTCTTCAGGTCAAGAGCCTTCATGTAGGCATGAACTTGGGAGACGTACCCCCACTCGTCGGTGATCCCCTCCCTCTCCACCCTCTTGTAGCCGTAGGGGCTTATCTTCTTGAACTCGGCCACGTAGACGTCCTTGCCGTCGCAGAAGAGGCCGTCGATGTAGCCGGACACCGTGACCCCGTCGATCTCGAGCTCCACCCGGTCGTTGGAGAGACCGATGTCGCAGCCGGCGAGTTTGGCGGTGGCCATGACCGCCAGCTCCACGGCATCACCGATGAGGAAATTGAGTTTGACCCGGGGGGCCAGTTCCTCGGCCTCGAAGGCGTGATAGCCGTAAGCGCCCTTCCGAGCACAGGGGTGACTGAAACGGGTGACGTAGAGGCGACCTGGCTTCTCCTCCCGGTCTTGCATGAGCTGCCGGATCACCACCCTTTCAAACCGCGTGGTGACTTCCTCCAGGATCGCCTCGTCGATGGTCTTGCCTTCCTCGTTCAGGTACTTGTAGATCCGATCCACTATCACTCTTGACATCCCTCCTTGGCAGTGCTATACTGAAGATAGCAGTATCTCCTACTGCTGCTACGTGATCGAGGGGCCCAGTCAGCAGAGATGCTCGACCTGGGCCTCTCGGTTTTCCCTACGGGATCCTGTCCCTCGGGATCCCTGTGGGATAAGGAATCTCCAGATCATCTCCACCTCCTTCCTATATACCTTCTCGCCGCTCGCCGCTGTCTCGTCCGGCGAGTCTCTCTCCTGAAGCAGCGAAGGCCGACGTCCTCCGGCGAATCCAGGCTCACCGTGGCCTCGCACTCACTGCAATACCACAGATGAGAAGCCACGTTGCCGTCCCGCTCCCGCTGGGAACCGATATGATGGTGGATCGTCACTCGGCCACAGACCCGGCAGAAGTGGCCACGGTCATATAGGGGCTTGATGGTCACTGTCATCTCTTCTGTCCTTGATTCCGCCTACCAAGCCTGCGATCCTTGGCTCTTCCCGCTCGTCCACATAGACCGGTCACTCCTCCGGATGGCGGTAAGCCAACTCGCTGTAGCAGGCCCAGGCCTGGATCTCCTCTCCGGGATCGCTCAAGAGCTCCAAGCACTCCCCAGTCACCAGCTGGTCTCTAGTGGTCCGGGCCAGACGCCGGAAGCTCTGTATCGCGCTCAGCGACCTTAGGTATTGATCCTCCATCAGCTCGAGCGAGGACTGCAATGCCTTCCTTCTCCTGCCCATGCCCCTTCCCTCCTTGCCTCCCTGGCCCAAGTCGCCTGTCCCAGTACTTGCCACGCCGGGGTGCCAGGGCCAGATCTGCCATGGCCTCGTCCAAGGACTGGTACCTGTCCCCGCCTTCGACTACCAGGGGAAAGGGCTGACCTCTCCGGCGTCTAGCGGGGGGCAATCCTACGGGATGGTCAGTTCGCTGGCTGACCATCCCGTGCCTCCTCTTGCTCCCGGATGGTCAGGGGCTTCTTTGCTTCCGAGCTCTCGGCCGCCTCGTCAATCAACAGCTTGATCCAGGCATAGAGCACATCGCTGGTGGTGGTCTTTCTCAGAAAGGCCAAAGCCTTGATGACCGCCTGGTCATGCTCGGTGACTATGCAGGCTACGGTGCTACGTCTCACCCTATCATGCAGGTTTGTCCTCCCGTTTGTAAGGCTTCGCTCTCCATTCTGGACGGTTGAAAGCTATATATAAGCATGCCCTCCAATCTGGACACTCTCAGTATATCAGATTGTACGAGGATTGTCAAGAGTTTTAACCTTAAAGTTTTGCGTTTTGTGCTATAATGGGTGTACAGATTGGAAGGTGATTATGAACGAATACGAGCTCATTGGGCAGCGCCTTAGACAACTTCGTGAACGCCATGGAGATTCAGCTCCTGATCTCGCTAGGGTCTTGGGCTGTGCAGAGGGCACAATCTACCATTATGAGAAAGGCAGGCGCAAGATCACGCTCGTTGATCTCAAGAGGATTGCCGATCACTATGGTGTGCCTCTTACTTATTTCATCGGCCGGGAAACCGAGGAGGATGAACGCACGGCGAAGCTGGAGCGGCTGGGAAATGAAGCCGAACGACTTCGCCGCGAGGTGGAGGAACTCACAGGGGACATGACCCGCCTCGCCTGGATCCCCATCCGCGGCACGGTCCCCGGTGGTTATCCGGATTTCAGGGAAGAGGTGCACCTCGAGAAGCACTTCCCCGTCCCCAAGGGGCTGATTAAGGATCCTGACAAGGCCTTTGCGCTTCGAATGACTGGGAACTCTATGAATGGCCGAGGGATCCTGGAGGGAGATGTCATAGTTGCTGATATGACCCTTGACCCCAAGGTTGGCGATATCGTGGTCGTTCGCAAGGACGACGAGGCAGTGCTGAGGATCTATGAGACGGATGACAAGGGGACCTACTCGGAAGCCGCGAATGAGGGATATAAGCGCCTTCGACTGAAGGAAGGGCAAGTCGTGGGAGTAGTGGTTTACTCAGGCAGGGAGCATAGGCGTCAATAGACAGTAAGTGGTTTGGTGAGAGGCGGGTGGTAGGATAGAGGAGCGAGGCGTGTCTTCTGCGGCACGGTGAGTAGGGAATGAGGTAAGCAGGCGCATCTACCGGTGCCCCCACAATCAGGGCTAGGAGGAGAGGATGAACAGTGCGAGTGATCAGATCTTGGAACTGGCAGAGAGAATTCGGTCGTATCAAGCGAAAGGAATAGACAAGACCCTATCGGAGCAGGACACAAAGGCACTTCTTGTTGAGCCTCTGCTTGAGATGGCCGGGTGGGATGTGGCAGACCCAACGCAAGTCTCAAGGGAGGACCGGCCTACCGAGCGCCCGGTGGACTACTCCCTCAAACTGGAGGGAAAACCAAGGGTCCTCGTGGAGTGTAAGCGTCTCAGCAATCGGTTGGATGCCCGCAGAGATCTCGAGCAAGTCTTGGCGTACGCAGCAGCCGCAGGCGTGAAATGGTGTGTTCTGACGAACGGTAGCCTGGTGCGGATCTACAACAGTCTTGCACCAGAGGTAGCCAAGAAGAAACTGCTGGAAGAGCTAGATCTGCCAAGGGCTGGTACGGCCGAAGGCTTGTCCACCGAGAGGGTCATGCAAACCCTCAGGCTCATCTCGCCCAAGAGCGTTGGATCGGGACAAATCGATCGTGTTTGGGATGAGCGATACACTGGTGTGAAGATCAGGGGAGTAGTGGAGGATTTGCTGACTGGGCCTGATCCGGGCTTCGTGAGCCTCGTCAGGCGGCGAATGAAGGAAAGTCGCCGACCCATAAGCAATCGGCAAGCTATGAATTGGCTGAAGACGCTTGACATCAGAGTCCGCATGCGACCGCTCAAGCCGGTACGTGAGTCCGAGGCCGGGGAGTATGGAAAAGTACCGATGTCAGACGAGCCAGGAAGCTATGAAGACGATGAGCTGAAGACTCTGTTGAAGAGATATCTGTCAAGGGAGATAAAGGTGTCCCGTCGTCTCCGGGAGATACTACTGCCTTTGTGCTTGGATCACGAGCCCGTCAAGCGAGATGAGATCAAGAAGGAACTTGTCAGGAGGAAAGAAGCAAGAGATTGGGCACACTCTGGAATTGTAGCCTCATCGCTTTCGACGCAATTGGGTCTCAAGAAGAACGGCCACCTACGCCAAGTAATCCGCTATGACAAGCCAGAGCCAACGCCGTGGATGAAGGACAATTTTAGGATTGCGGAAGAATACAAGGGTATGATTAGGGAGTTGTTAGTCGAACTCGGGTAGGCAAGAAGGACATTGGTGTGTGAAGGTCATCATCCCAAGAGAGGCTACGCCGCCAACTTGCCGGTGGTTATCGACCACTCTGACACCTGCCTCACTCGGGCACGAGCATGCTAAGGTTGCGCCGACCGCGCTGGCTAGCAAACCGGAAGCCGAGCCACCTCTTCCGCGGCAGGGTGAGAGGGGAAAACCGCGAAGTGATGCGGATGCGAGACGGGAGGCTTCATTCGCAAAGAGGAGGATGACCCATATCTTCAGTGACACGCTATTCGGACTACGATCCCTTCGCTTGGGCATACAACAAGCACTGGGGCCATAGGTTTAGTGAGCAAGTCCTCCCCATCTTGGAGAAGCTGATGCTACAGCATCTTCCTGAGAAAGCGCGTATTCTCGATCTCTGTTGCGGCACAGGGCAATTGGCACGGACACTCATTGCACGAGGGTATCAAGTCACCGGGCTTGATGGCTCTGAGGAAATGGTCCGTCTTGCTGGTGAAAATGCACCTGCCGGCGAATTCATCGTTGATGACGCACGGTTATTCAAGTTGCCAGGTGTCTACCACGGGGTTGTCTCCACCTTTGACAGCCTTAACCATGTCATGAGCCTGGAAGAATTGACATCTGTCTTCCGCAACGTGTATGTGGCCCTGCGGGACGAGGGGTTCTTCGTGTTCGACTTGAACATGGAAGAAGGGTTCAAGTCGCGCTGGCGGGGATCCTTCGGCATTGTCGAGGACGATCATGTCTGTGTGGTTCGAGCAAGCTATCACCCGCAAGAGGACATAGGCCAAAACGACATCACCATCTTCCGCTTCGAAGACGGGCAATGGCAACGCTCAGACCTGACACTCGTACAGAAATGCTATTCTGAGGAAGAAGTTCGCTCGGCCTTGCAGGTAGTGGGTCTTACACAGATTCATGCTTATGATGCACAACAAGACTTGGAGCTACCCGGAGGGGTGGGGAGGACTTTCTTTGCTTCTCGCAAGCCGGCAGGGGCAAACGGCGGATGATGCAGGCCTCGTGGCTTACTTCACCCCCCATAGGTGACCGTCTCTACAACGCCACCTCTTCCGCGGCAGGTGAGAGGTAGTATGCGGGAAGACAGCACGTCAAAGCCAAGGCCTAGAAACGCTGGCGGTCATCGACCTGCTACTAAGGAACACTGGTTGCCGCGGTGCCCCCAATGCAACTTCGTGGCGCCGTGCCGTTGCCTCCGCCAACTGAGAACCCAGGCGGGGAAAGCAACGAGAAGCAGGGCTGCCATATTGATTAGGTTTTCTCGCATCCATCTATCCGTGCCCCCCAGAGTCACTCCTTCCAAAGCCAACCCCAAGAGGGGCTCCGTCAAACTCAAGAGGGAGAAGAGAGACATAAATAGAGTGATGAAAGAGATCAGGTGGAGATAGGCTCCCTCGAAACTGATTGGGCCCTTAAAGCCACTACTTAACCGCACCAGCATAACCGCCCCTCCAGTGATACTCAGGAAGAAGGCGGACGCCCCCACCATCATCATGACACTTTCCACAATCGACCTCCTCTTCTAGGAATCGTGCGTGGAGCCATAATCGCCTCCTTCAGGAAAAAGTGGGGGCGATACCTAGTCCATGGCTCCCAATATGCTCAAGAGGATCTCCCCTACCGACCGCAGGACGTTTACGTAGAAGTTCCCTCCCAGGTCGCGGAATATCTCGAAAGGCAGACCTGGAGCCCCGAAGAAGGGCCGGAGCGTCCAGGCCATCTGCGTCCCCACGAAGCCGTAGACCAAGATCCAAGCCCAAAGCACAAGCGACCGGAGCCTACTCCCCTTGTCCTCCACCTGGCGCATACCCTGCCATAAGAAAGTCAGCCCTGAGAAGCCTGTGATGGTCAAGATGGCCACGTTGAGCAACTTGAAGAACTGGTAATGGGGAGCCGTGAGCCAGAAGAAGAGGGCGATGGGAGCGAAGGAGAGGGTGAGAACCGCGGTGACCGCTATGGCGGTGAGGATGAGGGCCAGGGTCTGGGAGAGGCTCAGTCGGGAGCCGAAGAGGAGGTTGAAGAAGTAGAGGGTGGGGAGGCATATCACCAAGGTGATGAGGAAGAGGACCGGGAGTTTCACCGCCGAAGAGATCGCCTGGAGCAGGCTATTGGAGAAGCCCATCACCGCCCCATAGATGGCGAAGAAGATGACGGAACTTACGAGCATGCCCTGTATCTTTCGGGGGACCCCATCACCGTTCCCTATCTCGTCGAAGAACCCTCTTCGGTCGCGCAAGATGCGTTCGATGACATAGAAAGCCTCCATCTTTCCTCCTCAAAATCGGGCGATAGATCCTAGAATCAGCCTCCCGCTATTCCTCCGATCTCTCCCCTCCCAGGCTCTTGAATAGTTGGGGGAGAATCCACAGCCACAAGACCAAGGCCACAAGAGCGTAGCCCAGGGTGTCGCCGGGGACAGGCCAACCCCAAAAGGTCTGCTCGGGGTCGCCTCGGGGGACGAAGTAGAACTCGATGAGTTGATAGAGCCCCATGGGCAATAGCACCAGGGAGAGGCCGCCGTAGACCACGCCGCTCACCATGAGGTAGGCCCTGTTCAGGAAGGAGAGAGGACGTTCTTCTTGGTTCTCCACCCGGTTGCGAAGGGCCCAGTGTATGGCCAAGAATAGGCCTCCCATGACAACGGAAGCGCCCCCGTTTAGGAGGTCCCTCAAACGCTCCTCCTCACGGTATTCTATGCCTTCAAAGGCATACGGTTCCACATCGGCGTAGATGGGCTGCCCTCGGTAACTGAACTCCCTGCCCAGAGGGTAGGAGAGGGCGGCCTTCAAGAGAAGCCCCCCTCCTATGAGGAGTATGAGGGAGGAGATGAAGAGCATGGCGTAGGCGTAGAAACGGGGGAGGAAGCGCCGCTGAAGGGGATCCGGCTCCTTCTCGCTTCTGAAGTAGACGATGGCGGCCACTAGAAAGGAAACAAAGGCCAGAAGGACGACTAAGGGGAATAGAATTGATTGACTCACACTCATCTTGTTCTCCTTTCGCTGCCAGCATATCTGAAGTCGCGACCGACGGGAGCGAAACCAGACCTGCTGTGTTAGACATTTGCTCTTTTGTTCTTCCTTCTCAATCCGATGAAAGTCGTCACCCCAAATATTATCATGCTTAAGAGAATCATCCCGTATTCCGCATATAGGTTTGGCTCACCCTTCAAGATGTCGTGTAGTACTGCCCAGTCAAGAGCGAGTAAGAGCACTACCATACCGATCAATAGAATGGTTTTCATCCTATCATCCCCTTTCACCCGTGTTTATACCATTAGTTTAAGGAGAAGTGCAAAGTTCGCCTAACCTACATTTGGGCGATGGCTATAAGGCAGAAGAAGGCCCAAGCCGCATATCCGTACCGCCAGCGGTGCATAGTGAGGCCAGGGATGAGCAAAGCCAGAAGCGCCAGAGAGATGGTGATGGCCGGGGTGGGATCGCCCTGCCAACTACCTACCGTCTTCAAGAAAGGAAGGATGATCCACTTGAAGGCCATAGTCAGGGCCACAGGGAGGAGGGCAGCCAAGACGGCTTGATTGGCCGACTCGACATACACCTGGCGGATCATCTGGGCCACCTTTTCTGCCTCGCCGAAACGGGCGATAGCCAAGCCCATGCTCTCCTCCGGGCTATGTCCTTTCTGGTGAAAGTCCCCTGCCGACTCCACCAAGTGGGAGCGGATCTCCTGTAGGATCTTCTCCTTGATTGGCCTCTCAACGTAGAGTTGACGAGCCACTTCTCCCAGGTATCTATCTAGCGATCTAGTCATCCTTCTCCTCAGGCAATTATCTCCCTAGCCACTTGAGAAAGTGTAGGAGAGTAAAGCGGAGATCCTCTGGCTGAAAGACCCACCGTCCTTTGACTCGCCAATAGTTCGCCTCCCAATGGGTGCCTGTGTGGGTGTCTGTCCAGATGAAGCCCCAATCGCCATCGACCTTTAGTTCCTCAATGGTTGGCATTGGGCCGGAATAGAGAGGGAAATCCTTCTCTGAGAGCCCGCTCTCGTAACCTAAGACCTCGTTGTAGAGGGTGGCCTCTGTCGCTTGCAGGGCTTTCATATGAAGTTCGAATGCCTGCTCCAGGGTCGCATACTTCCCCTGGTAGTGGGGAGTGAAGTAGGTAGGGTTCCAGGTTGGCTCGCGGAAGGCGTAGGCCAGACCACCGCCCAGGAGCACCGGTAGGATTGCAACCAGAAAGAGAGTGACAAAAAGTAGTCTCCTTCGCATCGCTCTCCCCTTTCAGGTGGAGGCCGGCTCGGCCTCCTCCCGTCCTACTATCTTGAGCAACCTCTGGGAGAAGGTCGTCCACTCCGCAGCGGATTTCTCAAGTGTCTTTCTGCCTTCTGGAGTGATGGCATAGTATTTCCTTGATGGCCCCTTCTCCACCACTTGCCACTCCCCTTTCACTAGACCTTCTTTCTCCATGCGGTGAAGGAGAGGGTAAAGGGTTCCCTCTTTGAAGTCGAAGTAGCCCTCGCTCCGGCGCTCCAACTCCTTGGCTATCTGGTAGCCATACATCGGCTCCTCGGCCAAGAGGCTGAGAACGAGGACTTGGGTGCTGCCCCTTCTTAGATCGGTCATCACTGTATACCTAGATTATCTATATACATAGATATTATACTACCTTTTCGGGGATCTGTCAAGGGTTGCTGGGATGGAGGAACGGTGTTATACTCTCTCCCAATAACGGGATCTCAAAGAGGTAACTCTATGATCATCATCGGCATCCTCTATCTCCTTTGTGCGGTCTTTCTGGCCCTTTACGGCTTCAACACCTTCGTCCTCATCTACTTGTATCTTCGCCATCGTGACGAGACCCAGCCTCTTCCTCCTCTTGACGAGTGGCCAGCAAACAACGGCGCAAACGCCCCCTTCGGCACCACCTCCACCAGCCTCTTCTCCAGGGCGTCCACGTATACCACCTCCAGCACCAACTAACGGATCTCTTTGCGTTGATTTCGAAGACGTAGTTTCGGGCTAGTTCATTGCCTTTTGTCAGTCTCTTTGTCTCCGGAGTGCTCTTTGGGCCCAAAACCCCGTTCTGATGGTCTGCCTGGCCAGTTTACCCATCATCATTCCCCCAAACCCCAACCAGACCCCGATTTTGGCTCATTTTTGAATATAAGATTATGTTGACCAGCGGTTTTAAGCGCTTAAAATGACCCTACCCCTATGTTCATATGTGAAGCGGAAAAATCGCCGCTTAAAACGCGTATTAAACGGTGGGATGCTGTGGCCAGTTTCATTGTTGTGGCGTTCGAGGGAGGATGGAGGGGGCTTGCCACGCTATGGATGTTGACTGGAATTTTCTCCTCTCCGGAGAGGAGAGTTGTTCCACGGATGCAAGGGTGTCTTGCCACTGTATGGATGTTGACTCCTCCGCGCAGACGTTGTAAACTGGGATAAGAAGACTAAACAAGCACCCACATCGCACCTCGCTGGAATAGCGGATTGTGGGAGGTTGTAGTATGAAAAAGAGGCCGACTGTCTTCCCGGCTCAGGCTGGAAGTGGTCGGCTTGGTCTTTGGGCTGTGATCAGTAGGAACCCTGAGCAGTCCTCCCGGGTGCAGAGGCTTAGGGAGTGGTGGGGAAGGAGGAGGAGATGATGAAGCGGAAGCGATCATGGCGTGAGAGATGCGAGAGTTGTGCCTACTGTGTCCTGATCCCCTCCCAGGAGAAGAGCGCCTTCTGTGAGTTGACAGGTGTATGGCGTGGAGATGTGGTGGAGAGGCTGTAAGCACCACATCACCAGGGAGGAGATAGGCGAACACGTCCAGGGTGTCATCCAGGAGGAGGAAGAGGAGGAAAGATGTCCCAAGGCGATCCTGTGGGAAGTGAGGAGTTCTTTGAGAGGTTGCAGAAGAGGGGACTTGAAAAAGCCTGCAAGATTCGAAGCGGGCCAGAATGGGATCTCACTACAGAAGGCGTTGTAATTGCCACCATCGAAGCCCTGAAAGAGATGATGGTGGGGGAACCGATGGAGGCTCGGATACGGCATGGCAAAATACGTCGCAAAATACGTCTTAGCGACATTGCAGGGGATCATTATCTATTCACGAACTTTCACGTTGCTGGTCATCACGGCACCAACTGGGAAGAAGTAACCGTGATGGTGTTCAGGAATGGATGAAAATAGGCTGCCATACAAGTCCGACCCTGATGCCGATTCTTGCCGGAACTGCATCAATTGGCGGGGGGAACGGGGTTGTGGCGGCGAGATATACCGCTATTGCCGGGGCGGGAACCCGAAGCACAAGCGGTTCTTCAACGTAGATGTGAGAAGGGCCGGCACCCAAAGAAGAAGGGAATTGAGAAGGCTGTGTATTAGAAGCGCCCGAACTTTGGCTTGATGCCCTCGCCGAGCAAGCGATAGTGATAGAGTGCGAGGTGGAGCATAACGAATTTGACGAGAAGACTTGGCTATTGAGAAGGGTGATGCCGGGGCTTTATGACAAGATTTTCTTAAAGCGTGGTTTCCATGGCACCCCAGGCAAAGCCCTGGCCAACAAGTGGGTCAAGGTAATCTTCGCCCTCTGGCAAAAGAGGGAAACCTACAACGAGAGCTTTCACCTTTGGGACAAGGCTCGCTACGCCCTGAAAGCCCGCGCTGCCTGAATTGAAAACCGCACCTTGACATAGAGAGTGTTCCAAGAGGGGATGGAAGGGTGCCTCTATGAATTCTTCTATCACTTCTTGGATTGACAAGACCCCGTTTCGATGGCTCTCCTACCCAGTCTACCCATCATCATTCACCCAAACCTCAACCAGACCCCGATTTTGGCCCATTTTTGAATATAAGGTTATGTAAGCCAGCCGTTTTAAGGCTCTAAAATGAGCCTATCCCTATGTTGATATAGGCACTTCAATAATCGCCGCTTAAAACGCCTATAAAACTGTGGGATGGTGTGCCCAGTTTGATTGTTGTGCGTTTTGGTGAGGATGGAAGAAGGTTTGGATCCAGCAGACCCGTTTTAACCGGGGCAAAACCACCCTGGCGGTATGTTCATACCTACACTCCAAGAATCGCCTGAGAGAACGGGGCAGAGAGGATCTGATCGGGGGCAGAGTTCCTTGGTGATGCGTTCGAGTGAGGATGGAAGGGGCGTTTGTCATAAATGGCCCGTCGCTAGGAACCGAACGGAGTACAAGCGCTGTTGTCTGGGTTGACGGCGCCTTCGTTTGGGAGTATTCTGGCGGTGACAGACTTGGAGTTTAGAGTTTGGCGTCTATCTGCAAAATGTGGGTATAAGGTGATAAGATAAACAAGGAGGACACATGCCAAGGAAGAAACTGCGAACGTGGGCAGGCTGTAGTGAATTTGAATATTCAGGCTCAGTTGATACCGGAACTGACATATTCTTTGGCGAAAATTGTCGCTATTACGAATTTCTATTCGGCAAAAGATATCAAGCATTGTTGAAACATTTCAAAAAACAGAACGTTAGCATTGGGACATCACGTACTAATCCTCCAGATGGAAGTTTAGGGGCATGGTTGCTTTCGAATGTTTCACGAAGGGCGCTAGCCTCATATATTGGCCCAATTCTCTTACACGAAGGTTATGCCAATCGAGGAATTGGCGGCACTGATATGATTCAATTCCTATAGAGGTCTCCTAACACGCTGAGTTGTATGGCATCACCGCAGAAACAAGCGAAATCATAGAGCGACAAACGTAGTGTCGGCCTGTCCTGACTGATGTGGTCAAGGGCTTTAGCCCGACGAAATCTCTCCCTTTTGAGGAAGTCCTTACCATGGCAGCCTACTCGCAAATTCAAGACTATGTGAAAGAGACCTATGGCTACACTGTAGAGACCTGTTGGATTGCGCACGTCAAAGAGATGTGCGGACTTAACCCCAGGAAGGCATGGAATAGGATTGACCCTGAGAAAAGAGCGAACCCCTGCCCCCCTGCCAAGATTGAACCTATAAAGCAAGCATTCAGACACTTTGGAATGATATAGCAAGTATGTCAGGAGGCCACAAGGCCCCCCCTGCTTTGTCAAGATATTCCATTTATCCGTTCCCCATCCGTTGACCGGCCTTGACTGCCCGTGCCTCTCATGCTAATCTCCTCGCAGGAGGCAAGCCATGAAGATCGCCCTTGTCCAATACCACGCTGATCCCGACCGGGAGGCCAACGTGCGAAGGGGCTTGGAGGCCCTTCGCGAGGCGGCATCGAAGGGTGCCCAACTAGTCGCCTACCCCGAACTGGCCTTCACTCGTTTCTACCCTCAACGCCCCGCCCAGGGCGACCTGCTCCATCTAGCCGGGCCCATCCCCGGCCCCACCACCCAGCGGTTCGCCGCTCTGGCCAAGGAACTGGGAGTGGGGGCCATACTCAACCTGTTCGAGCGGGACGGGAATCAAACCTATGACTCCTCGCCGGTGATAGATGCCGATGGGAGCCTCTTGGGCGTGACCCGCATGGTTCATATCATCGAGGCCCCCTGCTTCCATGAGAAGGGCTATTACACCCCCGGCGACCACCAGGCGCCGGTCTACCAAACAGCGGTGGGGCAAGTTGGGGTGGCCATCTGCTACGACCGCCACTTTCCCGAATATATGCGAGCCTTGGGTCTGGGCGGGGCGGAGTTAGTAGTGGTTCCCCAGGCCGGGGCCCTGGGGGAGTGGCCGGAGGGCGTATTCGAGGCCGAACTTCGCGTGGCTGGCTTCCAGAACGGCTACTTCACCGCCCTGGCCAACCGAGTGGGCCCGGAGGAACATGTCACCTTCGCCGGCGAATCCTTCGTCACCGACCCGGAAGGGCGAGTTATCGCCCGCGCCCCCACCGGAAGAGAGCACATCCTTTACGCCGATATCGATCTGAGCCAGGTTGTCCGGTCCCCGGCGCGTAGACACTTCCTCCCCGATCGCCGTCCTGAGATCTATGACGACCTGATCGTCGCCCACGAATAGCGCCCTTGATCAACACATAGGACAGGTTTCCACCTGTCCTGAGCCGTGCGGAAGGATACCGGCGCTTAATAACGTACAACCAATAATGAATGTATGAAGCATAACGAGGCGAGGAGTGTCGATGAAAATGAAAGTTAGGCTGGAGAGACTCGAGACCTTGCGTGCAGCATATGCTCACGTCTTCAGCGAGACCCCGGAGGTGGATGTATGGAAGAAGATGGAGGCATGGGCCAAACCAAACGGGCTGCTTGAAGAGGGTGTCGGGGCTCGTTTCTTCGGTAGGAACACATTTCCCACTGACAATCCCGAGCCGCACGGCTATGAACTATTCTTAACAGTGGGTCCAGATATCGAATCAGAAGGAGACATTGAGATAAGGAAGATACCCGGCGGGTTATACGCGGTTCTAAGATTCAAAAACCTGGACAAAATGGGAGAGGCTTGGAAATATCTGTGGAAGTGGATGAAGGATAGCGAATATGAGCATGTAGGCTGGCGTAAGGGTGAACACGGTTGGCACAATGGTTTGGAGGAACACCTAAATTGGTTTGAAAAGAAGCCACCAAATGAATGGATCTTCGACCTCTGGGTCCAACTGAAAGAATAGGAAATTGCTTCATGGATCCCACTTTTTAGGGAGGGACAAGAACATGGGACCGAGATTTGTTATTAAAGAGTTCAAATCTGTGGTGGTTGAACGATTCTTCATCGCTTGTCAACAGTATGTAGTGCAGGTTTCCACCTGTCCTGAGCCCCCTGCTGAAGGATACCTGCCCTATCCTTTAGGCGGCCCGGCTGTCCTTACAGGATCCCTGTGGGAAAGCCTCTATTCCCTTATCCCACCCCACGCTTGCCCCCTTTCTTGCCCTTCGCGTCATCCGTGATCTGTAATGGGCCAATAGATCGATACCACCTACGGGATCACAAGCCATCAGTAGATCAGTGCTGAGTCTATCCAACAGCACCGGGTAGAAGGCAGCGATGGCCTGATATCCAGTATAACCGAGGCTTTGCAACACCGCCAACGGGGTGCGCCCGTTCATGTCCACGCCGAAGTGGGGGCGCAGTACATTGTAGAAGTAGATCCAGCGTTGACCGTAGGTGAGGAACTCTTGCACATCGCTGATCTTCAGCAGGTAGGGGCGAT
>Ga0209979_1000550_pt1 | contig 50346 bp, 51 predicted proteins | sample AnhtaG_FD_183114 | JGI IMG/M metagenome (GOLD analysis project Ga0209979, IMG submission 183114) | Deep subsurface microbial communities from Anholt, Denmark to uncover new lineages of life (NeLLi) - Anholt_01485 metaG (SPAdes) (version 2) | ecosystem: Environmental > Aquatic > Marine > Oceanic... | reverse complement strand
CATAAAAGACCTCATGGAGGCATAAACAAAATGACACCTATACAAAAATTAAACTTGAAACTCAATCCACCATAAACTATATTAAAAAAGTCCCTCTTGGGTGTCCGATATGTATCCGGTCATTACATTTTCCTCCCTGTTCTCGCTCACCATTTTTCCTAACTTGGTGCAGGCTCCTTTTCCTGGATTATTGATATAAAACGGGACGGACACTTTGCCCAGCCATCTTTAGATCAAATTCTAAAACTTTAGTTGAGGCTATCGCTTCTCAGAAACTATGAAGATTCTTCAAAGAAGCTCCGATTAAGTCTTTTCTCCCCAAACCCCTAATTTGCTTCTAAGGTTCCGTTTGCAAAGATCCTCATGTGAAGCTTGACATCAGAGTTTTAAATCGTAAATTGATGGAAAAGTTATAGACTATTGAAATGAGAGGTGAGCCTTATATGAAAGTATTCAGAAAATTCCAGACTGCCTTGAGAGAGAATCTCTCGGAATGGATAAAAAAGCTAGGGGAAGTGGATGTTTTGGTGGGGATTCCCAGTTTTAACAGTGAGGATACCATAGATGATGTGGTCTCCTCATGTGCTTTAGGACTGAAGGAATATCTGGGAAAGATGAGGTCGGCTATCATTATATCTGATGGTGGCTCTTTGGATGACACTCGGGAAAGGGCAAATCAAGCCAAACTTCCGGATGATGTCAAACGAATGGTGGCGATCTATCGGGGAATGCCTGGAAAGGGCACCTCTTTTAGAGCCATATTTGAGGCGGCTAAACTGCTCAAGGCAGACTGTTGCGTGGTGGTTGACTCGGACTTGAAAAGCATAAGTCCCGAGTGGGTAAAGCTTCTGGCTTCGCCCATCCTGGAGAAAAAGGCAGGATTTGTGGCGCCCTATTATCTCAGGCATAAATATGATGGTTCCATTACCAATCACATCGTTTATCCTATGACCAGAGCTTTATACGGAAAACAAGTGCGCCAGCCCATTGGAGGAGATTTCGGATTCTCAGGAGAGCTGGCGGTTTTTTATGCCGGAGAAGACGTATGGCAGACCGACGTAGCTCAGTTCGGAATAGACATCTGGATGACTACCTCAGCTATAAATGAAGGTTATTCCATTCTCCAGGCTGACTTGGGAACCAAAATACATGAAACCAAGGATCCTTCAATCGATCTGGCTCCCATGTTCCATCAGGTGATATCAACGCTTTTTTTCTTAATTGGAAAATATGAGAAAAACTGGATGAGTGTAGATAAAAGCCAGAAGGTAGAGACAGTTGGGAATGTTTCTCAGACTCCAAAATTAGAATCGGTCCCGGTCAGTTTAAACAAGCTTAAGGCGGAGTTTGTAGATGGGTTTCATCACTTCGAACCTTTGTATCAGCAGGTGCTTTCCCACCAGAATTTTTCAGAACTAAAAAGTAAGGTAGAAAATCTGGAGAAAAAGGGAGAACTTGACTTTCCTGACCAGCTCTGGGCTAAGATAGTTTACGATTTCGCCTTCATCTACCAGACCTGGAGCAGGAACAGAAGAAGATTGGTTGATATTCTTACCCCCCTGTATTTCGGGAAAGTGGGAGCTTTTTGTAACCAGGTGACGGATATGGACTCGAAGGAGGCCGAGGAGGTGATCGAAAAAGAGGCTCAGGAATTTGAAAAGCTCAAGCCGTATCTTTTGGAAAAATTCAAAAGATGGGATTAAAACACAGGCGAGATGAAAAGTTGACGAGAAACCCGGAGGAAATCAAAAGAGGTGAGCTCTTTATGTTAAGGCTATCCACTCCAATATAAGATTAAAGAATCGTACAGATAATTCCCAAAGGCCAGCTACTGTGAAGCAAGGAGATTACAATATTAAGGACGGATCCTATGAAACATCAATTTCTATCAAGATATGTGGTAACCAGCGTTTTTGTAATTACAATCTGTATAGCCACCATTTCTGTATGTTCCACAATAAAGGAAAGCGAGAAAAGCATGCACATGCGCGAGTTTGTGCCCAATGAGATTTACGGCTGGAGAGCGCAAGGTGAAGTTGAAATTTATGACCGGAAGACCATTTTCGATTACATCGACGGAGCTGGCGAGATCTACCTATCATACGGTTTCCGGAAAGTGATGGTGTTCCGTTTCATCAAAGCTTCTGATCCAACCATCTTGGTTGAGCTGTTCGATATGGGATCGCCTGAGGACGCCTTCGGAGTGTTCAGCCATGCACGTGAAGGCGAAGAGCAAGGTATTGGTCAGGGCTCAGAATACAGAGGAGGCTTGTTGTGCTTCTGGAAAGGTAACTTCTTTGTGTGCGTCTTTTCAGAACGCGAAACACCTGCGGCAAAAAAGGCTGTTTTCGATCTTGCCGAAAAAATCGCCGAAAAGATCGAAGTCACAGGCGCAAAACCAAAACTGCTTGACTATCTGCCAGCTGAGGGTTTGTTAAACCAAAGCGTTCGTTATTTTCATCTACATGCGTCCTTAAACTATCATTACTTCGTAGCCAGTCAAAATATCCTCAAACTTAACCCGCAGACCGAAGCGGTGCTCGCCAGATACCAGCCAGGCGGAGGCTTTCTTCTTTGCGTTCGCTACCAAAACTCCAGGCAGGCGAAAGAAGCCTTTGATAGCTTCCTGGGTGCTTATATTCCGGAAGAAAAGGAATCCGGTATTGCCCAAACTGAGAACGAGAAATGGGTGGCAGCTAAATTAGAGCCAGTGTTCGTGATGGTGATCTTTGATGCTCCGACAAAAGCTTATGCTCAGGCTTTGATGGAAGCTTTTGAAGATAAACTCTCGGAGTCGACCTCTGAGGAGGGGAGAGGCTTATGAAAGATCGTGAGAAAACCATTACGCGTCGGGACTTTCTTCGAGGAGCTACCTGCGCTACTTTAGCACTTACCATGGGCCTGCTCCCAGAAGAGGAAAAAACGGTTGAACTCCCCACAAAGACAAAGGTGGTTCTTATTCGAGACCCGGAAGTAATTGATGCCAAGGGACGTATCAATGCTAAAGTGATTCAACAAATGCTGGATGAGGCGGTAACCGCACTTTTTGATAAAAAGGACCCTGTCGAATCATGGAAGCTTCTGGTGAAGCCCAAAGATGTGGTAGGAATCAAAAGCAACGTTTGGGGTCCGCTTCTAACCCCTAAAGAGGTGTAGCAAGCTATCAAAAAACGCATCATGGATGCAGGTGTTCCTGAAAAGAAGATCGACATTGACGATCGTGGAGTATTACATAACCGGATCTTCCGTAACTCCACTGCTTTAATTAACGCCCGTCCGCTCAGAACTCATGCCTGGTCAGGTGTTGGGGGATGCATTAAGAACTACATCATGTTCGTGCCCCGACCTGAAAAATATCACGGTAACTCCTGTGCCGATCTGGGAGCGATTTGGAACTTGCCGAGAGTGAAAGGTAAAACCAGGTTGAACGTTTTAGTTTTGCTCCAACCGCTTTTTTACGGTATTGGTCGACACCATTTCGATCCGACCTACACCTGGGACTACAAGGGTATTTTAGTAGGAACTGACCCGGTAGCATTGGATGCAGTTGGCTTACGCCTTTTCCAGGCCAAACGTCTTGCCTACTTCGGCGAGGAACGTCCTTTAAAGCCTCCTGCCCATCACATCGTTTTCGCTGATACCAGGCACAAAGTGGGCACCAGCGATTTGCGAAAAATTGAATTGGTGAAGTTAGGCTGGAAGGAATCCTGATATAGTCGTTTTGAAGGATTGCGTCAACTTGTGGTAACATGTTGGTTCAGGGTGCCCTCACACTGAAGGGAACCCCCGACCAACATTTGGAGCGGAGACCCCCGACTCTGCGGGGCTGATGCATGCAAAAGCCCCGCGAACAAGTTTTTGCACTCCAGCAGAGATGTCGGGTAGCTCTCCCGTCCCGCCTTTGGCGGGAGATCGCAACCCGACCTACGGACCATCCTTCAAATATCCAATGGATTCCACAAAAATTATCTCAAGTTCATACTTGCTCAGGGATCCAACTAACTCCTGCCCCTGGGTGGATGTTATCCCACGGAGAACAAAATGCTTCACAGCTGATGGAACAGATTAAACAGATAAGAATTACTAATATCAGCTTAATCTCATTAATCAGCTGTGAGATATTCCTCGCTCCAAGACGGAGATTATCATCCGTCTTCTGTCCCGCTGGATAATAACGTCCAGTGGGAGCACAAGCACCTTGTTGTTGCGGGGTATCCTTCGGCCTGCACCCTCAGGACAAGCCCTTGCCCTCCCACATAGTTAAAGTTGAAGGTGAAGGTTCGCCCTGAAGGATTCATCCTGAAGAGCACCCTCGAACAACGAGTGGGAGACCCTTCACTTCGTTCAGGGTGACAGTGCCTGTGTCATTCTGAGCCCCGCTGGAGGCGGGGCGAAGAATCTCTTGATTCCTGTTCCAGGCGGGTGTTCTTCACCTATTGTTCATTTCCTGTTGGTGAAGAACATCAACGAGAAGCAAGGACCCTTAAACTTTAACTGCGATGATAAAGACGGAACATTTCGTGGCTTTCAATTCCTCCCGATTACCTTGTTGTTAGCCCTCATATCCTTTTAAATGCGTTTTCCAAATCCTCTATCAAATCCTCGATATTTTCCACACCAACGGATAGACGAATCAGTTCATCCTTAAATCCGGCTTTCAATCTTTCCTCCCGTGGTATGGAGGCATGGGTCATGGTAGCTGGATGACAGATTAAAGACTCCACTGCTCCTAAGCTCTCAGCCAGGGCGAAAAATCTGGTGGAGCGGATGAATTTCTCCGCAGATTTTGTATCACCCAGAAGTTCAACCGAGACCATCCCACCAAAACCGCTCATCTGTTTTTTCGCCAGTTGATGCTGGGGATGGGAGGGAAGACCAGGATAATATACTTTGGCTACCTTAGGATGGTCTTTTAAGTGCTGGGCAATTCTTAAAGCATTCTGACAGTGTCTTTCCATCCTTAAAGCTAAGGTCTTTATCCCTCTTAGCACCAGCCAGCAATCCAATGGTCCGGGAACCGCACCCACGGCATTCTGAAAAAAGGATAACTTCTCATATAACTTTTCATCTGAGACCACGATAGCTCCCCCTATTATATCCGAATGCCCGGACAGATACTTGGTGGTGCTATGCACAATGATGTCCGCGCCCAAGGTGAGAGGCTGTTGGAGATAAGGAGTGGCGAATGTGTTATCCACCGCCAAAGGCAAATTGTGCTTGTGAGCGATTTTTGCTATTTTTTGAATATCTATTATCTTCAGCAAGGGATTGGTGGGGGTTTCAATCCAGATTAATTTCGTATCATCCCTGATAATTTCCTCTAGGTTCTTTGTATCTGCGGCATCCACAAAGTCAAAGCTCAACTGATAGTCTTTATATAATTGAGTGAAAAGACGATGAGTTCCGCCATAGAGGTCGTCATTACAGACCACATGGCTTCCTGAGGCAAAAAGGTTCATGACTGTATTTGTGGCGGCCATCCCGCTGGCAAAGCCCAATCCGTACTTCCCATTCTCCAAAGCGGCCAGATTTTTCTCCAGGGCTGTTCGAGTCGGGTTAGAGGTTCGGGAATAAACATATCCTTTGTCTTTTCCCGGTGCTTCCACAACATAGGTTGAAGTCTGGTGTATGGGGGGGATTATGGCGCCAGTGGAAGGGTCCGGCGATTGTCCCGCATGAATTGCTTTTGTTTCAAATCTCATCATACGCCTCCTTTAATAAGGCTCGATGCGCGGAAATTCGTATGAATGCTTCGCATGGTTGTCGAGGCTCGTAACGAAGCTCGACGCGCCAAGATTTCTTGATCCATTGGGAATTCCCACTTCACCTGCCGAGCTTCCAGCGTCGATACGAGCTTCGTCAACGTTAACCGAGCTTCGAAAACTCATTTTTCCACAGGATCCATAGGACGTGAAATCCTCTCGACACTTTATAGCATCTCTTACAAGAATCCTTCAGGATAAATCCTTCAGGATGAATCCCTTTTCTTTCATCCAGTCGTCGTTATATATTTTGCTTAGATATCTTGCTCCGGTATCAGGCAGGATCACCACCACTGTTTCATGGTCGTCTAATTCTTTGGCTATCTGAAGAGTTGCCCACAGAGCCGCTCCACTTGAACCTCCGGCAAAGATTCCCTCCTCCCGAGCCAGTCTCCGCGCCGTCAAAAACGAATCCCTGTCTGTAACCTGCACAAAATCGTCTATGAAATCAAACTGCATTGTCTCAACCAACATGTCCTCCCCTATTCCTTCGACCATATACACATGTGGCTCTATTAGTTTTTTTGTCTTGAAATAGTCATAAAATACCGATCCTACCGGATCCACGGCAATTGTCTTAATCTCCGGCTTTTTCTCCTTCAGAAATTTACATACTCCGGACATGGTTCCACCGGTTCCCACCCCTCCAACCAGATAATCTATTATGCCTTCGGTCTGTTCCCATATCTCCGGTCCGGTGGTTTTATAATGAGCCTCAGGATTTTTCAGACTCTGGTATTGCCCCACAAAATAGGAGTGGGGAGTCTCCGAATGAATTCTTTTTGCTACCTCATAATAACTTTGCGGTGAATCAGGGAGAACCTCGGTGGGGGTGACGATCACCTCTGCGCCGAAAGCTTTTAAAAGATCTATTTTTTCCTTGCTCATCTTATCCGGTATGGTGAAAATGGCTCGATAGCCCCTAATAGCCGCATACATAGCTACAGCCACACCGGTGTTACCTGAGGTGGCTTCCACAATAGTTCCTCCCGGTTTGAGCTGACCACTCTTTTCTGCCTCTTTCAACATGTAAAATGCCATGCGGTCCTTGACACTCCCCCCCGGATTCAAAAACTCCAGTTTGGCTAAAACTAATGCTTTTATGCCCTGGGTTACCCTCTTCAGTTTCACCAATGGGGTATTGCCCACCAGCTGGGAAACATCCTCATAATACATACGCGAAGCATTCATACGAATATTCTCCTCTCTTTTATCTTCTCAGTGGTAACAACTGCACCTACCTTTTCATCTCGATCAAAAGTTTTTAAACAAAGAGATCTGGATTCATTTCATCAATTGGAATATAAACAACCATTTGAAAAAACTAAAATTAAAAAACCCACCATCTTTTACTCAGATGGTGGGTAAAATTGATAGGAGTCTGACTTTTTTATCTTAGGGTAAGGCTTTGGTCAGCACATAATCCTTCTTTTACCCACCACCGATGTTGGCTTCTACAACAATCGGAAGTTTTATTGTAACTACAACAATGGGTAGACCAAGATGAAGAGCCCGCGGATGTCAGAAAACTTTGCTTGCGTAATTCAAATGGCACCATCTTATTCCTTTTTAGTAATATACCAATCTTGACCAAATTTGTCAAGATATTTTTTCAAAATCATGACCTGTGTAAGTTACAGGCACATTGTTTCCACGATTAGACCCAAGCTAATCATCCAGAATAAGCCAGAGAATCTTGAGACCAGGGCAGAGGTTTGACCCCCTGCCCCGACATACACAGGATCCATAGGAGTTGGAATTAAACCTCAGATATACTCAAGTAAAGCTAAAAGCCTTACACTCCAAAGTAGCTGAGTGCGCGATAGATTAAATCTTGGAGCTTTTCTCTTCGGAAGTGGTTTTATTCTCCTTTAGCTTCATCCCGCATTTGGAACAATTGCCCGGTTTATCGGAGAGCTCATCCGGATGCATGGGACAGACATAGCTCAACATTTCCGGTGCTTCTTCTTCCACCTTTTGCACAGTCCTCATCTCCAGGTTCATGCCACATTTCGGGCATTTCCCACCCCGGTCCAATACCACATCGGAATGCATGGGGCAGAAATACTCATCCTGAAGTTGGGCCAAATCGTAATATTCCTCTTTGCTCATCAAATTCTTCTGCAAATCCTTGTCGCAGCATTTACCGGCTTTTGCCGAGATGTGAGGGCATTCTTTCCTGGCACAGGCATAAACTTCGTAAAAATCCTGTTGCACTAATTTCATACCACATTCCGGGCATTTGCCGGATTTCTTTGCCCTTACCTCTGGATGCATGGGGCAGGTGTATTGCTCCACCCTTGCAAAAGTTTCCAGACTTAAAACCTGAGGGCCATCCGATTTTTGTTCCTCTGTTCCGGCCTCGGATGACGCTTTCAAAAGCGAGGGACAGGCATGCCCTCCCGATTTAGCCTTGCAGGCCTTACTGCACCCTCCCTTTCCGCAAGCTGAGGTTGGGTGAGCACCAACGATCAAGACAAAAGACAAGAAACAAAATAAACCTGCCAAAACGATCCAGCTTCTTTTTTTGAATGGTAGAAACATCATTCCTCCCGTCTTTCAATTAAGATGTTTGCCGTTAAGTTTTTTGCGGTTCTGATGGGAACAAAACGACCATCATCCATCAAATTTAGATTTTCCCGATGGCCGAGTTTATTTACATAGCACACCTCCTTGGTCTCTATTATGTGAGTTCTCACTAAATAACCTTACCTTCCCGTTCTTTTCTTCTCATATAAATTTGGCTAGCTTCTTCTCGAAGTTGAATTCATATAAGGGCCAGTTAGATTACTCTCACCTTTATATCGCAGGGTGAAGCAAATTTTGTCCTCGTTGATGCGATCATCTCAGATCAAAAGCATTTATATAATAATACTCCTCTTTCCACTAAATATTAGAGCGCAGACTCGTCTTTTTCGCCGGTGCGGATCCGAATCGCCGTTTCCACCGGGGAGACAAAGATCATGCCATCTCCCTTAGAACCCGTATAGGAACTCCCACTGATCACCTCCACCAGACGGTCAACATCTTTGTTGGCGCAGACCACCTCTATCTTCGTTATATCCCAATAGCTTCTGGTGATCCCTTTATCTGCGGTAAAGTAGTTGGGATCGAATCCATAGCCCACCGGATGAACGGTTGTCACGGTGATTCCAGGCGCTTTTGCCTCCTCCAGAGCCTTCACGGTTCTTTCCAAGGCATCTGTTTTTCGGATATATGCTTTTATCTCCTTCATCTTCCCTCCGCTTGATAAAAGTTACACACGTTTGAGTTGTTCAATTTACTCCTATATTATAAAAGTGCAAATTCAGTGACAACTTCACCAGAGCATACCACCATTATTCCACAATCAGCTTCCCTCTCATCATTCCCATCCCACAGGTGAAGGTGTATTCTCCGGACTTTTCAGGAGTGAACTTTATGGGAGTGGTCTTAAAGGGGGGCAGGGGTTTTCTTATGTTGAAATCGCCAAAGACGATGGTATCTGAACATTCCGCAGTTTCATCCCGATAGAAATTGATTCTCACCGGAAGGTTCTTTTTAACCACGATTACATCCGGGGTGTAGCCGCCTTTTACAGTTACCTTGACTTCTTGAATTCCCCTCTCTTTTGATTCAACCACAGTTGCCTTTCTCTTTGAAAAGAAGAAATACCAATTGACCAAAATGATAAACAAAACGCCGAGGATTGTAACAGGAATTTGTGCCTGCATAAATCTTCCTTTGCCTTAAAACTTAAATTTAAATCTTCGCAATCTCAGTGAATTCGATACCACCGAAACCGAGCTGAAAGCCATTGCAGCTGAAGCAAAGATGGGATTCAATAAAACCCCAAAGAATGGATAAAGAATTCCGGCAGCAATGGGAATGCCGGCGGTGTTATAGAAGAATGCCCAAAAAAGATTTTGTTTAATGGTCTTGATGGTCCTTTTGCTCAATTCGATTGATGCCACCACACCTTGAAGGTCACCTTTAATCAAAGTTATGTCCGAGGCTTCCATAGCTACATCTGTGCCGGTTCCGATGGCGATTCCCACATCCGCCTGGGCTAAAGCCGGGGCATCGTTTATTCCGTCACCAACCATAGCCACTACTTTCCCCTCTGATTGCAGCCTCTTCACTTTACGTACTTTATCTTCAGGAAGCACCTCTGAGAGAACCTTATCGATTCCCGCTTTCTTGGCAATGGCCTGGGCAGTCCTTTGATTGTCGCCGGTAAGCATCACCGCTTCCAGACCAAGCTCGTGGAGATCCTCTACCGCTTTTTTCGAGTTTTCCTTCAAGGTATCCGCCACCGCAATGATCCCGGCAGCTTTTCCATCAATAGCCACATACATAGGAGTCTTCCCATCATTGGCCAATCTCTCTGATTCAGATTCGAGATCACCTAAATCTATTTTTCGATCATGCATGAGTTTGAGGTTTCCCAGGATCACTTCACGGTGGTTGATCTTCGCTTCTATTCCATGCCCGGCTATGGCATTGAAATCTTTGGGATGGAAAAGCTCGATGTCCTCTCCGGTAGCCTTTTTAACGATGGCTTCTCCTAAGGGATGTTCTGAACCCTTCTCGGCACTGGCGGCGTGCTCTAAGATATCCTTTCGGGTGAAATCATTGGCAGAGATTACATCTGTTACTTCGGGTTGTCCCTTGGTTAAAGTTCCAGTCTTGTCAAAGACGATGGTGGTAAGCTTGTGCGCGGTTTCTAAGCTTTCTCCGCCTTTTATTAAAACTCCGTGCTCAGCTCCCTTTCCGGTTCCCACCATTATGGCGGTAGGAGTTGCTAACCCTAAGGCACAGGGACAGGCGATAATCATAACCGCCACAAAATTCAAAAGGGCAAAGGTCAGGGCCGGATTCGGTCCGAAGTTAAACCAGACTATGAAGGTGGCAATGGCAACGGAAATCACGATGGGAACAAAATAACCGGCGATCACATCCGCCAATCGTTGTATGGGCGCCTTGGACCCCTGGGCATCTTGAACCAATTTTATGATTTGAGCTAAAGCGGTATCCTTTCCCACCTTGATCGCTTCAAACTTGAAGGTTCCGGTCTTGTTTATGGTGGCACCGATAACCTCATCTCCTTTGCTCTTTTCTGTCGGGATGCTTTCTCCGGTTATCATGGATTCATCCACCGCAGATTTGCCCTCCCTTATGATCCCATCTACGGGAATCTTCTCTCCGGGTCTTACCAACACCACATCTCCCACTAAGACCTCCTCCACCGGAATATCCATCTCCTTTCCCTCTCTGACCACCCGAGCGGTCTTTGCCTGCAACCCCATCAGCTTTCGTATGGCCTCAGAGGTTTGCCCCTTGGCTCTGGCCTCCAGAAGCTTTCCCAAAAGGATTAGAGTGATGATGATAGTGGAGGTGTCAAAGTACACCTTTGGTTCTATGCCACCTCTGATAAACAGGCTGGGAAATAACGTGGCCGCCACACTATATAGATAAGCCGCAGACGTGCCCACGGCTATGAGAGTATTCATATCCGCATTTCTGTGTATGAAAGCCCCCCATGCTCCCCGGTAAAATTGCCAGCCCACCCAAAACTGAACCGGAGTTGCCAAGATCCACAAGACAAGAAAGTTTCGCCAAATCTCTGGTATCCCGGGGATCCATTCGGAACTGCCAATGAATATCAGCACGCTTACTACCAGACCGATGGAAAACTTCTTCTTTAACTTTTTATATTCTCTTTCCCTTAGAACCCTCTCGACGTCCTCCACCACCTCTTCTTCGGGAGGGATTTCCATCACCTTATAGCCAGTCGACTCTATCGCATCTTTGATCTCATCTAAGCGAGTTTCTGAAGGCAGATATTCAACCTTAGCCTTCTGGGTGGCTAAATTTACCACCGCCCGGGTTACCCCTTTGGTGGAAAGTAAAGCTTTCTCGATCTTACCAACGCACGAGGCACAGTCTATGCCCAGAATAGACACTTCTATGGAAGCAGTTCCCACCTCATAGCCGCTTTTCCGGATAGCGGAGATGAAGTCTTCTACTTTTGCCTGCCTGGGGTCATATGATACCGTGGCCCTGGAAGTAGCAAAGTTGACTGAAGCTTTGTTTACACCTTTTAGTTCAGACAGACTTTTTTGGATTGTCTGGGCGCAACTGGCACAGGTCATTCCCACTATGGGAAGATCTATTCTTTCAAATGGCTCAACTTTGGCTTCACTTGGGCTGTTTTCTCCTTGTGTCTCGGAGTCTGTTCGCGACTTGATGTATTTCTCTGGATCCTGCTCAAACCTCTCCTTGCACTGCTTTGAACAGAAATAGTACTTCTTCCCCTTATAACTGGAGACTCCTGCGGCCTGCTCTTTTTCAACCTCCATTCCACACACTAAATCTCGGGGCATTGATTGCCTCCTCGTCGGCATAGAAAATTACATGTTTGATAAGGAATGATTTTGCCGTCAGGGAAGGAATTATCTTCCTCCCCTGACAACTGTTTTGAATCCCGAAGACTAGATGCAGATGAGTATCTAAACCTACTTCCCGGTGGTGTTACTTAGTCTCCATCTCCTCCATCCTCTTTTGCATTTTCCCCATGTTGTCCATGGCCTTCTGCATGTGCTCGGTCATCATCTTCATATATTCCTGCATCCCGTCCATGTGCTTCTTCATCTCTTCGTCCTTCATCATCTCCGGATTGCTCATCATGGACTCCATGTTCTCCATCATGCTCATCATGTTCTGGGACATGTCGTGCATCATCATGCCCATACCCTTCATGTTCATCATGCCCATGCATCCCGGGGTCATTTTCTGTCCCATCATCATGTCCATGTTCTTCATCATCTGGTTGCACTGTCCCATCGTCTTGTCCATGGTTTCCATCATACTCTTCTGGTGCATGGTCCCCTTCTGTGCCTGGGAGAGACCGAAAGACCCTAACAGGACGACCAAAGCGAAGAAGATAGAGATAGCTCCTATTTTCTTCCAGTGTGTTTTCATTATTTCACTTCCTCTCCAGATTTAATTTTTTGATGATCTTGTCCTTGTTTATTCCGAAACCCAGGATGACTTCATCGTTGATGATAATGGTTGGCGTTGCCATCCTCCCGTACTTCTCCACCAGCTCATCTCTGAATTTCGCCTCGACCACACTTTTGTCTTCAAACTCAACTCCATTTTCCGAAAAGAACCTTTTCGCCGCTTCACAATCGACTCATGTGGGAGCCGAATAAATCGTCACCTTCATTTTCTCCTCCGGGGTTTGAGGTTAAACAGAAATCACAAACATGGTTAAGAGCCGGTGAGATCCTTTTTCTTTTGTTCAAACTCCTCTTTGTCAATTTCTCCTCTGGCATATCTCTTTTTGAGGATCTCGAGAGCGCTTTCTCCGCCTTCGGATGTCCTCCTATCTGTTCTTCCTTGCTCAACCAGCCACTTAAATAAGAAAACTATCCCGATGATAACTATGATCCAGAAAATTATCATCCACCATCCTCCAAATCCCCACATCATTTCTTCGTGACCCCACATATTCACCCTCCTGTTTTAAGTTTTTACCAAACGCACTTTTTTCCGATTTTGGCTACTCTTCGATGCTGATGGCTTCGCAAGGGCAGAAATCGATCGCCCTTTGACGCACTGCTTCAATTGGTCTGAAACCTGGATATTTTTGTTTACAGTCTCCATGTAATTTTGGCTTCTCTCCACCACTAAACTGACTATGGACCATTTCTCTCAGTAATCAATCCGGGTTTCCTCTAAATTAACTCACCCCTTATCCTGTGGCAAGCTTTTTTCTCACCAGTCGACCAATTATCAAAACCGAGCAGCTCCGGCAGCCGGACACGATTTATCTTCGTCTCCTGCTTTTTGCGTTCCCCATATATTTCTCGGGATTCCTTTCGAACTCAGCCTGACAAAGAGGACAACAGGGATAATAAACTTCTCCTTTGTAATGAATTTTTATCTTGGCTTTGTTAGGATTGGTTCGAGTCTTACACACCGGGCAGTAAAGCATTTTTGCCTCCTGTTTTTCGTTAAAAGCAGGTTCATGCTAACTTTGATCTTCATCCTCTTTCTCTGTCACCCTTTTCAATCTCCAGCCTTTTACAATCGCATATATGGCCGGGATTATTACCAGAGTCAAAACAGTGGAGCTGACCAAACCTCCCACCATGGGAGATGCCATTCGCTTCATCACCTGGGATCCGGTTCCATGTCCAATCATCAAAGGAAGAAGGCCGATCATGGTGGTAGCCACGGTCATAAGCTTTGGTCTTACCCTTTCCACCGCTCCCTCCATTATGGCGGAATGCAGACCAGACAGGGTGCTAAGTTTTCCTTCGGCCTGGTAGCGATGATAAGCTTCTTCCAGATATACCAGCATCACCACGCCCGTCTCGGCGGCCAGACCAACCAGGGCGATAAAGCCAACATACACGGCTACACTGGTGTTAAAGCTGAAAAAATACAGCAGCCATACCCCACCCACCACCGCAAAAGGTAAGGAGAGCATAACTATCAGGCTGTCGGTCATATTCTTAAAATGAAAGAACAAGAGCAAAAAGATGATGATGATGGTAATGGGGATAACGATTCTGAAACGCTTGGCCGCCGCCTGCATGTATTCGTATTGCCCGCTCCAGATGATATTATAGCCGGCAGGGATTTCCACCTCTTCCGCTACGACCTTTTGAGCTCTCTTCACATAAGTCCCCACATCGATTCCCTTTATATCTACATAAACCCAGGCAGTTCGTCGGGCATTTTCACTCTTAATCGCCGCCGGTCCCTTTTTTATCTTTATATCAGCCACCTGTGCGATGGGGATTTGTGCTCCACCTGGCGTGGGTATTAAAACCCTCTTTAAGCTGGTGAGGTTGTCACGTAGTTCTCGAGGATAGCGGACGTTGACCGGATAGCGTGCCAGTCCCTCCACGGTATAGGTTACATTCATCCCCCCTACCGCAGACATTATCACGTCCTGAACGTCCCCCACTGTCAGTCCATACCGGGCGGCTTCCTCCCTTTTGATTTCAAAATCCAGGTAGTTCCCCCCCACCACCCTCTCGGAGTAAGCTGAAAGCGTCCCCGGCACTTTCCTAACCGCGGCTTCAATTCGCTCGCCTATGGCGGAGAGGGTATCTAAGTTTGCTCCCATTATCTTGATTCCCACCGGCGTCTTGATACCCGTGGCCAACATATCAATTCTGGTTTTGATGGGCATGGTCCAGGCGTTGGTCAGTCCTGGAAACTGTATGGCCTTATCCAATTCTTCTACTAGTTTTTCCGGGGTCATCCCCGGGCGCCACTCTTTTTCCGGCTTCAGCATGATGGTGGTCTCGATCATGGTCAAAGGAGCCGGATCGGTGGCAGTCTCTGCCCGACCGATTTTTCCAAAGACCGTCTCCACCTCCGGAAAAGAGGCAATGATCTTGTCCGTCTGCTGAAGAAGTTCCTTTGCCTTGGTGATGGATATTCCGGGAAAAGTTGTGGGCATGTAAAGCAGATCACCCTCGTAAAGCGGAGGCATGAATTCAGAACCTAACTTAGACGCAGGATATATGGTTATGGCCAGAATGAAAACAGCTGCAAGAATCGTGAGCCACTTAAAACGCAGCACAAATTTGATCAGGGGCATATAAAGCGATATGAAAAAGCGGGAGATGGGGTTCTTCTTCTCCGATAAGATCTTTCCCTTTATCACCACCACCATCAGAGCAGGGATCACGGTGATGGAAAGCAATGCTGAAGCGGCCATGGCGAAGGTTTTGGTATAAGCCAAAGGTTTGAACAACCGTCCGGACTGCTCTGCTAAGGCAAAGACCGGAAAAAAGGAGACGGTTATGATCAAAAGAGCGTAGAAAAGAGCTGGCCCCACCTCTTTGGCAGCCTCCATGATGATCTGTCCGTGCTCTTTTTTGCCCTTGTCCCGTTCAATATGTTTGTGAGCATTCTCCACCATCACCACCGAAGCATCCACCATCACTCCTATGGCGATGGCGATCCCTCCTAACGACATGATGTTGGCGTTTATGCCCAGGGCGTTCATGGCTATGAAAGAGATTAAAACCCCAGCGGGCAAGGTGAAGATCGCCACCAGAGCACTGCGGGCGTGTAACAAGAAAATTATGCAAATTAGCGCCACCACGATCATCTCTTCGATGAGCTTTTCCTTCAAATTATCTATGGCACGATATATGAGTCCGGAGCGATCATAGACCGGCTTGATCTTCACTCCAGGGGGAAGACCCACTTTCAGTTCCTCTATCTTTTTCTTTACATTTTTGATGACCTCTAAGGCATTCTCACCCCAACGCATCACAATTATCCCACCCACCACCTCGCCTTTGCCGTCAATTTCTGCAATTCCCCGACGAAGCTCAGGCCCAATCTTAACTTGCGCAACATTCCGCAAGAGTATAGGAGTGCCATGTTCATCCGCTCCCAGAGAAATGTTGTTGATGTCATCGATCGACTTGATGTAGCCCAGTCCCCTCACCATAAACTCAGTCTCGGCCATCTCCACCAGGCGCCCTCCCACATCCCTATTTGATCTCTGAATGGCTTTTTTGACCTTGGAAGGGGGGATACGGTAGGCCAAGAGTTTGTTGGGATCGACCTCCACCTGATATTGCTTTACATATCCTCCAATGGATGCCACCTCAGCCACTCCGGGAACAGAGGTCAACTCGTATTTCAGATACCAGTCCTGTATACTCCTCAAATCAGAGAGATCAAGCTTTCCGCTCTCATCTTCCAGAATGTACTCATACACCCAGCCAACTCCAGTGGCGTCCGGTCCCAGTTGGGGAGTGACTCCCTGAGGTAAGCGCCCGGACACGAAGCTCAAATATTCCAGCACCCGGGAACGAGCCCAATAAAGATCAGTTCCGTCCTCAAAGATGATATAAACCAAAGAAAAGTTGAAAAACGAATATCCTCTGACCACCTTGGCATAGGGAACCGAAAGCATGGCGGTGGTCAGAGGATAGGTAACCTGATCCTCCACCACCTGAGGTGCCTGGCCCGGGTATTTCGTTATGATTATAACCTGCACGTCGGAAAGGTCGGGAATGGCATCTAAAGCTATGTTCTGCATGGCATAAAGCCCGCCCAGAAAAACGAATATGCCTAAAAGGAAGATGATAAATTTATTTTTGATCGAGTATTCGATGATTTTTTCAATCATAGCTATTTGCTCCTCTTTTCCTGGTAACTAATCCTTAGATTCCAATTTTATTAAGTCCATGCCGCACTCCGGGCACTTCCCTGGCACATTAGACAGGATATGATGATGCTCTTCCATAGGACAGGTATAAACATGTCTGCCGGTTTGGGTAATGGGAACCAAAACCATCTCACACTCCGGACAAATGCCCGGTCCCACCTGAAGGATATGACTATGCTCATCCATGGGGCAGGTGTAAACATCTTCAGCAAAATCTGCCCTTTTTCCTGGAGTGAGATTTAAATTTTTGACTTCCTTATGTATGGGCTGGTGAGCCTCTGCTTTTTCTGTGACTTCAGACGCTGAGGTCATCTGCATTTCAGTCTCAGGCGAGGCGACCATCTTGGCTTTGATCATCTTTTGTATCGCCTCTTGAGTTTTGCTTTCGCTGTCTAACATAAATTGGCCTGATAGCACGATGATCTCACCGGAAAGGAGCCCCTTTTTGACCTCGACCACATTCCCCTCGCTACTTACTCCGGTTGTGATCTCTCTGGGGGCATATTTCCCCTCTCCCATATCCACGAAAACTATTTCCCTCTTGCCCGAGCGAATTACCGCCTCCTCAGGGATCAAAATTCTCTCACCCGATAATTTGGATTCTATCACCACATTGGCATACATATCCGGTTTAAGTCTATATCCGGGATTGGAAAACTCCAGGCGCACCTTCACGTCCCGGGTCTTCTGGTCGAGATAGGGATAAATATAGGTCAGCTTTCCCTCAAAGGATTCTCCGGGCAGATAAGACAGACTCATCTGTGCATCTTGCCCCAATTTTATATAGGGAAGTTCATATTCATAGATGGTGGCCAAGACCCAAACTGTAGATAGGTCCGCAATCCGGAAAAGATCTGATCCCGCCTTAACGTAGGCTCCTTCGATGGCGTTCTTGTGAAGGACCACCCCGGTGGTGGGTGAATAAAAGGTCAGAGTCTTCTTTATCTCTCCACTTCGTTCTAAATTTTCGATCTGGCTTTTGTCGATATCCCAGTATTCCAATCGCTTACGCGTGGAATTCAAAAGCTCTAATGCCCCCTGGCGAGCTTCCTCGTAAGGGCTGTCTTTAAGCGTTAAGTAGTTCTTTAAAGCGGAGAGATATTCCTCCTGAGTGCTGACCAGCTCCGGTGAATATATTTCCAAAAGTGACTGTCCTTTGTCAACCATCTCCCCGGTGGTGTTCACATAAAGTTTTTCAATCCAGCCGGTGATCTTAGAGTTAATGATGTAAAGCTTCTTTTCATCGTAATCGATATGTCCTACCGTTCGGATGGTTCTGGTCAACTCGCCCGTTTTAACTAAACCGGTTCGCAGTCCCATATTTTGAACTGTGACCGGATCGATGGTGATGGCACCTTCCTCAATCTCATCTTCGTAAACAGGAACAAGATCCATTCCCATAGGGGATTTTCCTGGCTTCTCTGAGATATAAGTGGGATCCATGGGCGCTCGCCAGTATTTGATCTTTCGCTCTCCTTTAGGCTTGGTGGAACTTGTTGCCGCACTTTTGATGGGAGTCAACTTCATTCCACAGATGGGACAGTTGCCCGGCTCATCCTGAATTATATCCGGATGCATCCCGCAGGAATAAAGCTGTTTGCCGGTGACCTCCCCACTTTCGACCATCTCCTCTGGACCAGAAGATTTCTTTCCTATGAAGAAACCACCTGCAACACCAACTACCAGAGCAACAATTACAAACAATATGATTCCCCGTGATTTTGATTTTTTGTCCGACATAACTCATTCTCCTTTCAAACTCAAGGATCGTCCCACCATCTCTTCCAGTTTGGCGATGGTCCTAAAATAGGAAGTGAAGGCTTGATGATAGGCGATCTCATAATTGTAAAGGGTTGTCTGATTGTTCAACAAGGTCAGAAAATCCACCTTGTCCACCTGGTAACCGGATCTGGCGGATTCCAGCGACTGTCGAGCCTGAGGCAGGATAGCGGTCTGGTATAGTTCTATCTCCTCTTTATATTTATTTAAGGAATAAAAGAGTCTGGAGACAGAAAATTTTAGATTATTTTTTACTCCCTCATATTTTTGGCGAGAAGATTCTAAACTCAACGCTTTCTCCTGCACTTTCTTTTTCTGTTTTGACCAGAAATAAAGAGGGATGTTGATGCCGGCTGAAGCGGAGAAGAAATCTGTTCCCTTGACCGGATCCATTTTCACCTCATCCCGCAATCGGTAGCTGACCGAGAAGGTAAAATCAGGCCAATATTCTCGACGGGCCAAACGATAAGCTGAATGAGACGCATTAACCAAAAACTCCATCCCCGCAAGAGCTGGATTGGTTTGGATTGCCAGATTTTGCAAATCCTCCTCGGAGTAATCCAGCTTACGAAAAGTCAACTCCCTTGGCTTTCCTAAAGAATCCTGAGGATCGCGATCAAGCAGGATGTTTATCTTAGCCTGAACAATTTTTCTCATCTCCTGTAAGGAAATAAGCTTATCTATCATCTTGGATACTTCCACCTGGGCTTTGAGCACATCCTGCTGGACCCCTTTTCCCACCGAGTATCTGGTGGAAGCTATTTTCGCAAAGTCTGCCAGCAAAAGCTTATTCTTCTGGGTTATCTCAATCGATTTCTGCAACAGATAGAGTTGATAGTAATTCTGTTCAAGCTCACTTAGGATAAAGTTTCTAACAGACTCATACTCTTTTTTGGTTTTCTGAGCCAGGCTCCAAGTGGTGCTCTTCTTAAGCCCCAGCTTTCCGGGGAACGGGATTTTTTGGGTGAGCATAAACTCAATCCCGCTCATAGGGGTCTGGTCTAAAGACCAAGAGTCAACAGGAAGATTGGAAGATACTGCTTTGAACATCGGGTCGGGCAACGACCCAGCCTGGGGCACCCTGGCCTCGAATGCTTGATAGCGAAGCTTGGCAGCAGAAAGATCTGGATTGGCTACCAGTGCCTCTGCGATCAGAGAATCTAAGACCAACTCTTGCGCTAGGCTCGACTGTGAAACCGGTATGAGCAGGCTCAAACAAACTGCCAGCCCACACGCTAAGAAAGATGTCCTCAACTTAACCTCCTAAAGTAAAAAGACAAAAAAATTCACCCCGAAAGGGACAACCAATTAATTGCCATGGGGGCTATCGATTTGACAGGCCAAATATATAATTCCCCCTCATAGAAGGCAACTAATTAATTACCTCTGAACTTTACTTTAGGAGCTAGGCTAAATTAGAAAAGATGAGTGGAGAATGTATAGCGGTTGATCTCTGGTGGGTAGAAAAAGAGTGTGTGGGGATAGGCCGGCAAGTTGACTTTGATAATCTTCGAATGATCCTTCGACCTTCGATGTCAAAAGGAAGGTTTCCGGTCTACTGTCGTTGTAGGAAAAAATAATTGCTGGTGAACTTTCCGCCTGCTTTTTTTCGCCCATCTGACAAGGACACTCGTCCTTTTCAGCATCATTGTTTGACAAAGACGGTCCTGAATCTTGACAGCAAGGGCAGCAACAGCAACATGAGTTTTGCGATAATTCGACTCTTTCACACAGCTGTGCCGAAAGAGGCGGAATCAACAAAAGGAATGCTATGAAAACCGATATGGTTCTTCTCAACATTTTTCTTATCATATCTACACGTCTTGCCTCAATATAAAAATCCCAACTCTTTTACATTAAGAAGATTTTATCTTTAATACGACAAAAGCTATCCTATTTGTTTGATATTGTGCTTGCGTATAGGAGAAAATCCAGGGGCGGTCCTCTCAATTCTTTGAAAAACAAGAAGTTATGCTGGACTCTGATAGGTCGTTTTTTTCAACATAAAAAGCGGAGGGGAAGGTAGCTTCTTGTATGAGTTAATAGGGCAGGGTTACATGTGATATTTCGTGCCCGTCGGGTTAAATAAATAATCAATTCAGGGACACTTGAATTTTTAACTTTACATCCTCCGTAAAGTTAGATTATGCCTATTGCTGTCTGCTTTACTCGATGGTTTCACAATAATCGTTTTAAGTGGACTTTTGCTTCCGTATTTTACGCTCACTTTTTCATCTTTGCAATCAGAATACATCGCTGTTAGTTTGGCAGTGAATTCTATGGCTTCTTTGCTTTTCCTGCCCTGTAATATGGATATTGGGCTTCCCCAATCGGGCACTTCAAAAATGTAGTCTGTTTTTTGTTTTCTTTCAACTATTATCTTATTTTCCCGTTCATTCCTTCCCACAATGATCTTATTCTTTCCAAATCTGAAATGTCTGCCGACCTTCAGCAACAGGACATCATTTGCTGTCACTTTTTTCTTATGTTTAAACAGATCCCTCAACTTGCTGGCAAACTCATTTTGTGTCAAAAGACAACCACCTGCCGGGCAAGCAAACTCATCCACGTTAAGTTTTCTGGCTAAATCAAATTGGGGCTTTCGACTTCTTCCCTCTACGGTTAGGAGTTTTTCACGGTCAATCCAACCTTTTTTCTCTGGTTTGGTTACAGGGAGAAGCTTTCCAGATAATGGTCTTAATATCTTGCCCTCCAAACCGGCTTCCTTTTCGATAATGTTCAAAGCCCTTTTATGTTGCGACATAGGTCTTTGACCTAAGACTTCGCCTGTAACAACAAACTCCGCCCCGAGTTCGATCAAAAGCTTTCTTGTCTTCTTCAGCATGTAAATTCTGCAGTCAATGCAAGGATTCATTCCCTTTCCGTAGCCATATTTAGGTTTCCTTATAATTTTTAAATACCCTTCTCCTTTGCTCACTGCTTTATAAGGAACACCGGCTTTTTGGGCAATTTCTCTTGAAAAGCATCTCCCTTTCTGATCGCAGGTGCAAAAAGGGGATAAGAAATTCACTGCTACAACGTCTATACCCTGTTGTTGAACAAGCTTCAAAGCAAGCGTTGAATCAAGTCCACCCGACAGGAGCGCAATTGCTTTAACTTTTTCGGACATATAATTCCCGACCCATTTTTCACAATTTTTTGGGAGCGTTACGTTTTATGATGTTTCTTACAAAGGTTTAACCGGTTTATACTCTATCAAACAGTGAAACCACTGAACGCTCCGCAATATTAAGTACCGATTTTTGATAAGGCTTTTCGATGTTATTTCCCTCAGAAATTTCCCTTTGCTGCTGTATTCATTGGAACTCTGCTTGTTAATTTCTACAGCACAACAGAGACTGTTTGCCTCCTTTATTTTTCAACCCCTGAATATATCTTAAGAGCATCGTAGAAAGCTCTCCAGAATGGGTCCACTATCGGATGTTTGAGTTCTTTCTCTCTCCCCTCCTCAACCAGAGTCATCCCCTGCGAAGGTTCTGTGAATTCGCCGACTATGGATGAAGAGATGGCCCTTTTTGAAAGTGCTTTCACGACCTTTTCGGCTTTATCTTCTTTACAGGCGATGATTAATGTCCCTTCACTTATGGAAGCATAAGGGTCAATGCCAAAATATCTGCAGATTTCTTCCACATGATCCTCAACCACGATTCTCTCCTTTTCCACTTTAACGCCGACACCCGCAGCCTGAGCAAGCTCATATAGGGCACCCCATATTCCACACTCGGTGGCATCATGCATTGCGGTAACACCATCATCTCTTACTCCAATGCTTACCGCTGTGAGTGCATCTTCCACCACCGACATCTTCCAGAAAATTTTTTGTGCTCTCTGGCCAAACTCAGCCCCGAACTCTTTTTCTAAGAGTTTGGGATACATTGTGGCAAATATACCGGTTGCCTCAATAGCAGGACCCTTGGTGATTATAATCTTATCTTTTGCCTTTATAAACTTGGGTGTGACGTATTCTGTTTTCTCACCCACACCTATCACCGTTGCTCCCCCCACCATGGGGTATTGGCAGTTTTCGTATCTGGCGGTATGACCGCAGACGATAGAGATCTCATATTTTTCGCATTCTTTGTGTATGGTATCCCATATAATTTCCAGTTGCTTTTTTGTCATCTCTATTGGAAGATTTAAATCGATGGACAAAAACGTTGGTTTAAGTCCGCTGGTTACTGCATCGGACAGAAGTATATGTATGGCAAACCAGGCCGCTCTTTCCCATCCATACTCCGGAACGATGAACACCGGGTCGGTGGTAAGAGCCACCGCCTTATCACCTATTTCTACTATTCCACAATCCACCCCCTGCTTAGGAGGCACAAGCACGGACTCGCTTTTGGCACCCAGTCGCGGGTATATCAATTCATCAAAGATTTGGGCAGATATTTTGCCGATTTCAGGAAGATCGTTCATTTTCTCCTCCCGCCTGTTTCTTTTGTGCCACTCCCGGCCAGGATATCATCACAGACTGTCATCCTCTGGGCAGGGGACTAACTTTTAGTTTTTTTAAATTTCATATGAATTTGCCATCTTGAAGCGAGGCTATTTTCAACTTCTTTTGATTTCAGCCTCTTTCTCACACCCATTGCACCTCAAGCTCCATTATCGCCGCACTTATCGTTTTTCTATAATCTTTGCAGGTCACATCAGAAACTTTTGAATATTATACTTACACAATTCACCTTCTCTTTGAGGTTCTTAAAAACGGGTCTTAATATAAAACTTAGGCTTTGTCCCAAGTTTGTATGATTTTGGTTTTTGATCTACTGAAACTGGCGATAGTTAGCCTTGTGGCAATGTGGGTATTCGTATGAATGCATACGCAAATGCTGGGTGAATCCCATGTCATTGCGTGGGACGAAGTCCCGCCTTTAGGCGGGGCTTTTTTTCTCCTGTTATGCCCCCTCAGAGAGGTGTTCGGGATAGTATCTCGAATACAACAACCGGGATAGAATCACTGTGGCCTCAGCAGTGAGAACCAGCCAAGATTTTGGTTTTGCCCATATTCTTGTCCCTCCTGTATTTAGCCATAGAGAAGGCAAGAAATTGATTTGACTTTTTTCACAGAACTTAGAATATTAGAGGTGACATCTCATGAGTAACACCGTTGAGCACCGTATGTTCTTTAACTTACGAGCATGGACGTTAGGTCAGGAGGTGATGAAATGAAGGTAAAAGAAATAATGATGGAGGATTTGGATACGAGGAATTTCGTGGAAGAAAAGGTAAGTGAAATCTCTGCCACTGTTGGCAATGGTTTGGCTATTAATGCGCTCTCCGGCGGTGTTGATTCTTCGGCTGTCACCATGCTGGCCCATAAGGCATTGGGGAATAGACTCAAAACGGTTTTCATAGAAAACGGTCTGATGAGAGAGGGGGAACCTGAGAGAATAGTCTACCTGTTCAAAGAAATGGGCGTGCCGGTGGAAATCGTTGATACCAAAAAGCAGTTCTTCGACGCACTGAGAGGAATTGCCGATCCCGAAGAGAAAAGGGAGGCGATCACTCAAACCTTCTACAAGGAGGTTTTTGGCCAGTTGGTAAGGAAAAGCGGTGCAAAATATCTCCTACAGGGTACGAACTATACAGACGTGGAGGAGACCGTTGCCGGAATCAAAAGGCAGCATAATATCCTCGAACAGTTGGGAATCGACACGCAAGAAGAGTACGGCTACAAAGTCATAGAGCCCTTAATACAACTCAGAAAATCAGGAATAAGGAAGGTGGCAAAGGATCTCGGACTCCCAAAAGAGATATATGACAGACCGCCTTTTCCCGGACCTGCTTTAGCAGCAAGGGTAATAGGAGAAGTAACGCCAGAGAGAGTAGAGATTGTAAGAGTTGCCACAAAGATTGTTGAAGAAGAGTTGTCGAAAACGGGAGCATTTCAATATCTGGCTATTTTGCATGAAGACAGAGTCACCGGAATAAGAGAGGGAAAAAGAGAGTTCGGCCTGCAGATAGAAATAAGATGCTGGGAAAGCAAAGATGCAAAAGTGGGCTCAGCAACGAGGCTTCCGTATGATGTCTTGGAGAAATTGTCAGAAAGGATAGTAGGAGAAATAAAGGGCGTTGTAAGCGTTACCTACAACATCACTAAGAAGCCACCTTCGACTATCGAGGCCATATAACACAACCCGAAAGCAAACTTGAGAGCTGTTCGGGATCATATTCCGAATAGAATCACCGGGATACAATCCCGGTAGCCTCAGTAGACTCCAGAGTGTGGGACTCACTGGATCTGTCTTGCGTCCTTTTTTGTGGTTAGACGGATTGTACCCCTATTCGCGACTGGCGTTTTGAGTGGAGGCTTTGATTCAAAAGAACTAAGATTATTCCAGCAGATGCAGCCAGGTTCCCAGAAGAAAGTATATTCTTCCGATCAGAAGTGACATTCGGGACATGACCGTATACCCGAAGGAGGCACCGAAGGAGATCATCAAGAACCAAATGCCGATTTTGGCCACTCCTCCAAAGGCTCCCTTATGTTCCTTGGAGAAGAAGAAGTAGATGAGACCGGTGATTACTCCCACGGTCAGGAGAATATTGTTGAAGGAGGTAAGCCAATTGTCAGTCCATAAGGGTAGCAAATTGGCTTGAATCTGAAGTATCAGATCACCTGATCCATAGCCCACTATGGTTATTCCGGCATAGATTCCGATTATCAGCGCCATGGGCCAACGGGAGAGCCAGCTGAATTTTTTGGTGAACCGGCTGAAAAGCATAATCCCGAAGGCGAAAGGAACCAAAAGAAGCAGTCTTCCCTCTTGGGTGAGGGGGTCCCACAGGTTGGGTCTAAAGACGTTATGGTATTCCAATGTGGCCCAGTATCCGGCAGATATTCCCACAAAAAGGTGCTCGGCAAGCTTATAGAAAGGATTGTCCTTGTATAGAAATGAGAATATGAACAATGTCAAAAAAGCGCCCAACCAGATTCCGATTGTCTCCCACACAGGCGTACCTCTTGTCTTTCAGCTTTCTCTCTTTAGAACTTGCTATCGTGAAACTTTCAGTTTTTTCTTCTTACTCTTGACTGAAAAATATGCGATGTTGCCAATCAAGATAAACAGGAAGACTATTATGTGCGAAACGGACTGAGCATCCATTCCTCTGTGGGCGGTTCCGGGTCTTTGGAGTAACTTTTCGTATTCAGCCGCACCCTTCATTCCTCCTAAAAGTCCCACCAGTTGACCCGACTGGACGTAAGGATAAAACTCGGGAGCAACCACCGCAGTGCATCCGGAGCCCAGCTTCACATGGTATCTGGATTGCACCTGAAGCACCCATTCCTTTGTTCCGGGCAGACCTCCGGAGATATTCATCAAAAGAGCGATGTCATCGAAATTGGTCACCCCCTGCATGATGGGAATCTCCTCCACCTTGGTTCTCCGGGAATCTGTTGGAAAAGTCTTGGGTATGTTGGTCCCCATGGAGACCATCACCACCTCTCTTCCTTCCTTGAATCCCAGATTAACCCAATCTTCTCCATATCTCTTTTCCGGGAAATCCTCCAAAACCTCAGACATAGCGTGTTCTACCAAAAGGGTGCCGGTGGCCCACAACTGCATCACGATGACCTTATGACCACGGGACAAAAGATGATGAAATACCGCCACATTCATGGGAAAGAGTTCAGGCATGGAACCGGGATCATAGTCGCAGGAGACGAGCACCTTAGATCCGGGGGGAAGATCCTCTATGGCATCATAAAAGCTCTTAACCGGTGCGGTCACAGAAAAGTCCAAATTCATCGGCAAAAGCAGAGGGATAATAATCGCCAGAAAGATAAAGATGAATATGATCCTTCGATCCAGCCTCTCCAGTTTCTCCAGTATCTTCTTCACTATCTTTCCTCAGAAAGTTATTGCTTTTCCTTCTTTGGGCTGCAGATCAAGAAACATCGACCAACAATCCGAAACCAAAAGAATCCTTCTCAATTCTCTACTCTCAAGTCTCATATCTTATTTCTATTCTCCTCCCAGATAGGTTCTCTCCAAACCGGTTAGAACCTTCAGGGCGGTGGAAATGGCTCCCAGTGCGGCGCCGATCATGATGGCTCTCTTCCCAGCCAATTGAGGAACGTTCATTATCCACTCGGTGAAGTCGGGAAAACCTGCCCACAGGCTTTCACCCACCGGCACTCTCCCGATCATCACCAGAATGGCGGTCACCGCCAGAAGCGAAGCCTGAAAGGTTCTTATTCTGAAGGCGCGAAACGCCGCCGAGGCAATGAAAAATGCCAAAAGAGAAAACATGGTCGCTTGCAAAGGATACTGGGCATGGAAGTAAACCCAACCGAAGATAGTTCCCTCACCGATTCCACCAAGGCGGATTCCCAAAATATCGAAGATGATCCCCACCGTGATCATGAAAAACAAACTTGCCACCAAGATTATCTTATAGGGCCAGTCTCTCCCCTTCCTTTGGATAACATGATAATTGATTCTCAGTAGGTTGGCGATGCCCAAAACGTAGGCAAAAGCGATGACTATTATGGCCCACTGGCGAATGGTCTCGAAGATGGAGAGCACCTTCTGGTGGGGGATGAAATATTCCAGTATAAAGGAAATGCCGACCAAAAAGCAGATGGCTATGGGTATCTCACGACGCATAAGTCTCTAATTCCAGAAAGGAGTTAATCCGTTCACGGTGAATCCGTTAGGATTTTATATAATTTTCTACCAAATAGGTTATATCTTAATTTTTTTGATGCTTTCGCGATGATACCTGATAAAAGGCTTACGCCTTAATTCCAAAAAAGAGTTAATCCATTTCGCTCATCATCAATTCATTTTATGAAAAACCAGCGGGTGAATTGGGTTATCCCCAAAGTTTCCAAAATCGCTCCCAAACCTAATATGCCTATTATAATAGCTTTGGCTAAATCCGATCCTTTCAGGCTCCCCAGAAGCTTTGGCTCTTTGGAAAGGTAGGCGCTGGTGGCAAAAAGCTCCTCGCCAATTATGGTATAGTCACAGGCTACCACAAAGAAGGGAAGCTGGTGAATGTTAGCCGTCCCAGCCACCTGGATGGCTCCGGTTAGAAATCCAGTTTCGGCCAACATCAGAGACTCGGCAAAAAATGAGCCAAACAACAAGTTGGCCATAGGGCGATCACGAAGCATTATCCCCTGCACCCCAGCGGCATAGGCAAATTGTTCGTCTGAGATATAGCGAACGTTGTCCCTGTTGTAGGCATCCGGTCTGCCCGCTGCCGCATACCCCTCTTTTACCCTCTCCTCCGCTACCGGGACCACAAATGGTCTGCATATGGGAACAAACAAGGGTATATCGTAAGCCGCCACCATCTTTGCTACGTTTCCTAAGATTATCATAGCCGCAACGGTCTGGATTTGATTAACGTCCTCGATTCCCGGCACGAAAAGTACCGGCCTGCCCATCTCGGTGGCTCTCCCCACCGCCTCCTCGATGGCATCCAATCCGGCGATGCGTCTGATAAACAGGCTCTTTCCCTTCTTTGCCCTCTGTATGAAGTAGATTATTACCGCGAAGAAGAAGGTCAGAAAGATGAGCATGTTCACCCGGTTAGGATTAAACCAGCTCCGGGATAAATCCTCCTGGGCAAAAGACAAAGTGGGGTCGATTAAAAGAAGACAAAGAAAGAGGAATAAAACTCTGATGATGAGATTGGATTTCAAGTTTCTACTGGAAAGGAAAAATTTCATTATTTGATTGGATTTCTACTCCTGCCGATGAAACGATGGGAAAAGACACCGCCTCCAAAACAGATCAAACAGCGGGGGCTAAAACAGAGCACCCCATAGCTCAGCAAAATAGTCCCGCAGGAAGACCACCCTCTCCGCCAAAAGGGCCACTCTGCCCATAACCGTCATGCCGAATCCTGCGCCGAAACCCACCATCAGAGTCCAGATGCCGAATGTGGCTGCTACGCCAAAAGCCCCCTTGTGTTGCTTGGAGAAATAGAAGTAGGTCAAGGCACAGAACACCATAATTATTATCATTACGTTGGTAATCAGAGGCCAACTGGTAAAGCCGACCGGAAGCATGGTCGCGTGCAGCTGTCTGATCACGTAGTTTTGCAAATATAAAGGGATGGCGAGTCCGGCCCCACTCCCGATAACGAAACCCAAAGTTGGTCGGGAGAGCCACTGCCATTTCCTGGAGAAACGAGCCCACATCAACAACCCCAGTATTCCGGGAATGATGTACCAATACTGCCCCGCTCTTAAGGGGTTGATAAGCTTGGGCAGAAAAGCGTTGTAAAACAAAATCATGGCAAAATAGCCGGCAGACACCCCTACCACCAAGTGCTCGGCGAACTTATAGAAAGGGTTATCTTTATACAGAAAGGAGTAAATACACAGTACCAAAAGGGCAGCCACCCCATTCCAGATTAGTTCTGCTGTTCCCATGGTTTTTCCTATTTTTTTCTTTTTGACATGAAATATCCAACATTACCAATGACTATGAATAGTATTATCACTATGTGAGTGGTGGTCTGAATGGGCATACTCTTGGATGCCCACAGTTGGCCTTTCTCTCGGGAGATGTATCCTCCCCTCTCAGCCAGATACTCATATTCTGCCGCTCCCTTCATCCCTCCGATCAGGCCAAAGATTTGACCGGATTGCAAAAAAGGATAATAGTCCGCAGTCATAACTCCGGTCACCCCTATGGCCAGCTTGGCATTGTAGCGTCCGTTAGCATAATTTATCCAATATTCCGTTCCACTGCCTCCTGAGATATTGATTATCGCTTTCACATTGTCAAAATTAGTCATATTTCTCATCATGGGTAAAGAATCCAGCGGGGTGCCGTAGTAGTCCTCAGGAAAGGGAATCCTGAAGTTCTGTCCCATAGCTAATATGGTGATGCTCGGATAGGGTTTGTATCCCAAATAGACATAGTCGATCCCGTTGACCTTGTCATACTCCTCAGCCACCTGGGCCACTACCTGCTCCACCATACCCGGCCCGTTTTGATGCAAACAGCAGAGCAAAAGTTTTACGTCCTTGGCAAAGCACTGCCGGGTTATAGCGTAAGACATCGGATGAAGCTCAGCCATAACCTCTGGAGCATAGTCTACCCCGATCATCAACACCTCTCCCGGCACCAGGCTCTCCACAAAATCATACACACTTCTGGCCTCCGGGGTGACGTAGAGCGGAACCGCAAAAGACCAGATCGCGGTTACCACTACCACCACCCCTATCACCAGATAGACCCAGCGTCTATCTAAATTCATCATCCTTTCATAAAAGGTCATGTCTCCTCCTTAATCTCTTCCCATATAGCCTCTCTCAATTCCTAACATGATCTTCAGAGCAGTAGCAGTCGCTCCCAAACCTACACCTAACCAGAAGGCTCTCTTGGCTGCCATATTGGGCACCGTCAGGATGAAGTTAACCAACCATTGATTTACTGCAGACAGGGGCCCTAGGGGGATCAATCTCAACATGATTATTATTGCCGAAACAAGCAGGATAGTAGCCAAAACTGTTCGTACCCGGAAGGCCCGGTAGGCGGCAGAGGCGATATAGAAAGCCAAAAGTGAGAACATGGCCGCCTGTATGGGAATGTAAATATATTCGAAGATGTCCATGAAAAGGGTGCCATATTTCAGACTATCCTGATAGTGCGGAACAATGCCAACAAACACCATGACAAAAAGTCCCACCAGAGCCACCAAGCTGTATCCCCAGCCTTCTGCTTTTCTCCTGACTTTGGTCACCATCATGTTGGTCAGGCTATACAAACCTAAAGCCATGGCAAAACAGCCGATCACCATGGTCCAATCTAAAGCCCACTCATATAGCGTTTCAAACTCTTCTCGGGGGATAAAATACTGAATTAACATGAAGAAACCGACACCGGCGACAACAGCGATAGGTAATGTTCTGCGCATTTTTATCTCCTAATTAGAGCTGCACTGCAAACAAGTTCAAGAAAAACTGGAAATTAAAAGTGGCTGCCAGAGCACCCAAGATTAAAGCGAGCATGACCACTGCCTTGCCCCAATCCTGACCCTTCAAGGTTCCCAGAAGTGTCGGCTCCCTTCCCAGATAGGCTGAGGCCGCATAAAGCTCTTCCCCAATTAGAGTGTAATCTGTGGCGGCAACAAAGAAGGGAATCTGAGCAATCTCGTCCGTGCCTGAAATCTGGATAGATCCGGCCAAAGAACCGGTCTCAGCCAAAAGCAGAGACTCGGCATAGAACTTCCCCAGGTAAAAATTGGTGGCTGGCTTTTCCCTGAGCATTATTCCGTTCACCCCGGCCACATAAGCAAACTGCATGGAGGTCAGATAATATATATTCTCTTCCTTATACTGATCCGGTCTTCCGGCCTCCAGATAAGCTGCTCTGACCGTCTCCTGTGCCACCGCCATAACAATTGGATCACAACAGGGAATCAAAATCGGAGTTTGATAATCCGCCACCTTCTTGGCTACCCTGCTCAAAATCGTGAAAGAGGCTATGGTGGCTATCATGTCTGCGCTGCCCAACCCTAAAATGTACAAAATGGGTTTACCCATCTCCGTGGCTCTGCCTATAGCCTCATCCACTGCCTCAATCCCGGCCAGAGGACGGATATAAAGCTTCTTCCCCTTCCGGGCCACAGTGATGAAAACAAGGCAGAAAGTGGAAAAGAGCAGCACGGCCACCACCACCGGGGTTTTGCCGGTGTGGTACCACTGGCCATAGGCATGAGCGGGCGGGGAGACCTCCGAAACAGAGAAGAGTCCATCGCCTCTGGCCCTGACCTTATAGTAGAAATCTTTGTGTGGGGGGAAATAGTTGGCATCTTGTTTTTCCTTGGCCCCTTTGTCCTCGAAGACGTTCTCTCCGGCCGGGGCCAGTCCTCGCACCTCGAATTCACCATCCGGGGACTCAGACCTCAATACCTCGTAGGACACCACGTTATTCTGACCAGCTCCATCATCCACAGAAAGCTTCCAAGTGACAGTGATGGAATGTCCGTTGTCATTCGGGGTGTCAAAGGCTTTGACCTCCGTCGGTGGCGCTGGGGGCTGAGCCAAAGAATCCTCCAAAACTTCAGCTTCTCCCTCTTGAGCTGAAGAGGTGCAAACCCCTAAGAATAGAAGAGGAATTACAAGCAATAGAATTCGCAAAAATTTGTTCCAAAAAACTCGTTTGTTTTTCATCTTAACTCCTTGAAAAACTGTCAACGGATGCAGCGCTCAGACGCCCATACGGGCCCGTCTGGGGGCGTCCGCCTGCCCAGACGGGCACCCGTCCGGGTGGACGGATTCAGCGGATTCCATCCGCTCAATCCGTTTAATCCGTTGACCCATCAGTTTAATCCGTTGACCAACTCATCCAATCAAACCCAGCCAATTGCTGAAAAGATAGTCCAATCTACCGATCAAAAGGGACATACGGCTCATCACCGTATACCCGAATAACGCTCCAAAGGTAATCATGAGAAACCAGATTCCCACCCGGGCGGCCCCTCCAAAGGCACCTTTATGTTCCTTAGAGAAGAAGAAATAAATCAAACCGCAGAATGTTCCCACCACAATCACTATGTTCCCTATGGTGGTATGTAGATTTCCACCCACAAACAAAGGCAGGATGGTTCCCTTCACCTGAATTATTCCGTTGCTTTGTAAGTAACGGGTGAACTGCAATCCGGCGGTGGTTCCCACCACGAAAGCTAAAGACCATCGGGACAACCATCCCACATTGGGGAAAAGCCTGAGCAGCATTAAAACTCCCAAAGCTCCTCCTATCAGATACACCCAGTGGTAATCTATCCTCCCCTCTGTGGAGAGTACAGTGTAAGCTAAAGCCAGGTTGTCCACCAATTTGGGCAAGAAGTACTGCCAGAAGATGACCACAAACCAGTAGCCGGCTGATACGCCTACAAACAGCGCCTCAGAGAATTTATAGAAGGGGTTATCTTTATATAGAAAGCTGAAAATACCTAAAGTCAGGATAGCACCGATCCACACTCCCACAACTTCTCCACTCATCTTCCGACCTCCAGCTAAGACCTCTTCCTTTTCCTCAATGAGAAGAAAGCCAGATTACCTATTATGATAAACAAACAGATCACCGCATGGGCTACGGCTTGAGAGAACATATATCTCACCGCTGTTCCTGGTATTCCCAGGACAGTTTCATATTCAGCTCCACCCTTCATTCCTCCTAAAACTCCAGCCAGTTGTCCGGTCTGAACGTAGGGATACATCGAAGGGGCTTGAACCGCGGTGTTGCCTGCGGCCAATTTAACATGAAAGACATCCACCGCATATTGCACCCACTCCTGCGTCCCCGGATACCCGGCCGACAGACTATATATAAGATCTACGTTATCATAGTTTTTGACACCCTTCATCAGAGGAAGCTCAGAAAGTGGGGTCCCTTGACCATCTTTGGGATATGATTCCTCAAAACTATGTCCCATTCGATCGATCACCACCTCGTTGCCGGCGGTGAATCCTAAATTGACATAATCTATGCCATACTGCAGATTCTTAGCTCTTATGTCTTCATCCTTAAAGACTTCTTCTAAAGCCATGTTTGCCTGAAGCGGACCCTGGGGCCACAGGCCCATAATTATTACCTTCAAATCGTTTCTGAAAGCATGCCTGAAGAATGCCTCGGCCATGGGCTGAAGCTCAGGCATGGACGCAGGATCATAATCAAAGGAGACTAACACCTTGGACCCGGCGGGAAGGCTTTCGATGGCATTATACACTTCCTGCACCACCGGAGTTACCGGTATGTGCATGGATACTTTAAAAAACAAGGGCACGGCAATAGCCGCGGCAATGAAAAGGAATATTATCCTTCGATCAATGCTTAAAAGCTTTTCCCAAAAGCTCTTCTCTTCCTGGCTGTTTTCCTGATTCATCTTTATTTAATCTCCTCCCATGGCTTTCTCCAACCCCAGTATTACTCGCAACGCCGAGGAGACCACCCCCAGGGCAATACCCATCATGATAGCCCTCTGTCCTGCCGTCTGGGGGAAATCCATGATCCAATCTGCTGCATTTCCCAATCTGTATCCTTCAGGAAGCCAGGCGGTGATCCAGTCTCCGATGGGAACCCGACCCAACATCAGCACAAAGGCGGCTACTAAAAGCATGGTGGCTTCCACATTTCTTGCCCGGAAAGCTCGATAGGAGGCTGAAGCGACAAAGAAAGCTAAGAGGGCAAACATGGTGGCAGAAAGCGGATAATACACATGGATATAGAGATAGTAGAAGGGCGTGCCCAACTCTGAAAACGATCTCCCACCAGAAAAAAATAGACCGGGTATAGTTATCACCAAAAATCCTAAAATCACCACCACCCCAAAGGGCCAATCCCTTCGCTTTTTATAAATCTTGTCTGCATTGACTCTGAGCAGGTTTAAAACCCCCAGGTAGATGGCAAATGCGGCTATAATAAAGAACCAATCCTCGAACATATCCTTCAATATGTTGAAAGGAGGGATAAAGTGGGCGATTATCATGGTGAGCCCCACCATGGCAGTCAAAACTAAGGGAACCTCTCTTCGCATTTTTGTCTCCTCTAATCCTCCTTAGAAAAGCTTTTCTGCCAAATTTGGAAGACTCCACTCAAAAACTGAATTCAGGGTGAGCAAGACTACTCCTGCAAAAATGACCAAAAGGAAGATGAACTTGCCCACATCCTGTCCTTTGAGGCTCCCTAACAGCTTGGGATCTTTGGAAAGGTAAGCCGAAGCGGCAAAAAGCTCCTCTCCGATCAAAGTATAATCGCAGGCGGCAAAGAAAAACGGAAGTTGAGATGGCATGGCGGTGCCGGCGATCTGGATGGCTCCCACCAGATTGGCGGTCTCAGCTAGGATCAATGATTCTGCATAAAACTGACCCTGAAGGAAAACAACCGCCGGCTTTTCCCTTAAGAAGAGTCCATCCAGTGCAGCGGCGTAACCGAATTGATCATCGGTTAGGTAATAAACCATGTTGTCGTTGTAAGCGTCCGGTCTTCCGGCATTAAGGTACGCTTCCTTTACCGTCTCTCTGCAGGTGACCATAACCAGTGATCTTGAGACCGGCACTTCCAACTTGGCCTCATATTCAGCCGCCAGCTTGGCCACCCTTCCCAGAATGGTGACGCCGGCGATGGTCTGCATACTGTCCATATCCATGATGCCGGGTATATAGATTATCTTTCGACCCATCTCGGTTGCTCGCCCCACCGCATCATCCACCGCCTCCAGCCCGGCGATCTTCCGGATATAAAGCTCCTTCCCACCCTTAGCCCTGCTTATGAAGTAGAAGATGGCAAACCCGATTACCAAAGCAAGGATAAACAGATTCAACCTGCTTAAATCAAACCACTGCCTCTTGGAAAAAGCTGGAAGGCTGGGTAACGATACGGATGTCCCAGTGAATGAAAGCACCTTGATCTTGTAGAAATATCTCACCTTATTTTGGGTATCACTATCAGAGAATTGAGTAGCACCGGGAGCAGCGTTTCCGATGTGTTCGTAACCTGCATCCCTGTTTGTGGACCTGAGGACTTCGTATCCGGTCACATTGTTTGCTCCTGCTCCGTCGTCAGCCGATTTCTCCCAGCTTACGGTGATAGCACCCCCCTTGTCGTTGGGGATATCTTTGGCGGTCACGTTGGTGGGAGAAGCAGGAGAGGCTTCAACTGCCACAGGGATTTCGTCTTCAAGTTCGGGTGTTTCCTCTGCCTCGACAGTGAGAAAGATAAAGAGGGAGAAAAGAACTGAAAAAAATATCAAAAAGAAAAGGTTGAATCTTGATCCAAAAAACAAAAGATGTCTTATCTTCATGGTTTTACCTAAAAAAACGAAAAACCTTCAAAGATGGTTCACCTAAGAAGGCTCAATTTCAATCGGCCTCAAGATGGTTAATAAAATTCACTGTTTTTGCGATCACAGATTTGCTCGGCAAGCTTGAAATGATTTGTAGCATCATGGTGTTCTCAAAACCGACTTCAAAATCTTCACACGAACTTCACCCACCTGAGTTTTGGACAATTTATCATAATATCTCAATTAAGTCAAGGAAAAAATTTGTGTTCACCGGACATCAAATACAAAAGATACACTTTTTTCAAACCAAACCTGCTTTCTTTGATTGTAAAAAGCCAGCACCTAACTTAAGTTAGGTGCTGGCATACAATTAGACACTATACTTTATCTACAAATGCCAGCGTCACAATTTTGTTACTGAGTTGAGATATTACTATCTTGAAGCACAAAAAAGCATATCTCCTCTGATTTATTCCTCCAGCATTTCAACATTAGCCCGAGGGATTACGGCTTTACTTCCATCTGCGAACTCCACCTCCAGGACTCTGGCAGATGATTCCGATTCCAACTTCTGTAGCTCTGGAGGGAGGGCACTCACCTTACCCAGTCGTCCAAAGTAGGGCTCGCGAATCACCCGCACCGGGTAGCCCTCGGTGAGTCCGACAGTTTCCAATTCCTCTGTTTCCTCTTTTTTGTGCACGTCCCCTTCGAAAGGAATCACCACCTCCGGGCGGATCACTCCTGCTCGAATCTGGGTGGCGCCGTTTATGCAAGCCATCTTGCCTTCTTTTGATTTCAAAAGCGAAAATGTCTTCTCCGCCATGTTCATCTGTCCGAACCCTTCGGTGACCACCAGGGTTATTCCCAGCTCCTCTGATCCGGTGATGGCTACCCCCAAGTCGTATCCTAAGAAATCTCTTAGATCCTTGTCGTCGAATCCACCCACCACGATTCCCTTTGCACCCAGTCTTATGGCTTTTTTCAAGGCATCTGCTGTGACCAGACTTCCCCCCACAATTACTTTGCCTTCACACTCCTTGTCGATCAATTTATCCGTCAACACCTCGGTATTGTCCTTTACCACCAGCTTAATCTCACCATGAGTCTCCCCACCGATGCCGAAGATACTTTGAATAAAGGACCCCCAGGTGGAGACCGCCACTCCCTCTTTTTCATATACCTCCACCACTTCCCCCTCCAGATAGGCCTTGATCTCCACCGGAATGGGATTTCCTCGGATCAAAACCTGTCCGGTGACCGAAGAGATGCTCTCCACGCTTCCTTCTGTTTTGGTTTTGCATTCTGAGGAGAAAAGCCCGAAGAAGCTTTTGCTCTTAGCGATAACCTCTCCGTCTTTGACCTTTTCGCCTTCTTTTTTCAGCATGTGATGCATTATGTCTTCCGGCGGGATGCCCAAAATGTTGGCCACGTTGATCGGCTGAACGTTTCCCGGAAGCAGGGTTCGAGCCACAACCGTATCCGGCTTTACCTTATCACCTACCTTGACCAGAACTTCCCCTTTTAAGGGAAGTATCCTTTTCTTGGTCAAAAGCATCTTATCAGTTACCTTCAATCCAGGCGTATACGCATGACCCATAATCTCACTCCTGTTATTTACAGATCCTCAAAACCTTTCTTCAACCAACTGGATAATCTTTTCTGCAAAACGGATTGCCTCTTTTGCCTCATCTTGGTCAAAGTATTCAGAAGGCACCAATCCCGGCAACCCGTTGGGATAACGCGATATGATGTAGTATTTATCCAGCCTCTTTGATTCCTTCTCTGTTGTCTTGAAGCTTTTGTCATATTTGGCGCATTTACGCAGAAGCTCAAGCAGGGAATGGCCCAAAACCGCCCTTTCTCCTTTGAGATAGCAGTATGCCTTGAACGCCTTCTCACTTGCTTGTTGAGCCATGAAGCAAGTATTTGCATAAAAATCTCCTTTAAGACTCCATTTAGCCACCTTTAAATCATCCTTCGCCTGTTTGAGCCATCTTTTGCCTTCAATTTGATTATTGTCTCTCATAAACTACTTTCCCCTCTGAGACCACCGTCTCCAAAAAATCATTTCCTTCTTTGAGCATTTTTTTGAATTCAGCCTCGGTGTAAATCAAAGGCTCAACTGCAATCTCTCCATCGCATAGATCCAGAACCCTATCCATTCTTTTCAAAAATCTCTCCTTAGTGTTTTTGATGATGACCAAGTCCAAATCACTGCCTTGATGAATATCTCCCCGGGCGAAGGAACCAAAGACGATTATCTTCTTGGGTCGATACCGGCGAATGATTCTATTTATTATCCTTTGAGCAGGTTTGCTCTTAAGTTTCAGTCCCATGTTTTTAATCTAAGGAAACCACATAATTTACACTTTTTCTTAACACAACTTGTTTAAAGCGGCGGACAGCGGACTTGTCCTGTCTTCGACCCTGCCTTCGGTCCTGAGACCCTCAGGGTCGAAGGAAGGCTCAGACCCGAAGGGAGCGAAGTTGAAGGACTGCCGACCGCGGACTTATCACGACCTCTCCAGCGCCTCTTGAGGATAGATGTCCAGGGCGATCATCCATTCTTTCAGTTTTTGTACTCTCACCTTGTGATCAGTGGGCAGACGGAATGGCCTTCCCCGGCAATCGATGATGATTCCGTTTACTCCTCCGTGAATGGTCGTCTCCACCTTATCTCCTTTTCCCCCTCCTACATCGAAACCTCGATGTGGCTCCAATTCCGCCTTGCAAGTTAAGGGAATTCCGGTCTTTTCGTCCAATCCCAGAGGTATTCTTCTCATCTCTCCATATTTTACCGAGCCCTCTTCGGTTTTCCCGTCCGGCATGATGAATTTATAGTCCAAAATCTCTTTTTCTTCTTTGGATTCCCCCACCGGTGCGATACAGGTTCCCAGATGAATCAAACAATCTTTATCAAATACCTGAGTGGCAGCTTTGGCATGAACCGTGGATAAGACACCTAACTGGGGCATCATGAAGATGGAGTCGACTGCCAGACGGGTTATCCCCTCCGGCAGGAAGCCATCGATCAGCATCAAAGCGGCCTGCTGTCTTCGGGGAGCATGAGAGAGCACCCCTCCGGATCCGATGAGCATGTTTAAACTCATCATGTTAACCAGGGTCTGTCCGCCCAACTCCTGCTCAAAGGCATCTCCAATGGTTCTCTGCTGTTGGATTCCCTTCAGAGCGGTGGCAAAGGATTTGTGCTGAATGAATGCCAATCTCAAAGCTTCTTTGGCGGTGGCCTGTTCAAAGATCAATTCCTCCATAAGTTGTGGGATGGTGGTAGGTCGGATCATCTTGTTTTTTATTCTGTTTCTCAAATCCCTCTCATCCATACGGAAGGGCATCCATCGCATTACGTTTTCCAGACCGGCTTCGGCAAAAACGTTGGAGACAGAATAGCTCATACCCAGATTGGCACTGACCGTGCGGTTAAAGACCCCCTGAAATACGGAGAAGATATCGGTGGTGGCTCCGCCGATGTCCACACCCACCGCCTCGATTCCCCCTTGGTCGGCAATGGTCTTAATGCAAAGTCCCACCGCACCGGGCGTGGGCATGATGGGAGCGTCGGTCCAGGTCATAAGCTTTTTGTAGCCGGGTGCCTGAGCCATCACGTGTTCCATAAATAGATCATGGATCTTCTCTCGAGCAGGCAAAAGATTTTCCCTCTCCAGCACCGGTCTTAGATTATCCACAATATCCAGCGCCACCTTATCCCCCAGAGTATCTTTGATAGCTTCTCTGGCATTCACGTTGCCCGCATAGATGACCGGAAGGTTATAGCCGATTCCCAAGCGAGGCTTTGGATCGGCGGCGGAAATCAGCTCAGCAATCTCCGCCACGTGGGTGGTGGTGCCTCCATCGATTCCGCCGGAGAGTAAAATCATATCCGGCCTGAGATGCCTTATCCTCTGGATCTGCTCATGGGGAAGCCTCCTGTCGTTGCAGGCGATCACGTCCATCACGATGGCGCCCGCCCCCAAAGCCGCACGTTCTGCTGATTCGGCGGTCATGCTTCTCACCACTCCCGCCACCATCATCTGCAGACCGCCACCAGCTGAGGATGTGGAAATATAAAGGTCCGTGCCTACATTGTCTTTGGCCGGTGAAATTATTCTACCACCCTCATCCAAAAGCTTTCTTCCGGTAAGCTCCTCCACCTCGCCTACGGCATTTAAAACTCCCATGGTGACGTCCTCAAAGGGAGCCTCCACCGTGGTGGGCGCTTCTCCCCTTACGATCAATCGATATTCATTCCCTTTCTTTTCGATCAGAATCGCTTTGGTGGTGGTGCTACCACAATCGGTAGCTAAAATCACGTTGATGTCGTCTGGTTTTAGATCTTTCATAGTGTTCCCTTTATAACTATACTGTTCTTTTTTTACGTAGCGTCAGGATTTATCCCTGACATTCTTTTCGTCCGCATAAAGCGGGACACTACAAAATTGTTCTTTGTAGGTCGAGCTATCCTAAAGATTGCTCCATTTTTTGTTGTCTAGAAATAACCGATTATCTTCCATTTGTTTTGTTCATTATCCCAATTGCATAAATACAACTTGTTCTCTGGACGTAATTCCTGAACTATTCGGAATGGAAATTCTACTGTTTTTAATCCAAGATCCTTTATATTCACCTTGAATGTTGTACAAAAACTGTAATAATCAAAAAGTGCTAAATGTATGGATAGAGATTCACCCCTGTCTTGGAAGTCAAATATATGCCAAGGTGCAGGTTTTTCGTTGTAAGAAGTCCTAAGAATGTTACACCATTCACCAAAATGTAAAAAGTCAGGAACAGATTTATGACCAGCTGGTAATTCACCCCTCGTAATAAAATGTCTCACTCCATCAAAATCATTATGGAAAATGTAGCTTCCGATCATCATAGCACATAGTTCATATGCCATCTTACCTACAGCTCGCCAAGCACCATCGGGTGTAAAAGGAAGTTTAACTTGTTCCTTGCCATTCGGCAACTTGATAACAGTATATTTATTTTGTGAATCGCTAACTTTAAGCTCTGATTTAAAATTGAATTTTGGCAAATTAAGTTGGTCTTTCGCAAATTTCATCCAGCAATCCCAAGTCCAGTGCCTATCTACAATTGAACCAAGGACATTATTGCATTTACCACAAATCAGTGGAAATACTAACTTTCCGCCTATGGATTTCGGGATTGGATGTTCTATTGATCTTTTTAAAATTTGGTTGAAACAATAGATGCAATTCTTCCTTATTAACAATTCTTTATTCTCCCTACCGATTTTGCTTCTAATTTGAAAATCAGTGTTACTCTGCACATTTTCCTCATTATTTCGTAGGGACAGCCCTTGTGGCTGTCCAGAATTCGGACAGGGACACTTCATGCTGAGCATTCAGTGCGAGGCAAGCCCTGTCCCTACGTTTCTACTTACGCAAGGAGATCAAGCATGGCGAAGCCTGCTCGACATCTTTCTTGCATTATCCAATCTTGGAGATAAATGATTTTATTTCACCCAGTGTTCTTTCCTTGACATCCTCCACTCTTTCGACCAATTCCTTCATCAATTCCCATTCCAAATCAAATGCATAGGCATGTCTGGAGAAGTGCCTGAATCCCAGATACTCCTGCAAATCCTTATATGTATCATCACTTAATACCGCAGGTTTGCGTTTTTCGGTTTGTTTTGTCATCTGTTCCAAAAGTTGCATATGCCAGGTTTCCCCTTCAGGCATCTTCTTGTCGATCTTTCTGGCAATACGAGCGAATATGTTTTCCAAACCATTATAGAATGAATGCAATAACATAGCCAACGAACCTAGTTCGATGAAATCTGGTTTTTGCGCTTTCACTTTCTTTAGCAGAGGTTCATAGTTTTCTAAAAGCTTCTCAATCCTCTTAAGCTCGAGTTCTATTCCTTCTATCACTTTCTCAGGCAACATAAAGTATCTTTCCTTGTTTTCTGATTCTTTTTTCTAATTCATCAGACATATGATCCATCATCACCAAATCCACTTTACTTCCGATCAAGGATGGCAGAATCGCTATTGCTCTAAAATACGCCCTGGGTGAAACTCCGGATACAGCCAGATCGATGTCTGAAAATCGATCAAATGTTCCGTCAGACAAAGAACCAAAGAGGATGATTTCCTTACATCCTATCGATTTTAAGTACTCAATTGCTTTGGTTAGTTTCTCGTCAAGATGCTTCGGATTTTCAATTCTTATCTTTGATCCCATAATAATTTTTTCCTTGCCTCGTCGTGTCAGAACCTCAGTTTTTTGTAGGTCGAGTATAGCGAAGCCTGTCCGACAACTTTTGTTTATTTTGTAGTTGCGTCAGGACCTCAGTCCTGACGCTTCTGGTTGTGTTGTGTCAGGAGTAGCTCCTGACACAACCTGTAGTTTTTTATAGGTTGAGCATGGCGAAGCCTGCTCGACATCTTTTTGTTTTATTTTAAAGTTTCTCCTAAAAACCTTCTTACCCCTTTCAACATATCCTCAACATCTTCTTTTTTATACTCATTGAATTTTCCATGATCTGCACTGTCACGAATCCCTTTCCATGCCTGAATTTGTTTCTGAATTATCTGTGTATATACTTCCTTGCTTCCGAGCTTCTGATTTAAGCAAGAAATATCATCGTTTTTCTTTACTGCAATATTGTTTTTCTTGCATAATTGCCTAAGACCATCTTCTAGAACAGCACCTATTAGAGAAGCCGCTGGATCCTTGTAGCCACTCCCTAAAAGATACTCGGCTATTTCAAGGAAATCATCAAATACTTCTGCTACAACCAAAACACGATATTTTGTTAAATAACCTTGCTCAATATCATTTTTTAGAGCTCTTAATATACCAATGCCCCTATCAACACAACTGACATCCTCTCCGGTCACCTCTTTTTCAAAATTCCTTTTATACACGCTCTCGGGATCGGTGAGAGCTTCAATCAAAGAAAGAGCATTTGTTCTCCATTCTTCAAATGCACCGGGTTCAACATACGGTACAAAATTTCCCCTTGGGGTATTTGACTGTAACCCGGATCTGGATGGGATTCTGGGAAAAGAAGGGCGAGGTCTTTCAACGTATCTCTGAGTTTTGATGTTTTCGCATTTCTCAATTAGAACCTGAATTCTCTTTATCAGCTCTTCATTCATGTTATCTCATCGTCTCCTTTTTGGAAACATTTTTGCTATCTTTTCGTCAAGCACCCTGCGGGATGCGTGACCTACGAGTTCTTACTCCGTTAATGCCTGGGCTATGGCATTCCCAAACTCCTTGGCGGCTGGCGGACCGCTGGCGGTGATTATGTTTCCGTCTCTTTCTACATCCTTGCCGGTGCATTCCGCTCCTTTATCCGCTAATTTCTTTGTCTCTGAACTATATACTGTGGCTTTCTTGTCTGACAGAATCCCCGCATTAGCCAATGTCACCGGTGCAATGCAGATGGCACCCACAATCTTGTTCAGCTTTACCGCCTCGTTCAGCATGGAATGGACAGAGGAATCTTCCCAATAGATACTCGACCCGGTACCGCCTACAAGGAGTATAGCATCCCAATCTTCGGGCTTTATGTCGCTCACCAACATATCGGGTTTGACTTCAGCGCCTAACATTCCCTTGGCGGTCTCCAGAGATGCACTGGCTACTTTAACCTCTGCTCCTTTTTCTGTCAAAACGCTTTTTGGCTCAAGAAGTTCCTCATCCCGGAAGTTCTGGGGGGCGATGATCATCACCACCTTTTTCCCGGCCAGAGCCTTTTCTTCTTTTGCCACCTCCTCTTTGGGAATCTGAACCTCTTCCTTTTTTTCCTTGCATCCCGCAAACAGCGCCCCCATCAGGACCAACGCGCCTATCACTAAAAAGACTCTCTTCATCTTCTCCTCCTCCGATAGAAAGAAATTTACGGGTTGTAAAATTGAACAACGGCATAATTATCTATTGCAAAGCCGCTTTCATTTGTCCCATTAGATCATTTCATCTACCTATAAGAATATATCTTATCTTCTCCTTTAAGCTTTTTTCACTCCACTGTTTTTTTCTTTGCAGTTTTCTTTCTTTTTTTAGTGTTTTTTCTTTTTCCTGCGCCTCAGAGTCAAGCTGTTCGATTCTTTGCAAAAGCCTTTCCACCGTCCCCCTCTCCTCCATCATGTTTCTGACCTCATCATAATCTTTCCAGGAGACGATGGCCTGAACGAATGGCTCAAAGAAAGCCATCATCTGACTGCCCACATAGTTCAAAGGTTTGACTGATTCTAAAAAGAGTATGGCTGGAACCGACATCTTCCAGGAAACCACCTTCTGCGCAATTTTGGTGAGAATCTCCTCCTGGTGAGGGGTGAGTTCTTTTTTATCTTTCCCCCTCTGCCCCATGGAAAACATGTCCCTGAGGAAAGCCACAACAAATCACCTCTTTTTCATAATCCTAAATGCTTTCTTTTCTCTGTATCCTTGATTTTACGAAATCTACCACCTGATCTTTGTTCTGGTTAAATCTTACATAAACCCCCCTGAAGTTCTCCAGCCGGGAAGGCTTTTCAAAGGGCGAGAGCAAAACCCCGTTTTTGTCCACATAAAATGAACGAAACGCGCCCCACTCTCTCTCCCGCGTGGTGAGAAAGAATCTTACTCTGACCTTCTTCTGATCGAGCTCATAATGGGTCGGCAGAAAGAAGGATGAGAGAGATCCCAGCATGATGACCACAGAAAGGACAGTGAGCAAGAGACTGGAGGTGGTCAGATATACCACCAACCATACGACAAACAAAAACACGATGACCAAAATCGAGATCAAAATCTTTTTCTTCACTGGATGTGACGACCACTTAAGCACCGTTTTTTCACTCATTCTATCACTCGTTGACTTAAGTAAACCTCGAAGATCAAGCTCTAAAATGATAACCGATCACTTGGATGTAAATTGTTGGAATCACAAGATTCCAGTTACGCAGGCTAAAGCTCATTTGAGTCAACTGACCTGCGGCTACCTTAATAAAGGTTATTCAGTCCGACGTTTTCGTTTTGCGCTCGTAATGGCCAAAAAATAGGATTCATTTGCTCTGGGAAAGATCTCCCGGTGATCGATATCTTTCCTTTCTCACCTGCTCTATCTCGGAAACCATCTCCTCTGGTTTGAATATCTTCTTTTTAACCAGAAGGCGCACTAAAGCCTCTTGAGCCAAGTTATTGGAAAGGCATAGCTCGTCGAAGGTTACTTCTTTCTCTTTGTCGCCTATTATTACTTTCAGAGCAACCCTTCTGTTTTTTTCCTCAGTCAACTCACTTCCCCTTTATTTGACGCCGAATGCGGCCGCCATCATAAGTATAACCTAAATCTTTTGATTTTTCAACAATTTTTCACCTCACTCTTCTCACCCATCCGTTTTCTAACTTATAGATGGGAATGTAAAGATTCTCTCCCTGTGGATCAAAATGAATCTCTCCTGAAGCTCCTTTGAAATCAAAAGTCCTTAAAAGAGCATCCTTTACCTTTTCCGGCGAGGCGACATTTTCAAAGATTGAAAGCAAAAGCACCATAGAGTCATAACCCCGCATAGAGACTAAATCCAGCTCTTTTTTGTACCGATCAAGGTAAAGTTCTGAGAGTTGTTGCCTCTGTGGATTATTGCTTTGTGGAAAGGCATCCGAGGTGAAGATCATTTCCCTATCGATGTTTTGAACAAACTCCACCACCTGTTGACTCCCGCATCCCTGGGTTCCGATAACGGTGGCATAGATGTTGAGGTTGGCGATGTGCGAAAGAATGTCGTACATCTCCCTTTGATCTGCTGAGATGAAGAATCCATCCACCCATACCGGGATCTGGTCGAAAAAGGAACTCTCTTCCTGCGGAGGGGAGGAGGAATAAAATCCCAGAAGCACGTTTTTTATCTCCCTCAGATGTGGAGAAAAATTCTGGGTACCAGCTGGATAATGTTCTACCGCCACTATCTTGCCTCCCAGCTCTTCAACAGTCTCTTTGAAGCTTAAAGCCTCTGTTTTATTTTGCCCCTCCTCCGGGATCAGCATAACAAAATCCTGAAAGTTCTGATTTTGCATAACAAATTCTGCCAGACTTCTCCCTTTGCTCTGTGGAGAGGGGGAGAGCTGAAACACAAAATCTCCTAAGGAAGCTAAACCTCTTTTGGATGCAGTGGGGGTGATCAAGGGAATCTCCGAATACTCTGCCACCACCGCCGCTCCTGTCACAGATTCACTCCTTAAAGGTCCGATCACACAAACCACATCATCTTCCTCTATCAGCTCCCGACAAACCTGGACAGCTTCCACAAAGTCTCCTCTGGTATCCTTCACCTCAAGCTCCACTGTTCTTTTGGCGGAAGGATAAGAGGACAAAGCCAGCTTGATCCCATTCAATAAGCTGGTTCCATAGACGGAGAAATCCCCGGTTAAAGGGACCAGCACCCCTACTTTGACGGTTTTGGTGGGTGAGATGGACGCTTCCTGCAGGAGAAGATAGACTTCCTGAATATTTTCTCCATCAGGAAAATTGTCCCGATAGTAGTTTAACGCCTCAAAAGCTTCAGCATAATTCTTTCGTTCTAAGTTCCGTTTTCCTGACCAAAAAAAAATTGGGGGAGCAAGTTTTTTATCTTTATTAGTCCTGGAAAGCTCCTCCAGCTCCCTTTCTGAAAGCCATTTTTCTAACAAAGGTTCCAGTGATCTTCTGGTTAAGGTCTTTAACTTTTCGGTTCTTGCCAATTGAAAAGCATAGATGAAATTTTGAGAGGATTCAAAACTCCTTCCTTGAAGATATGCAATATTGCCCAGCATAAAATAACAGGTGGGTATGAATCTGCTTCGAGGGAACTGGCGGATGAACTCTCTGAACCTCTCCTGGGCTAAAGTGTAGTTTTTCAGATGATATTCACATTTGGCGATCATAAGCTGGAAGTAGGAAAACCGGGAGTCGGTGGGGAAAGACTCAGACAGACTAAAGAAAATATCTTCCGCTTTGAAGTAATCCTTTCCGGAATAGCTTTTTTCTGCTTCCCTTAGCTTCTCCTCCAATTCACCCGGATTTATCACTTGCGACCAGCTTGCCGAACAAAACCAAAAGAAAGTTACCAAAAGCCAACCGGTCAATAAAAAAAAATTCCTTTTCGCCATATCATCCCAACCGGACTAACTTATAAAACCTTGCCCCTTAGGGTCAGGGGACAAAGGTCACAAGGAGTATTTCCCGAAGTCCTCCGGATTGATTCTTTTCAACCTCTCCTTCAGGGTTTCTGGGTCACTTAAATCCAACCCTTCCTTATCTGGTCTCTTCAACTGGAACAGCTCCTCAGCCACGTAAAGGGGGACTTTGGTTTTAAGCGCTAAAGCTATGGAATCAGATGGTCGGGCATCGACCTCAAAGATCGACCCGTTCATCTCAATATAGATTTTGGCATAAAAGGTCTGTTCCTTCAGCTCTGTGACCTCAACCTTCTGAACCTTCCCACCCATGGTGCCGATCACCAATTTCAAAAGATCATGGGTCAAAGGTCTTCGAGAGGTGACCCCGGATAGCTCCATGGCGATGGCTAAAGCCTCATAATGTCCGATCCAGATAGGAAGCAGTCGATCCGAATCTGAGGTGGACAGAATCACCACCGGTGAGTTGGTGGTCATGTCAAGTGCCAGCCCGTTTACCTTTGCTTCGATCATGCTCATTTTTTCCCCGGGTTTAAACTATTCTAAACAGTTTACAGTATACAGTTCACCGTTTACTGTCTTCTGACTTAAGTTTGTTGTTTTTTCACCACCCACACCTTCAATGAAGCCACCACATCGCCGGAGATTTTAACAGGCACGGTATAGACGCCCAGCGCTTTTATGGGCGTTTCCAACATGATCTTGTGTCGATCGATGTCGAACCCCTTTTCTAAAAGAAGCTCGGCGATGATCTGAGAGGTGACCGATCCGAAAACCCGATCTTCCTCTCCCACCATCACCTCCGCGGTACAGGAGATTTTTTCCAGTTTAATCTTCAGTCTCTCCTCGTGTCTTTTTCTTTTTAGATCCCCGATCTGTTTCTGTTTAGTTACCTCCCCGATGGATTTTAAGTTTCCCTTGGTGGCGGGGATGGCTAAATTTCGAGGGAAAAGATAATTCCGCCCATAGCCATCCTTCACCACCACCACCTCCCCGCATTTGCCTAACTTCTCCACATCATCCTTTAAAATCACCTTCATTATTTTTCTCTCCCGGTATCAGTTTCTATCGTCCTTTTGACGCTGGAGTGCTGGAACGATGTTTGAAATGGTTTAAGTTAAAACCAAGGTTTCCTTCGCTAAGAACCCAGAGAAAATCTGTTATGTAAGGCTGAGAGCTCGCCGACAGGGGGTAACTCATTGTTATCTGGTAGGGCGGGCACCCTTGCCCGCCAAATTTCTGTTGTTTTCAGAGCTATCTGGTTGAGATCTCTGAAAAAGTGCCAGAGTTCGGCCCGCCTGAGGCGGGCCCTACGCGGTTGGGTATTAAATAACTTAGTCGCGCGTAGGCGGGGCTCCCAGCCCCGCAAAAATGACTTTTTCGTCGCTCTCTGGGTGATTCCTTGACGTTGGTCAATTCCCGGAATTGAGTCCAGTTGTTTTTTAGAGGTGGACACCTCCTTTGAACTAAAGCTATCGATAGATTTCCCCGGTGAAAGGAAGAAGGGCTAAGTGTCTGGCTCTTTTGATGGCTAAAGTTAGCCTTCTTTGATGCCAGGCACAATTTCCAGAGATGCGACGGGGCACGATCTTTCCTCGGTCGGTGATGAATTTTCTTAACAGCTTTTCATCCTTGTAATCGATCATATCGATTCTGTTCTCACAGAAACGACAGGTTTTCCTTCTTCTGGTTTCAAACCCAATCGCCATAAATCTATTCTCCGATTTTCTACTCTGTATTTTTACCATGAGCTCTCCAGTTCCGTTAATTTTTCTCCCGGACTTTGATTAAAAAAGTCACCTTCCTGGCCTAATGTAACCGAATCTGTTTTCTTATCCAGAAACTGAACATGCAAAGCCTTTATCTCCACAAAACTGCGCTTGGTGCCATCTTCGTTTTCCTTAAGCCGGCTTTTCAACACACCCTCCACCAGCACGGCTGAGCCTTTTTTCAAAAACTGGCTACAGCTTTCAGCCAGCGCCTGCCATGCTACCACTCCGATGTAACATATGTCCTCTCTGTAGATTCCTAAATCATCTTTAAATTTCTTATTGGAGGCAATTTTGAAGTTTACCACCGGCACGCCGGAGGAGGTGTAACGCAGTTCCGGATTCTTAACTAAATTGCCTACAATCAAAACCTTATTAAGGCTGGGCAATCTCATATTCGCCATTATCAGTAAACCTCCTGTTGCTTGAGGAAACAACAACAAAGTTTTACCTCCGAACTTATTCAGACGGATAAATCTTCGCCTTCAGGTCCTCCTCTTTAAGCCGTTCGGGCTTCTCTTCCGATACCACAGTTAAGTATCTCAAACAGGACTCGTTCAATTTATATATCCTCTCCAACTCTGTGGGGATATTCCCATCTCCCTCAAAGTAGATCAAAGTATAATATCCCTGTGGTTTCTTTCTGATAGGATAAGCGAATCTTTTCATCCCCCATTTCTCGGTCTTTATTATCTTTCCTTTGTGGTTGAAGATCAGCTCTTCCACCTTTTTTATCTCTTCCTGAATGGTATGATCATCTAAAGATGGATCCAACACGAATATGGTTTCGTAAACTCTCAACTTCTCACCTCCAATCACATCTTTTTGTTCCGCCTTCTTTTATCATCAAAAACATGTCTCCCTTCTCCATCACTCAAAATATCTGAGCCAAATTGTTTATAGCATAAAAGAAAAGGCTCAAGCATTAAATCGGCTAATGCTATCTTCTAAACCCCAAATTAATGTATTCTCCACCGCGGCGCAAGCTTTTTCGATCATTCTCTCCATAGTCTCCTTCTCTTCTTGGTCAAACTCCCGGAGGACGAATTCCTCCAGATCCATCCCCTGGGGTGCCTCCCCGATTCCCATCCTCAACCTGGCAAAATCGATAGAGTTTAGATGATAGGTGATCGATTTCAAACCTTTATGTCCCCCGTCGGTTCCCTTTTCTCTGATCCTGATTTTCCCCAAGGGGAGATTCACGTCATCACATAGAACTAAAAGATTTTCTTTCTCAAATCCGAGATGATCTAAGGCGTCCACCACCACCTCTCCGCTTACGTTCATATAGGTGAGGGGTTTTATCAGAAAAAAGTTCTTTTCTTTTCCATTCTTGATTTCACAGAAAAGATAATCTCCTTTCCCTGGTTTAAAGTTTTTGTTATTCTTGCTGGCTAATGAATCGATCACCCTATACCCTAAGTTGTGACGGGTGCTCTTATACATTTCTCCCGGATTTCCTAAACCGACGATCAGGCTCAACATCAAAAGTAAAATCCACTCACCATCAGCAACATCACGTTTTTACGCTTCATATACGAGATTTATAATAGAACAAAATACTCATTTGTCAAGAAAAAGTTTGAATGATCAAGAGATCCAGTAAGCTAGCTATGCAGCTAAAAGGATGTCCGAGTATTCAAAAAGTGGTAGCCGCAGGCTTTAGCCTGCGAAAGTCCGATGTTAATTTTCAGTAAGTTACGCAACCTAAAGGTTGCGGCTACCAATTCAAAACCTATTTCTTGGACACACTCCTATATTGTATCCACTCATAAGGAGTTTGGGTTAATGGAAAAAACGTGTTGGTTTTTTGTTGTTGATGATAACGGAGGCATACCATGCGAGATAAGCCTCTCTTCGTATTTTGGATAAACCACGATGTTGCCGGTAGTGCTGTTTGAGCATACTA